>JAESFH010000028.1_pt1 | contig 293507 bp, 269 predicted proteins | sample 9269381 | NCBI WGS metagenome assembly JAESFH01 (sample SAMN14504062, study PRJNA617094) | algae metagenome | isolation source: Aphanothece sp. CMT-3BRIN-NPC111 and co-occurring heterotrophs from well... | place: USA: Clark Mountains Wilderness, California | collected 2010-04-18
ATCCTCGTTGTGAGCTTCGCCTTCCCCATGCTCCGGGTTTGCCGATCGCGCTTCCTGCGCCGATGCAGCTGAGCAGAACGAGGGTGCCTTCAGGCAGATTGAACACAGCAGACCGACAAGCACGACAAGCCTCATTCGACCGCGATAGCTCGGTTGATGCAGGGCTGATAGCCGCCGATCATGTGCTGGCGAATGTCCGCAGCGACTCGTCAGCGGCCGTTCGTGACCTGCCAACGCTCAGCCGATCAGGCGTTTCGCCCAGACTTCGCTGAGGTACGGCGTCAGCGGCTCCTCCACGCGCGGCCAGTCGTCGGGGAGCTGGTGGCGGAACCAGGTATATTGGCGCTTGGCATATTGGCGGGTGGCGAGGCGGCCGGCCTCGACCATCTCGTGCCGAGACAGGTCGCCGTAGAGCCAGGCGGTAATCTCGCGCACGCCGATCGCGCGCATGACGGGCAGGTCGGGGTCCAAACGGCGCGCGAGCAGATGTTCGACTTCGTCGATCGCGCCGCTTTCGACCATGCCCAGGAAGCGGCTGTCGCAGCGTTGGACGAGCCACTCGCGCGGCGGCGCCAGCACCAGCGGGCGTAGCTGCACCTGCGTGCCGATCCCACCGGCGCGTTGCCGGTGCCAATGATCGAGGGGGTGGCCGGTCGAGCGGACGACTTCGAGCGCACGTTGCACGCGATTGGTGTCGCCGGGGGCGAGGCGTTCGGCGCTTTTCGCATCTTCCTGCTTCAGCGCGATATAGGCGGCGTCCACCGCCATCGCGCGGACGGTCGCGCGGACCGCCGGGTCGATGTCGGGGATGGGTGCGATGCCATTGATCAAGGTGCGGATGTAGAGGCCGGTGCCGCCGACCAGCAGGGGAATGCGTCCGGCCTGATGCGCCTCCGCGATCTGCGCGCGGGCGTCGCGTGCCCATTGTGCGGCGGAGCAGGCCTCCGCGCCGTCGACATAGCCGAACAGCCGGTGCGGCGCCCGGCTCATGTCGATCTCGTCCGGTCGGGCCGACAGGATGCGCAGGTCGCGATAGACCTGGGCGGAGTCGGCGTTGATGATCGTGACTGGCCCCAACGCAGCCGCGGCGAGCGCAAGCGCACTCTTGCCGCTCGCAGTCGGCCCTGCGATGAGCGCCAGCGGCGGGAGGTCGGCCGTGTTCATCGCGACAGTCGTAGCAGCAGAGCAGTTAACGAAGCAGTCACTAATGCAGGCGCTGCCGCATGCCGGGGCCGTGGAACAGGTCGAGGATGACGTGTTCCGCTTGGCGTTCGACGGCGATGCCGCCGCTGCCCGCGCGTCGCTGGAGCGGCTGAAGGCCGACATCTTCATCCGCCCGGCCGATGCGCCGGAGCCGCGGCTGCTCATCGCTGACATGGATTCAACGATGATCACGGTCGAGTGCATCGACGAGCTTGCCGACTATGCCGGCGTGAAGCCGCAGGTCGCTGAGATCACCGAACGCGCGATGCGGGGCGAGCTGGATTTCGCCGGGTCGCTGCGCGCGCGGGTCGCGCTGCTCAAGGGCCTGGACGTGGGCGTGCTCGCCCGCTGTTACGAAGAGCGGGTGCAGATTATGCCGGGCGCGAGGACGCTGATCGGCACGCTGAAGGCACGGGGTGTGCGGACCTTGCTCGTGTCCGGCGGCTTTACCTACTTCGCCGAGCGGGTGGCGAAAGAGATCGGCTTCGACGAGTATCGCGCCAATGTGCTCGGCGTTCGCGAGGGCTTCCTCGACGGCAGTGTCGCAGAGCCCGTCCTCGGCGCCGACGCCAAGAAGGAGGCGCTGCTCGAACAGGCCGTCGAACGGTCGGAAACAATCGCGATCGGCGACGGCGCCAACGACATCCCGATGCTGCAAGCGGCCGGTTTAGGCGTCGCCTATCACGGCAAGCCGAAAGTGGTCGCTGCGGCGGCCGCAGCGGTGCGCCGTGGCGACCTGACCGCAGTGCTGCACGGGCTCGGCGTGCCCCTCGAGGAGTGGGTGGGCTGAACGTCTATTACCCGCTCGTGTCGAGCGGCGCTCCCTGGAACTCGTCAATCGCTTCGAACAGGGTGGTGAGGGCATCGCGCTCCTCTTCGGTGATTTCGGGCCGCCAGATCTCGAATAACAGCACCACGCGCCGGGACGTGCCGTCGTTCCAGGCTTCGTGCTCGAAGCTGTCGTCGAAGATCAGCAATTTGCCTTCTTCCCACGGGCGCACTTCATTGCCGACGCGAAAGCGGCAGCCTTCGGGCACGATCAGCGGCAGATGGCAGATCAGCCGCGTGTTGAGCATGCCGTTGTGCGGGAAAATGTGCGTGCCGGGCTTGAGCAGCGAGAACAGCGCCATCGGCGAGCGGCCGCGGATGACCGGCTGAGGCAGGGCCTCGAGCGCGGCGAGCGTGTTCGGGCAAAGCGAGGCATTGGGCTCGACTCGCTCGCCGCGCAGCAGGTGAAAAGCGCCCCAATCGCGATTGCGGACGAGGCCGTGGACCTTGGACGGGCGGTTCTCGTCGTCATCGACATAGGGCGGGAAATCATGCGTCTCGGCGAGCACCGCCTCCAGTTCGGCGCGGATGGCGGGCGTTTGCGCCTCCAGCGCCGGCACCCAGTCGAACGCCTCGCGGTCGTAGACCTGGATTTGCGGCAGGCCGGGGAAATAGAAATTGGTTGGCTCCTGGAGGAAGAGCTGCTTGTCGCCATTGGCCAGCGCCATGGCGTCGCGCACGCGCGGGCTGAGCTTCGCGGCGCTCCAGCCGCCCTTCGCCATCGCCTCGACCAGGTGGGCGCGGTAATCCCCCTTGCCGCGCTCCAGTTCGGCGGCGACGCGCTGCAGGTCGGCGGCGAGGTTGGGCGGCAGGTCGCCGGCCTGCTCGGCAACCTTGAGCGCCAGCATGTAGAAGCTGTGGGCGCCGCGCAGCTCGCCTTGCCGCGCAAGCAGGTCGCCTTTCATGATTAACCCTCGCAGATGCCGCGGCTGGTCTGACAGCAACCGATCGAGCGCTGCCGACTCGCCCTGATCGTCGCGCTCGGCCCGGCACGCCTGCGCGATCAGCAGCCAAGGCGGCATCACGCCGTTACCGGCAGCCGCGACCTGCTCGAACAGCCGCCGCGCTTCTCCAGGCGCGCCGCGCTGCATGGCCGCGACGCCCTGGCGCACCATCTGATCGGCGTCGGCTTGGGTGAGCATCAGGCGCTTAGAGCGCGGCGCGCTCCGGCTCGCAAGCGGGACTTAACCCGATCTTAGCCTCTGGCGTGCGACTTCGGTGCCTGGAAGCCACACCCACAAAGGGAAGCTATGCGCGTACTCGCAATGGCATCGCAGAAAGGCGGATCGGGGAAGACGACCCTGTCCGGACATATCGCTGTGCAAGCCCAGCTCGCCGGGGCAGGTCCCGTCGTGCTGATCGACATAGACCCGCAGGGCTCGCTCGCCGATTGGTGGAACGAGCGGCAGGACGAGCTGCCCGCCTTCGCCCAGACCACGGTCGCGCGGCTGGCGAGCGATCTCGACCTGCTGCGCCAGCAGGGCTTCAAGCTGGCGGTGATCGATACGCCGCCTGCCATCACCATGGCGATCCAGAGCGTGATCCAGGTCGCCGAGCTGATCGTCATCCCGACCCGGCCGAGCCCGCACGACCTGCGCGCTGTCGGTGCCACCGTCGACCTGTGCGACCGCGCCGGCAAGCCGCTGATCTTCGTCGTCAATGCGGCGACGCCCAAGGCCAAGATCACGGCGGAAGCCGCCGTCGCGCTGTCGCAGCACGGCACCGTCGCGCCGATCACCATTCACCAGCGCACCGACTTTGCCGCCTCGATGATCGACGGCCGCACGGTCATGGAATGCGATCCCAAGGGCAAGTCCGCCGCCGAAGTGACGGCGCTATGGACCTATGTCGCCGACCGGCTGGAAAAGAATTTCCGCCGCACCGTGTTCAACGTGCCCGGCGTGCAGCCGCACATCGCAGCCGCGCCGCGGCCGATCCCCGGCTTCGGCCGGCGGGTGGTCGGCCAGTGAGGGGCGCGGACATGAACGCGAAACCGCTCGCCGCGCTCACCTCCGGTCTCCTCGCCCGCAAGGGCACGGCCAAGCCGGCCATGCGCCCGCAGGGCTTTGCCGGCTTCGGACATCGCCAGGAGGATCTGGGTTGGAACGACATGGGCTTCGACGCGCCGCAGCCGGTGGTCGAGCCGACTCCGGAGCCGCCGGTCGTGGTGCGCCAGCAAGAAGAAATCGCGGTCCGCCTTTCCGCCCCTCCCAGTGCGCCGCGTGCAGCGCCCGGGACGGCCAAGGACAAATCGGCCTTCACGCTGCGGCTCGACGGGGACCGGCATTTGCGCCTGCGCCTGGCATCGGCAGTGCGGCATCGTTCGTCGCAGCAGCTCGTCACCGAGGCCCTCGACACTCTGCTCGCGAGCATGCCCGAACTGGACGAGCTCGTCGCGCAGGCAAAAGGAAAATGATCATGCGCCGCACCGTTCTCGCCAAGGCAGCCGCCTCGATGCTCGTGCTGGCAACGGCGACGGCCGCCGCGGCGCCTGCCGAGAAACATGCCGCGCGTGCCGAAAAGGCATTGGTGAAGGAGAAGCTCGCCGCAGCCGTCGAAGCGGCGGAAGCGGCCGTGACCGCATCGCCGAGCGACGCCGGTTACCGGATGCTGCTCGGCCGCACCTATTTGGCCAGCGGGCGTTACCGTTCGGCGGCGACCAGCTTTGCCGATGCGCTCGCGCTCGACGGCACGCGCGGTGGCGCGGCGCTGAGCCTGGCGCTTACCCGAGCCGGCTTGGGCGACCAGGAATCGGCACGTTCGGTGCTGGAGCGTCACGGATCAATCATGGCGGCTGGCGATCGCGGCCTGGCGCTGGCGCTGGCCGGTGATCCGACAGAAGGCGTGCGCGTGCTCGAAGCCGAGGTCCGCAATGGCGGAGACGCCAAGACGCGGCAGAATCTGGCGCTGTCCTATGCGCTTGCCGGCCGCTGGCCGGAAGCCAAGCTGATGGCGTCCTATGATCTCGATCCGGCGACTTTGTCGCAGCGGATCATGGAATGGTCGCGCTTCACGCGCGAGCAGCAGGCTGGGGCGCAAGTCGCGTCATTGCTGGGCGTCGCGCCGGGACCGGATGCTGGACAGCCGCAGCGGCTGGCGCTGGCGCCGACGCCTGACGTGCAACTCGCCGAGGCGGCAGTAGCGGCGCCCATTGCTCTGGCTCCGCCGCCTTTGCCGATGAGCGAAGCGGTTGCCGTCGCAGCCGCGGAGCCGGTGCCGAATGCTCCAGCCATTCAGTTCGCGGCGCGCAACGAGGTCGTGCAGCAATTCGCCTCGCCGGTGGTAAAGGCAGCGCTCAAGCCTCTGCCGGCCCGCAGTCCGGCTCCGGCCCGGGCGCGTGAGGTTAGCTTCGCCATGCCGACCAGCGGGCGTTTCGTCGTTCAGGTCGGCGCCTATGACAGCGCGGCGGTGGCGGAAGATGCCTGGAATCGGATGAGCAACCGCATCGGTGCGCTCAGGACGGTGATGCCGGCGACGGCGACGATCATGCGCGGCAATGCGACTTTCCACCGCCTGTCGGTCAGCGGCTTCGCCACGCGGACGACGGCCGTGAGCTTCTGCGAATCGCTCCGCGCGCGCGGCGGCCAGTGCTTCGTGCGCGAAGCGGCCGGCGATGCGCCGCTGCAATGGGCACGGCGCAGCGGCGGCACCCGGCTCGCTGCGCGTTAGAGGATTTCGCGGCCGCCCTTGAAGAGGCGCAGCACCCGGCCCTGAACCGGCAATTTGTCGAACGGCGTGTTGCCGGCGGCTGCGCGCATCTTGTCCGAATCCACGTGCCATGGGGCGTCGGGGTCGACCAGGATCAGGTCGGCCGGCGCGCCTTGCTCCAGCCGCCCGCCGTCCAGCCCGAGAATGCGCGAGGGGTTGCGCGCGAGCAGCTCGAACAGCCGCTCGATGCCGATCACGCCGTCGCGAACCAGGTTCAGCGACAGGGCGAGCAGGGTCTCCGCGCCCGCGGCGCCCGGTGCGGAATCGGCGAAGGGCAGACGCTTGTCTTCCGGGCCGCGCGGGTCGTGGCCGGACGAGAGCACATCGATGGTGCCGTCGCGCACTGCCTCGATCGCCGCATGCCGGTCGTCCTCCGAACGCAGCGGCGGCGACAGATGCGCGAAAGTACGGAAATCGGCGACGGCATTGTCGGACAGGAACAGGTGCGCGGGCGTGATGCCGCAGGTGACCGGCAGGCCGCGCGCCTTGGCCGCCCGGATCAGGTCGAACGCGCCACCGGTGGTGATCTGGCGGAAATGGATACGCGCGCCCGTCTCCTCGACCAGCATCAGGTCGCGGGCGACGGCGATGGCTTCGGCGCGCGCGGGGGCGGACGAAAGGCCAAGCCGAGTCGCCGTTTCGCCCGCCGTGGCGACGGCGTCGCCGGTGAGCCCACCATCTTCGGCATGGGCGATGACGGTCAGGTTGAAGGCCGCGGCGTAGCTCAGCACGCGGTGCATCACGCCTGAATCTGCGATCCAGCGACGGCCAGTCGCTACCGCCTTGGCGCCGGCGGCCTTCATCAGGCCGAACTCGGCCAGATCCTTCGCCTGGAGACCGCGCGTGGCGGCGGCGAGGGGGTGGACCCAAATGTCCGGCTTGCCCGAATAGGCGGCGCGCTGGATCAGACCGGGATCGTCGAGCGGCGGCGACTGGTCCGGCATCAGCGCGGCGCGCGCGATGCCGCCGAAGCGGAATGCCGGCCCGTCCACCCGGAACACGCCCAGATCGACAATGGCAGGCGCAAGCAGCAGGCCGCGGCCGTCGATCGCTCCCGCGGTGGCCGGAATTTCGCCGCCCAGCGATGCGATGACTTCGCCATCGACAAGCAAGGACCGGGCGGTCTCATCGGGGAGGCGAACGTTGGTGAAGGCCTTCACGCCCAACCCTCCACGCCGCGGCGCTTGCGGGTCAGCACGTCGAGGCAAGCCATGCGCACGGCCACGCCCATTTCCACCTGTTCGGTGATGGCGGAGCGTTCGGGATGATCGGCGACGCTGGAGGCGATCTCGACACCTCGGTTCATCGGGCCGGGATGCATGACGAGCGCGTCCGGCTTGGCGCGGGCGAGCCGCTCCGGCGTCAGACCCCAATATTGATGGTATTCGCGCAGGGACGGCACGAAGCCGCCCGTCATCCGCTCGGTCTGCAGGCGCAGCATCATTACGACATCGGCGCCGTCCAGTCCGCGGTCGAAGTCATTGAAGCAGCGCACCCGCATCCGCTCGACTTCGGCCGGGATCAGCGTCGGCGGTCCAACCACCCGCACATCGGCGCCGAGTGAGGTCAGCGCCAGGATGTTGGAGCGCGCGACCCGGCTGTGCAGCACGTCGCCGCAAATGGCGACGGTCAGGCCGTGCACACTGCCCTTGCGCCGGCGGATGGTCAGTGCGTCGAGCAGCGCCTGGGTCGGATGCTCGTGCCGCCCGTCGCCGGCGTTGAGGACCGGGCAGTCGACCTTGTCGGCGATCAGCTGCACCGCGCCGGAGCTCGCGTGGCGGATCACCATCACATCGGCGCGCATCGCATTGAGGGTCATCGCCGTGTCGATCAGCGTCTCGCCCTTTTTCACGCTCGATTGCGCGGCGTGCATGTTGACGACGTCGGCGCCAAGGCGCTTGCCCGCAATCTCGAAACTCAGCAGCGTCCGCGTCGAGTTCTCGAAGAACGCGTTGATCAGGGTCAGGCCGTGCAGGCGGTCGTCGCGCTTCTCGGTGGCGCGGTTCAGCTCCACCCATTGCTCCGCCTCGTCGAGCAGGAACGCAATCTCGTGCGGCTGGAGGCCGGCGATCCCGAGCAGGTGCCGGTGAGGAAACATCAGCGCGTCTGGCATTAAAGCCGCGCCATAGACGCATCCGCCGCCCGCGTCACCTGCGTAACCAATCCTGCTGCCGCATGAACAAGCTGATCGGAGTCGGTTCAGGCGGCTGGTGGCAGAAGTGATTCGTGAGATCGCGAGAGGGAGTAAAGACTATGCGTAAGCTCATGATGGCTCTGGCCGTTGCTGGTACCGCGGTTCCCGCGTCGATGGTCCTCGAGGCCCCGGCCGAGGCGCAGCGCTACTACGCCCGTGACGGGCGGACTTATTATGCCCAGCCGAACACCTATCGCTGCCGCAAGGGCAGCGGGACCACCGGCCTTGTCCTTGGCGGTGCGGCGGGTGCGTTGCTCGGGCGTTCGCTGGACGGCGGCCGCGACCGCACGCTCGGCACCGTGCTCGGCGCCGCCGGCGGTGCGCTGCTGGGCCGTGAAATCCAGCGGAGCAGCAAGACGCGGAATTGCTACCGGTATCGGTAAGCCATTCTCCCCTCCCGCTTGCGGGAGGGGCCGGGGGTGGGCCTGATCGAGGTAGCACGCTCGCCCACCCCTAACCCCTCCCGCAAGCGGGAGGGGAATAGATCAGGCAGCCTCCAGCTGCTTGTGCACCACTTCCTCGGCGAGCTTGCCGCTGATTTCCTGCAGATGGTCGAACTCGGCGGTGTAGCTCGCGAGGCCTTGGCTCATCGAGCGCAGGTCCGCATCGAGCCCCTGCAGCGCCGATGACGGCAGCAGCGCCTCGACCTTGTCCCAGCGGTGCCAGCCGTCGCGGGGCTCCATCCCCAACATCTGGCCACGCCGCGACGAAATCGCCGAAGTGACCTTGGACGTGGCGCTGTTCGGGGCAACGATCGTCACTTTGGACACCGGCTCCAGCAGATAGGGCTGGGCCGCGGCGAGCGCTTCGCTCATCGCGATCCGGCCGGCAGTGCGGAAGGCGAGTTCGGAGCTGTCCACCGAGTGGAAGCTGCCGTCAGTCAGCGTTACGGCGACGTCGACGACAGGAAAGCCGAGCGGTCCCTTCAACATTGCATCTCTGATCCCAGCCTCCACCGCGGGGATATATTGGCGCGGGATGGCGCCGCCAGTGATCTTGTCCTCGAACACGAAGCCGGACCCGCGCGGCAGCGGCCGCAGCTCGATCAGGCAATCGCCATATTGGCCGTGCCCGCCCGATTGCTTCTTGTGCCGGCCGCGCTGGCTGACGGTGCGGCGGATCGACTCCTTGTAACCGAGCGTCGGCGCCCGGCTGGTCACATCGACGCCATAGCGGCGCTTCAGCCGGGCCAGGACGACGTTCAGATGCTCGTCGCCCATGCCCTTGAGCAGCGTTTCGTGATGCACTTCATCCTGTTCCCAGGTGAGCGAGCCATCCTCCTCGGTCAGTTTGTGGAGCGCGGTCGAGAGCTTCACATCATCGTTGCGGTTCTTGGGCGCGATTGCGACGACGTGATTGGCGGTGAGGCGTGGGACGGCCGGCGCGTCATAGGCCTGGCCCTTGTCGGTCAGCCATTCGCCCGCCTGCACGCCCTCGATCTTGGCGATGGCGACCACTTCGCCCTGTTCGGCGCGCGCGATCTTTGCGCTCTTGTCGCCCTGCATGCGCAGCAGCGTGCCGACCCGCACCGGGCCGCGGGCGCCTTTCAGCTCCGCGCCTTCCGACAGGGCGCCGCCGAAGATGCGGGCATAGGCCAGACGCCCGATCTGGTTGCCGTTGGACACCTTGAACACGAAGGCACAGGCATCGTCGGTGCCCAGCCGCATCGCGGCGCGCTCCGGTGCCGGCGCTTCGTGACGCAAAGCCTTTAGCAGCCGCCGCACGCCGAAGCCGTTCAGGGCGGAGCCGAACATGACGGGGACGCCCAGATGTTCGCCCGTCTCGCGGGCGAGGTCGGCGAGCACCGTCTTCTGGTCGGGCGTCTCGTCCATCAGCAATTGTTCGAGCAGGCTGTCGTCGTGATCGGCGAGCTGTTCGAGCAGGTGCATGCGGTCGGCGACTTCGCGCTCCATCAGCTCGGGCGGGATTTCGGTGCGCTCGGACGGCTTGCCGGGCACATAATGGAAGGCGCGCTCGAGCCCCACATCGACGAAGCCGGTGATGCGGTCGCCTTCCCAGATCGGGATGTGGCGCGCCAGCAGGGGCTTGGATGAGAGCGGCTGCAGCACTTCCAGCAGGTCGCGGAGCCGGCCGCGGGCCTGGTCGATCTTGTTAACGAAGACGATGTGCGGGATGTCCATCGCTTCCAGCTGGCGGAGCATGGGCTCGGCAAGCTGGGCGCGGCCCTGCTCCGGGTCGATCACGACCACCGCCAGGTCGCATGCGGCGAGGCCGAGCGCGCCGTCGGCAACGAAGCCGACCGATCCGGGCGTGTCGACCAGCGCGAAATGATCGCCCAGATAGTCGAAATGCATCAGGTTGAGCTCGGTCGAGCCCTTGCGCGCTCGTGCCTCCGGAGAAGCATCGCCGGTGCAATTGCCGTTGTCGACGCTGCCCTGACGGTCGATCGCGCCGCTGCAAAAAAGAAGGGCCTCGGCTAAGCTGGTCTTGCCAGCTCCACCGGGCCCGACAAGCGCGATCGCGCGAGTGCCAGCTGATCTACCAGGCATGATCGTCTCCTTCGTCTGCTGCGCAAACAGTCCGCGAAGACGACGCGGCTGCTCGCGTCTGGTGAGTCGAAGCGGCGATGGTCTGCCTGTGGATTGTTTCGGTCAAGGGGCTTTCCCGTGCCGACGCGATGATCAAGGGTGAGCGGACAAGGAGATCGGGATGGCGAACGGGCAGGGGCCGCTGGCGGGTGTGCGGATCGTGGAGATGGAAGCCATCGGGCCGGTGCCGCTCGCCGCGATGATCCTTGCGGACATGGGCGCGGACGTGGTGCGGCTGGTGCGCCCCGGCGCGCAGGCGATGGGCGGATCGGTGCTGGAGCGCAGCCGCGCAACCGTCGAAGCCGATCTGAAGAGCGCGGAGGGGCGGGAACTCGCTCTGGCGCTGATCGACAAGGCGGATGCGCTGGTGGAAGGCTATCGCCCGGGCGTGATGGAGCGGCTGGGGCTGGGGCCCGCAGAGGTCCATGCGCGCAACCCGCGGCTCGTCTATGGCCGCATGACTGGCTGGGGCCAGACCGGGCCGTTCGCCGCGATGGCGGGGCACGACATCAACTATATCTCGCTGACCGGCGCGCTGCATGCGATCGGCCGGGCGGGCGAGCCGCCGGTGCCGCCGCTGAACCTGGTCGGCGACTATGGCGGCGGCGCGATGTTCCTGGTGTCGGGCGTGCTCGCTGGCGTGATCCGCGCGCGGGAGACAGGGCAGGGCGATGTCGTCGACGTCGCGATGACGGAGGGCACGATTACCCTGCTGTCCATGTTCCACGCCTTCCTGGCGGCGGGGCGGTGGCAGGACCGGCCAGAGGCCAATCTGCTCGATGGGGCGGCGCATTTCTACCGCTGCTATGAATGCGCCGACGGCAAATATGTCGCGGTCGGTTGCCTGGAGCCGCAATTCTACGCGGCCTGCCTGAAGGGACTGGGGTTGGACGCGGAAGACTACCCGCAGTTCCCCCCGCAGCGTTGGCCAGAACTGACAGGAGGCTTCACGGCGCGCTTCCGCGAGAAGACGCGCGACGAATGGGCGGCGATCTTTGCCGGCACCGACGCCTGCGTCACGCCGGTGCTGAGCTTCGCCGAAGCGCCGGGCCACCCGCACAATGAAGCGCGCGGGAGCTTCGTCGCCGACGCGGTGACGCAGGCGGCCCCTGCGCCGCGCTTTGCGCGGGCGGAAACGTTAATCGGCGCTGCGGAAATGCTCTCAGTGGACGAGGTGCTCCAGCGCTGGGCCTGACCCGCGTCATCCCAGCGAAGGCTGGGATCTCGCCTCAGACCTGGGAGTGAGATGCCAGCCTTCGCTGGCATGACGAGTTGGTTGTTCTCTATTCGTTCTCATGCTAATCTGCACCAATGGACCCGAGTCTCCGTCCGGCGCGTGGTGCGACGCTCAACCGCGAGAGTGCGCGGTTTAAGCTGCCGGAGCGGCTGGCGGATGGGGATTGGCTGGATGAGCGGGAATTTGTGGACGACGCACTCCCGCCGCTCCGCACGACGGTGACGGTCGAGAAGCCGAAGACGATCATCACGAAGAACGCGTCGCCCGACGTGCCGTTCGATCGCTCGATCAACGCCTATCGCGGCTGCGAGCATGGCTGCATCTACTGCTTCGCGCGGCCGAGCCATGCCTATCACGACCTGTCGCCGGGGCTGGACTTCGAGACCAAGCTGTTCGCCAAGCCCGACGCCGCGGCGCTGTTGCGGGCCGATCTGATGAAGCCGGGCTATAGCCCGCGGCCGATCGCGATGGGCACCAATACGGACCCCTACCAGCCGATCGAAGGCAAGTGGCGGATTACGCGGTCCTTGCTCGAAGTGATGAGCGAATGCCGGCACCCGGTGTCGGTCACTACCAAATCGGATCGGGTGACGCGGGACATCGACCTCCTCGCACCCATGGCCGCGCAGGGCCTGACGGCGGTGGCGCTGTCGATCACTTCGCTCGATCCAAAAGTGGCGCGCACGGTCGAGCCGCGCGCGCCGCATCCGGAGAAGAGGCTCGCGGCAGTCAAGCGGCTGGCGGACGCGGGCATTCCGGTGTTCGTGTCGGTGTCACCAGTCATCACGGCGATCACCGATCATGAGATGGAGCATATCCTCGAGCGCGCCGCGGAGGCGGGGGCGAAGGCCGCCTTCTTCCTCCCGGTGCGGCTGCCGCATGAAGTGGCGCCCCTGTTCCGCGCCTGGCTCGACGAGCATTTTCCCGACCGCGCCGGCAAGGTGATGTCGATCGTCCAGTCGATCCGCGGCGGGCGCGACAATGACCCGAACTTCTTCACCCGCATGCAGGGGCAGGGGCCGTGGGCCGACCTGCTCCGCACCCGCTTCCACCGGATGTGCCGGAAGCTGGGGCTGAACGGCGACCGGATGGAGCTGCGGACCGATCTGTTCCGTCCGCCCGACGGCGCGCAGCTGCGGCTGTTCTGATGACTATCGTCGGGGGGCCTCGATCCCTTCCTCGTCATTCCCGCGAAAGCGGGAACCCAGCTGAGTTGGCGAAGAGGAAGGAGCTGGGTCCCCGCTTTCGCGGGGATGACGAAGGAAGTGGGCGGATTAGGTTTAGTCGGCAATCTTTCTCTGCCGCGTTTCCGGTAGCAAGAGCAGCCCAATCACGACCGTTAGTCCGGCCACCGCGATCGGGTACCACAGCCCCCGGTAGATATCCCCGCTTGCCGCGACCATGGCGAAGGCGATGGTCGGCAGGAACCCCCCGAACCAGCCATTGCCGATATGATAGGGCAGCGACATCGACGTGTAGCGGATACGAGCGGGGAACAGCTCCACCAGCAAGGCGGCGATGGGCCCGTAGACCATCGTCACCAGCAGCACGAGCCAGACGAGCAGCGCCACGATCAGCGGCTTGTTCATGGCGGCGGGATCGGCGCTCTTCGGATAGCCTGCTCTCGCCAGCGCAGCCGACAGGTCCGCCGTCGCTCCGGACGCTACCGCGATTGACTCGCCGCCGATCCTGACGACCGCCCGGCTGGCGTCGCCGCCGTCTTCGCTCTCATAGGGAATGCCCGCCTTGGCGAGGGTCGATTTCGCGATGTCGCAGCCGGTCCGGTCGAACTTGTTGCGGCCGATCGGGTCGAATTGCACCGAGCAGCTCGCCGGATCGGCAATCACCGACACCGGCGCCCGCGCCTGGGCAGCCGCCAGCGCGGGATTGGCGGCCTGGGTCAGCCAGCCGAACACCGGCAGATAGGTGAGCGCGGCAATCAGGCAGCCGGCCAGGATGATCGGCTTGCGCCCGATCCGGTCCGACAGCCAGCCGAAGAAGACGAAGGCCGGCGTGCCGATCGCCAGCGCGATGGCGATCAGGATGTTGGCGGTGGCGCCATCGACCTTCAGGGTCCGCTCGAGGAAGAAGAGCGCGTAGAATTGCCCGGTGTACCAGACCACCGCCTGCCCCGCGACGGCGCCCAGCAGCGCGATCAGCACCAGCCTGAGATTGCCCCAGCGCGCGAACGCCTCAGTCAGCGGCGCCTTGGAGGTGGTGCCGTCCGCCTTCATCTTCTGGAAGACCGGGCTTTCGTTCAGCTGCATCCGGATCCACATCGACACCGCCAGCAGCAGCAGCGAGACCAGGAAGGGAATGCGCCAGCCCCAATCGGCGAACGCCGCCTCGCCCAGCGCCGAGCGCACGCCGATCACCACCAGCAAGGCCGCAAACAGGCCCAAAGTCGCGGTGGTCTGGATGAAGCTCGTATAAAGTCCGCGCCGGTGATCGGGCGCATGCTCCGCCACGTAAGTCGCGGCCCCGCCATATTCCCCGCCCAGCGCCAGGCCCTGCAGCAGCCGCAGGATGACGAGCATCACCGGCGCCGCGACGCCGATGCTCGCGTAATTGGGCAGCAGGCCGACGATGAAGGTCGACAGACCCATGATCGCCATCGTCACCAGAAACGTGTTCTTCCGCCCGACCAGATCCCCGATCCGCCCGAACAACACCGCCCCGAACGGCCGCACCGCAAAGCCCGCGGCAAAGGCAGCCAGCGCGAAGATGAACCCGGTGGTCTCGTTCACGCCCGAGAAGAATTGCGCCGAGATGATCGTCGCGAGCAGCCCGTACAGGTAGAAATCATACCATTCGAAGACCGTCCCGAGCGACGAAGCGGCGATGACGAGCTTCTCGCTCTGTGGCTGCGAGGCGGTTGGCGTGCCTGTCCCGAGCTCGTCCATACTGCCCCCTCCTGATCGCACGCGCAGGTTTGTCGGGGCGAGCGGCCTTGTTCGTCAAGCGGTGAGTGCGTTCCCCGCCATTCGCTCGAGAATCGGAACGAGCACCCGTTGCTCGGCCACGACGCGTTCGTGCATCGATGCTCTGATTGCGCGCGAGGCGACACAATAGCCGGCCCAGTCCGCGGTGATCCGCTCCGGCGTCCAGGTCTCCATATGCGTTCGAGACCGCTCCATCATCGGAACGTCCTGCGCCATCAGCGCCCGGATTGCGTCCGCTTCCTGCGGCGTCGCGCCAGCCAGCGCCGCTGTATAGCAGGCAGTCGCCGCCGATCGGCGGGTGCGGCTGGCGCGGCTGAGTTTCCAGCGCGCATAGGCCCATTGCTCCGCCTTGGGCGCCGGCAGGCTCTGCACGGCCTCCATCGAGCTCAGCTGGGTCAAAAGCTCGCCATGCGCGGCGCGCAGGTCGATCAGGAGCTCCGCGGCTTCGGCCGAAAGCGCCCTGAGTTGAACGTCAGTCCTGATACCAAGCGGTTGAGTCATAATGACTCTTGAACTGGCACAGAGGGGTTTCGGTGCGGTTAAGCACGCTCCGTTGATACTGCCGTGAGGGGAAAATGGTGGACGCACTAGGGCTCGAACCTAGGACCCGCTGATTAAGAGGCGTCCACCTGACTGAACCACGCTAAACACGGCTGAACCGAAAAGCACAACTTTCTCAGGGCTTAGTCCAATCTAAGCAGAAGAATAATGCGCCGGGACGTTCACCGCTGTTAGCCTAAGTTCATTGGTCGCGTGACCCCAGCGTGTCCCCAGCCGGGCACTGGTGCATGGGCCAACTTCGAACGAGGCAAACCATGCGTCCACTTACCGATAAGGCTCTTGAAGCTGCTAAACCGAAAGAACATCGCTTTTCAATTTACGACCATCGCCACGATGGGCTGCAACTGGTGGTGTATCCCAGCGGCGTGAAAAGCTGGTGCTGGCGCGGGAAGGTTCGCGGCCAGACGCAAAAGCACACGCTGGGGCGTTATCCGGCCCATGGCTTGGCAGACGCGCGTGAATGGGCCGCTGAACTCATCAGGTTGCGGGATGGCGGGCTGGACCCCCGCGCCGAACGGCACGCCCGACAAGCAGAAGCCGAGCGCGTCGTCATGACGGTGGACCGCGCCTTTGGTATCTACATGGAGCGCGAAGGCAGCGCCCGGCGCACTGGTGGCAACAAGCAGCGCGAATACGACCGCGACATCAAGCCGCGCATCGGTGCCAGGGCGCTGGTGGATGTGGATCGCAAAGACTTGGCGGCGATCATCAGCGACAAGTTCGGCACCGCACCAGTGGCCAGCAACCGGCTGCAATCCATGCTGTGCCGCTTCTTCCGCTGGTGTGTCACCAAGGGGTATGGCGAAACCGGGCTGGAATCGAACCCCGCGCAATATCTGGTGAAGCTGGCAGAAGAACAGTCTCGCGAACGCGTGCTGTGCGATTACGAGATTGGGCTGTTCCTGAAGGCGCTTCCCGTTCTGGAAAATCGTTTTGCAACGGCCTTCAAGCTGCTGCTGCTGACCGGAACGCGCCGTAGCGAGGTGGTGGAGTCGGCTTGGCCTGAGTTCGATCTGGCGAAGGGCGAATGGCTGATACCAGCCGAGCGTTGCAAGAATGGCCGTCCGCACCTGCTACCGCTGGGGCCGATGGCGCTGGCGCTGGTGAATGCCATGGCGCGCAGCAACCGTTCGAACTTCCTGTTCCCGTCGCGCTCGCTGAACAGCGACAAGGCGCTGTCCGGCTTCAGCAAGGCGCATCGCCGGCTTTCCGAACGCATGAATGAACTCGCTGCGGAGGATGGCCGGACGGTGCCACATTGGCGGCTCCACGACCTGCGGCGCACCGTCGCCACTGGCCTGAGCGGCTTGATGGATGGGAAGCACCAGCCGCGCGTCCAGCCGCATGTTGTCGAGGCGCTGCTGAACCACGTGTCTGGCGCGAGGGCTGGCGTGGCAGGCACCTATAACCGCCATGCCTACTATGCCGAGAAGAAGACGGCGCTGATCTGGTGGGAACGTCACTTGAAGGCAGTGTCAGAAAAATAATGCGAAGCGCCTCCAGACTGTGAGAATATCAATCATCACGGTTTGAAGGTGGTCACCAATGTATCTCTCTACTAAGAAAGTAATCGAACTACTCGGAATCTCTCGCACTACTCTGCACAACATGCGCCGCGAAGGCCGGTTCATCAAAGCGCATAAGCTGAGCGATCGCCGCATTGGCTTTCATCAGGCGGAGCTCGACGATTGGCTGAAGCATCGGGCGCTTGCTTGAGCGTGGCGCTTGCCACCACGTGCCCCCGGCGTGTCCCCAGCACGCTGGTGGTTTCTGTTCTGAGGCGGGGCCAGCCACTTAGGTGGCGCACCTGCTGACTTTGTATCAGAGCGGTCGAGCAAGCCGCCTTGGTGCAGCCACCAAGTCCTCGCGACTGAGCTTCGGCGGTCTGCCATTCGGTTGCTCAGTATCGCATATAGTCAGCCGGTACGAAGAGAACGACCGGCACAGCCAGGTCGCATGTCGCTGATCGTGTGTGCATCGCAGCGGCAGGAGCGTTGTTGAGCGGCCGTGGATATACGGCAGCGCCTGGGGAGAAACTTGCGGCGGCTACGCGAAGCCAAGGGGCTGAGCCAGGAGGCGTTCGCGCATGAAGCGAACATCCACCGGACCTATATCTCGGACCTGGAGCGGGGCGCCAGAAACCCGACAATCAAGGTAGTGGAGAAGCTCGCCATGGCACTCGGCATCGCTGTCGGCGAGTTGCTTAGCGATTAAGTCGAAGCCAGTCCTACTCGCGCTTATCGAACAACTCTTATCCGCCTTGTGACGGTGGCGGCGCACCAGCGGGCGAGATGTTGATCAGCTTGCGATTAACGAACTCCGCGATGCCGAGCTCGGACAACTCACGGCCATAGCCCGAGTTCTTGATGCCGCCGAAAGGCAGTTCGGGCGCACTCCATACCGGCTGGTTCACGAACACCATCCCGCTCTCTATCCGCCGAGCGAGCGCCGCGCCCCGGTCAAGATCGGCCGTAAACACCGATGCTCCAAGTCCAAACGGCGAGTCGTTTGCGAGTGCCACGGCGTCCTTCTCGTCATCGACTACATAATAGGACATCACCGGGCCGAAGAGTTCCTCGCGATAGACAGGGTTGTCCCGCTTGACGTTGGTGAGAATCGTGGGCTCAAGATAATAGCCTGGCCGTTTGATGCGCCGGCCGCCGGCTGCAATAGTGGCTCCGTGTGCCGTCGCCGTCTCGATCTGGTGCAGCAGCTCGTTCAGCACCTTTTCCGACGAGAGCGGTCCAAGACTGGTCGCCGGGTCCGCGGGATCACCCGGCTCGAGCGCGGTCATGCGCTCCTTCAGGCCAGCAAGGAGGTGAGCGCCACGTTCCTTGCCGATCACGATCATACGCTTAGAGGCGGTGCAGCTTTGGCCCGTCGTGTTCATCCGTCCCCAGATCGCGTTAGCCAGCGTTTCCTCAACCGGAGCATCCTCAAGAACGATCAAGGCATCACTGCCCCCAAGCTCGAGCACTGATTTCTTGAGCGCTCGGCCCGCTCGTTCGGCGACCGCTGATCCGGCGCGCTCGCTTCCCGTCAAGGTCACGCCCCGAACTCGCCAGTCATCGACCAGTCGGGCGATCTGATCAGTGGTGGCGAAGATGTTCGTGTAGACGCCGGCAGGCGCGCCGGCTTCCTCGAAGATGCGGGCAAAGGCCAGAGCGCACTGCGGCACGTTCGACGCGTGCTTGACGACGAGCACATTGCCGGCTGCCAGCTGCGGACCTGCCACTCGTGCTATTTGATAGTACGGGAAGTTCCAAGGCTCGACCGCCAGGATGATGCCGATGGGCGCGGTTTCGATCGTGGCACTGGGTTCGCCGGCAATCGGCTGAGGGCGGAGAAAGGCGTCCGCATGGTCCGCATAATAGTCAAGGATGTCGGCTGAAAGCGTGACTTCGCTTTCAGCTTCGCTGCGAAGCTTGCCCATCTCGAGGGTCGCCAGCGCTGCCAGTTGTTCTTGCTGCGCCCGCATGGCGGCGGCGGCTGCGCGGACGATCGAAGCTCGCGATACGATGGAACGAACACGCCAGTCGGCTTCGAAACTTTGCTGCGCGAGCGCGATGGCATCGCCAAGATGGGCGTCCGAGATCGTGTCGAAGCTCCTGACCACCTGGCCAGTGGCGGGATTTACAGACGCGTAGTGCATGATGATCCTTTGCGCGATTTCGGCTGGGCTCAGCGCTTCAGCGGTGGATAGCCGTCAATGAAGATCCATTCGGTGGCTTCTGCGGGGGCGTGGCAAGGTTTGCAGTTCTGGCGGTAATTGAGCGTAGCCTTCGGAATGCCATCTTTGGTGGGGAGCCTTCGCGAGGCGATGTCGGGGTTACCGGCGTCGAACCAGCCCCATCCCCAGCCGTCTCCCCAGACATCATTAGGTGCGTGCTTGCCGGAGCGGTCCCGGACCATCACGAACCAGCCCAGCAGCTGGTCGGCCCGGCTGATCGTTCCGGTCGTCATTGGCGCGGTCGCTGCGGTGTGGACCTCCTTGACGAGGACGGCACCGTCGGGAACCTGCCCGTCCCTGCGATAGGCGTCGATCACGCCTGGAGCGGCATAGACGACGTGGAGCTCGTGTGAGCCGGGGCCCTCGTCCTTGGCAGCAGCCCAGCTGCCGAGCAGCTGAAAGGAGGTCTGATACCCCTTGGGCACATGCAGCCGGCCCGACGCATCGACGGCGTCGCTCCCCGCTCGCGCGGGGGCCACGCCCGACCGGCAAGCGGGAAGGGCCAGGACGCTGGCGGTCGCTGCAAGCGCGATGGCCGTCCGGCAAGCGATGCTGATCATGCTTTCTCCTGAGGCTTCAGCAACATGGGGGATCGAGTGACTAGCGCCGAATCAGATCGGACCCTTGTCAGCCGAACAGTTTGTTCGCGATCTCGGCGACGTGGCGGCCTTGAAAACGGGCCCCATCCAGTTCGTTCATGGAGGGCTGACGGCTCCCATCGGCGCCGGTGATAGTCGTCGCGCCATAGGGCGTGCCGCCGGTAACCTCGCCCATCTCGACCAGGCCGGCGAAGCTGTAGGGCAGGCCGACGACCACCATGCCGAAGTGGAACATGTTGGTGATAGTTGAAAAGAGATTGGCTTCCTGGCCGCCATGCTGGCTCGCCGTGGACGAGAATGCAGACCCGACCTTCCCATTCAAGGCGCCCTTCGCCCAAAGGCCTCCTGCCTGGTCGAGGAATGCCGTCATCTGTGCCGACATGCGACCGAACCTCGTCGGACCGCCGATGATGATTGCGTCATATTCGGGAAGCTCAGCGATGCTGGCGATGGGCGCCGATTGCTCGACCTTGAATCCCGCGGACGTCGCGATCTCGTCGGAGACCGTTTCGGGCACTCGTCTGACGGTGACATCGGCGCCGGCACTGCGCGCGCCTTCGGCAATCGCACCAGCGAGCGTCTCGATATGCCCGTAGGTGGAATAGTAAAGCACCAGAACCTTGCTCATTCTTGCCTCCATTTACATGCGGTTTGCAAAGTCGTTTCGACGGACGTCCCACGCAGACGAGGGCAGTGTGCACGTCATTGCCGCGCCGACGTCCGTGATGTCGTTGAGTAATGATGCGCGTCACTGCCGGCCGCGCCCAGTTAGTTGTTGTTATATTGCTGAGCGGACGGCGGCCGATCAAGTCGCGACGGGCGGCGACCAAGGCAAGACGGACGATCCGCCCGAGCTGAGCGATTTCTCCGGTCCCGGACCATTTTCCACGCGCATCACAAGAGGAACGAAAGCTGGACCAGCCTGAGAAGCACATACGAAGGTATCGGACATACTTTGGTCTAATAGGCAGGAGGCAGAAAAGGCCCTTAGCTGCGCGGGTGGATAGGGCGCTTTAGTTCAAGCCGATCAAGGTCTGACTAACGCGGCGCTCTCAAATGCGGATCGGTCCCCCACCGGCCAATTGGCTCCGGAACACCGATCCACTGACAGGAGGAGGCACGTATGACAGGTTACAGGTCGGCGCTGACACTCGGCGGCGCGATCGCGCTCATCTGGATGCCCCTGCAAACGAGCGCTGCCACCGCCGCTGCGACCGATGCAGCTGCATCGGCCGTAGAGACCAAGCCGACAGGCAAGGTCAGGCTGATCCGCAAGAGCGATCGCTACTGGAAGGTCACCTTCGCCAATCCCCCCCTCAATCTGATCGGTCCAGCCGAGGTCCAGGAACTGGGGCGGATCATGGATCAGCTCGAAGCCGATCCCCGCGTTCAAGTCGTGGTCTTTGACAGCGTCGTACCCGGCTCCTTCATCAATCATTATGACCTGGGCCAACCACTCGAGGCATCCACCAGCCTGAAGCCCGGACCGACAGGGATGCACCCTGTCCCGGACTTCATGGTGCGGCTCAGCCGCCTGCCCGCAATCTCGATTGTATCGATCCGCGGACGAGCGAGCGGTATCGGCAGCGAGCTTGCGCTTGCTGCGGACATGCGCTTTGCCAGTCGCGAAAAGGCGGTCTTGTCGCAGTTCGAAGTCGGGGCTGGCTTTGTGCCAGGTGGTGGGCCGATGGCTCGCCTGCCGCGCCTCGTCGGGCGCGGGCGGGCGATCGAGATCCTGATCGCTGCCGATGATTTCGACGCCGACACCGCCGAGCGCTATGGTTACATCAACCGCTCGGTCCCCGATGCGCAGCTCGATGGCTTTGTCGATGCAGTCGCCACCCGAATTGCATCCTTCGACCGCCATGCGATCGCCGAGACCAAGAAGCTGATCGATCTGGCGAGTATGCCGCCCGATGCGGAAATGCAGCCGGGATGGGACGCGTTCATCGAGTCCGTGCAGCGACCAGCTGCTCAAAAGCGGCTTCAAGCGCTGGTCAAAGAGGGGCTGCAGACGCGGAGCGACGTCGAGCGTCACCTCGGTCGACACACAGCGGCCATTAAGCCCTAGGCTGCTCGGGCAGGACGATCTGCGGTCAGGGAGCGCAGCGGCGGAGGACATGATGTCAGGCCCTTCAACGGATTATGACGCGATCATCATCGGCGCCGGTCAGGCGGGCCCGTCGCTTGCCGTGCGACTCGCCGACGCTGGAATGAAGGTCGCGCTTGTCGAGCGGGACCAAGTCGGAGGAACGTGCGTCAACAGCGGCTGCATGCCCACCAAGGCTCTCGTCGCGAGCGCCTATGCCGCGCATCTCGCCCGCCGCGCCAGCGACTTCGGCGTGCGGATTGGAGGACCGGTGACGGTCGACTTTCCAGCAGTGATGGAGCGTGCCCGCAAGGTCACGCTCAATGCGCGTCGCGGACTCCAGCACTGGCTCGGCTCGACCAAGGGTATTACGCTGGTTTCAGGCCATGCCAGGTTCTTGTCACCCGAGTTAGTTCAGGTGGGCAATGCGCTGCTCAAGGCCCCCAAGATCTTCCTGAACACCGGCGCCCGGGCGTTGGTACCCAAGCTGCCGGGCGTCGAGGACGTGCCTTTCCTCACCAACACGTCGCTGCTGGCACTGGACGCGCTGCCCCGCCACCTGATTGTGATCGGCGGCTCTTATATCGGCTTGGAGTTCGCCCAGATGTTCCGCCGCTTTGGGTCTGACGTCACCCTGGTGGAGCGGATGAGCCGGCTGGTACCCCGCGAGGACGAGGAGATCTCGGCGAGCGTCCGGGAAACGCTTGAAGCGGAGGGGATCGTCATCCGGACGGGCGCTGAGTGCATCCGCCTTGGGATGCAAAGGGGCGATCCCTCGATCAGTCTCGATTGCGTAGCGGGTGCGCCGAATATCGTGGGCAGCCATATTCTGATCGCTTTGGGGCGCGTTCCCAACACTGACGACCTCGACCTGGACAAGGCCGGGCTTGCGGCGGATGGCCATGGCTACATTCCTGTCGATGACCAACTGCGCACTGCGGTGCCTGGAATATGGGCGCTCGGCGACTGCAACGGACGCGGGGCCTTTACACACACTGCCTATAATGACTTCGAGATCGTCGCCGCCGCTCTTCTCGATGGCGAAGGCCGGAAAGCCAGCGACCGGATTCCCGCTTACAGCTTGTTCATCGATCCCCCGCTGGCACGGGTCGGCATGTCCGAGGCGCAGGCCCGGGCCTCCGGGCGCCGCATTGTGGTCGGCACCCGCCCGATGACAAGGGTGGGTCGCGCGGTCGAGAAATCCGAGACCCGCGGGCTAATGAAGATCGTGGGCGATGCTGAGACGCGCGAGATCCTCGGGGCGGCCATCCATGGCACCGGCGGCGATGAAGCCATTCACGGCATTCTCGAGGCGATGAACGCCGGCATGAGCATCGAGCAGCTGCGCTGGGCCGTCCCCATACACCCGACGGTCGCCGAACTGATCCCCACATTGGTCCTGTCAATGCAACCGACACCGGAGGCACAGCAAGGAAGCCTACGCGCGCAGGCCGCTGCCTGACCTGGATCGGTCCAGCGGCCGGAGGGCACAGCCAAGCAAACAAGGGAGCTTGCAATGACCAGCATCGAACTGACCCGGGCTGCTGACACGGGAGCTGGCGATCGGCCGCTCGACGCTAAGCTCGAGGTCGTTGTTTTGCCCGTGTCGGACGTGGAGCGGGCCAAGAGCTTCTACCAGCAACTGGGCTGGCGGCTGGATGCTGATTTCGTGGACGGCGAGAGCTTCCACCTGGTCCAGCTGACGCCGCCAGGATCTCCCTGTTCCGTCATTTTCGGCAAGAATGCGACGCCGGCGGCGCCAGGCTCGGCTCAAGGGCTATATCTCGTCGTCTCCGACATCGAGGAGGCGCGCGACGCACTCGCGGGCCGAGGGATCGATGTGAGCGAGGTCTTCCACGGCGCCGAAGGCGTGTATGAAGGCAGCGATGAGGCCTTTCTGTTCGGCCACCACCGGCAGGCAGGCCCAGATCCGGAGAGGCGAAGCTATCGCTCCTACGCCTCTTTCCGGGATCCGGACGGAAATGGATGGCTGCTTCAGGAAGTCACGGCACGGCTGCCCGGCAGGATCAGCGTTTCGGAGACGAGCTTCGCATCGCCCCAGGAATTGGCTCGGGCCCTTCGTCGCGCGGCTGCGGCCCATGATAGTCATGAGAAGCACACAGGAGGAGATCATTCGCAGAGCTGGCCGGACTGGTACGCGGAGTTCCTGGTCACCGAGCAGCATGGAGAGGAATATCCCGTGCCGCAGGGTGATGACGACGCTTGAACGGCAGCTCATAGGGCTCCGGACTGCGGAGGACCGAATGCACGGCAGCGCGCGGCTCCAGGTGCAGATTTGGCGATGGGGCTGTGTCCGCCACGCTGCCGAGGCTGTCGCCATGCCGGTGCCATCCGCGAAGCGGCTGGTGTAACGGCTGTTATCGTCGCCAACGCTCGACCCGCTCCGCCCCTTCTCTGGATTTGCTCGTCTAGCGGCATTCAGTTAGGCGCCCGCCTCCGGATGAGCCACTCGGCCGCTTCCGCGAGTACTAGGGCAAATGCGATCGATCCGGCGCCGAACAGGCTCAAATAGTACGGGTCGACCGACAGGAGCACCAAGCCGCCTGCAAAGCTCGAGAGGGCGAGGCCGCCATAAAGTGCGGTGTTATTGAGCGCGAGCAGGATCGGCGCGACGTTCGGCATTAGCTTCACAAGCTTGTGCTGCTGCGGGACAATGAGACCCCAGCCAGCGCCGCCCCAGATGATGAGCGCAAGGGCGGCGCTGGCAAAGCTTGCCGATGTCCAGGGCAGCAGCGCGAAGTTCGCAAACGCTATCAGCAATGTCGCGTTGATGATCGGCCGGCTCCCGAAGCGGTCAACCAGCCCGCCGGCGGCAAGATTACCGATGGTGGCCGCCACGCCCCAGAACAGCAGCAAGCCCGCCAGATGTTCATGGTCGCCGCCGGTCACCCGGTCGAAGACGAGACCGGCATAGGTGTAGACCATGAGGAGCCCGCCAAAGGCGAACAGGGTGGTCAGCAAAGTCAAAGCAATCCGGGGATCGCGCACCGGCCGGAAACGGTCGGCGAGCGAGACCCGAGCCGGCTGCGGCATGGCCTGCAGCAGCTTGTGGACGCCCAAAATGGTGATCAGCCCCAGCGCCGCCACGAACCACAAAGTCGCGCGCCAGCTGCCGAACCCGCCGATCAAAGTCCCGACCGGCGCACCCAGAGCGGTCGCACCCGCGAGCCCGGCAGTGACAATGGCCAGAGCGCGTCCGCGCTGCTCGGGAGGTACGATAGCGGTGGCGATACCGAGGGCGGCCGGTGAGAACATCGCAGCGCCAAGCCCAGCCACCGCCCGGCTGACGAGAACCGTGACAAGGTCGGTCGCGAGGGCGGTGCCAATATTGCCAAGGACGAAGACGCCCAGTGCGGACACCAGCAGCGGCTTGCGCGGCCAGTCGCCGGTGAGAGCTGCCATTACGGGCGCCATCACGGCGAACGACAGAGCATAGACCGTGACCATCAACCCTGCGAGGCTGACCGTCGTGCCGAGGGACGCGGCAACACTTGGCAAGATTCCCGCGATCACGAAATTTCCCGTCCCCATGGCGAACATGCCAAGGGCGAGCAGCAGCAGCCGGCGATCAACGGTCGGCACGGCTGTCTTGATGTCGGTCGTGGCGGTCATGCGTCAGTCCTTTGGTCAGCAGGCGACGGTTCGCGCCTGGCCATTGCCGCTGATCACGGAGCCCGGCCTACCAAGTCCGACTTCAAAAGATCGGCCAGCGTCCGTTCCGCATCGAGCACGCCACCCAAGTGATCTGCCAATGCTGCTTTCAGCACGGGCAATGTCGTCGAGGCCTGGTCGTCTGGGTAGCAGGCGGGTGTAAGAGGCGGGTTCTCGGAAAACGAGAGCATGGCCTTGGCCAAATACCGCGCGTGAGTTCGGCAAGGCGGTACGTTCGCCACACACCGGGGCGGGAGGAGGCGCTGTGAACAGGCGTGGCTGTGAGCCTGTCTAAGGAGCTCTTAGATTGATCATCGGCCGGGCATCAGGCGTGCTGGGCAACCTGCACGGTCTTCACGTTCACGAACTCGCGCATGCCGAAACTGCCGCATTCACGTCCATGGCCGGAGTCTCCGACACCGCCGAATGGCAGCCTGGGGTCTGACCGGACCGGCCGGTTGACACAGGCCACACCCGCATCGAGTTTCTCGATGGCAATCTTTTCCCCGCGCGCCAGATTGGAAGTAATGACGCCCGCTCCAAGCCCGAACGGTGTCAGGTTCGCGAGGCGGATCGCATCATCTTCATGGGCGGCTTCGATGATGGCCGCGACCGGGCCGAACAGTTCCTCCTCAAAGGCCGGGTTTCCCGGGCGTACGCCGGTCAGCACGGTCGCAGGATACCAGGCCCCTGGCCCCGGCGGAACGAGGCCGCCGAGCAGGACCTTTGCACCCGCCGCGACACTTCGGGCGACCTGCTCGTGCAGCGCATCGCGCGCGGCAACGCTGTGCATGGGCCCGAGCAGTGTGCCCTGCCGTCTCGGGTCACCCATGGCATAGGCTTTGAGGTGCTGGACGAACGCCGCTTCGAACTTGGCCCGCTGCTTACGGACCACGATGAAGCGCTTGCCTGCATTGCAGCTCTGCCCACCATTGTTCATCCTGGCCGTGGCGCAAATCCGGGCGGCGATGTCCACATCGGCGTCGGAGAGGATCACATATGGATCGGATCCGCCAAGCTCGAGCACGCATTTCTTGAGGGAGCGGCCGGCTGCGGCGGCGACACTCCGGCCGGCGTCGGTGCTTCCAGTGAGCGTCACGGCAGCGATGCGGCGGTCAGCGATGATGTCGCCGATCCGCTCGCTTGCCACCAGCAGGGTGCGGAACAAGCCCGCAGGCAGGCCGGCATCTTCAAGCAGCGCCTCGAGCGCGAGCGCACACCCCGGAACGCTGCTCGCATGCTTGAAGACAAAGCCGTTGCCGGCCATTAATGCTGGGCCGGCCGCGCGGATGACCTGCCAGAACGGGAAATTCCAGGGCATAACGCCCAGCACGCAACCCAGCGGTCGTAAGACGATCAGCGCCTTGCCGTCGCCGGTCTCGACCTCCTCAGGAGCCAAATAGGTTTCGGCTGCGGCCGCGAAATGCTCGAGGGCGAGCGCGCATTTCTCGACCTCGGCGCGGCCGTCGCGTAATGTCTTGCCCATCTCGGATGTCATCAAGGCGACGAGACTGTCTCGCCTTTGTCTGAACAACGCAGCCGCGCGGGCGATCGGCAGGGCCCGGTTCCGCAGTGATAGGGCGCCCCAAACCTGCCGGGCCGCTAGGCACCTCTGGAGGATCGCGTCGACGTCGTGATCGGAATGCCCTCGAAACCCCGGCCCGGAGAGTCCGGTGGTGGGGTCGACCGACTGGAAGGTTGGCGGCTCGATAGAGTGAAGGCGCGTGGCGGCAGCGCTCATGGCAGGCTCCGGGCTGGCTGAGATATGAAGCCCGATCCTGCCAAAGTGAGGTGCCGGCCTCTTGAACGCGATCGCGGCTTTTTGGCTTTCGCCTTGTCACGTGCGCGTGCCGGAACGGTCTCACGGAAAGCGGAACTTCGTGAGAAATGCTCCATCAGGAGGGTCCCGAGGAGAAGCTGCCAGGCATGCGAATACGCTCTGGCCGGCTCCTCTCGTCTTCTCCAATGCGACTTCCAACATCTCCTCACTGCCGTTCCGCGTTCTGCCGCACGATAATGCCCGCGATAGGCAGGAGAGGACAGCCGCCATGCTGGGAATGCATCACCCTCCGAGAGGGATCAGTGCGGCCGCGCTGGAGCCGACCCGGGAAGTGATCGAGACCGTTCGCGTGCTGCTCCGGACCGCGCTCGACGCGATTACCGCCAATCCTCATGCAGCAAGCGCGGCCATTGCGGATGCCGACCGCCTGCTCGACCGCCGCACGACCGGTGGTGATTTTCCAAGGCTGGACCGGCCCGGTGGGCTGGCGCCGTGGCAGTTGGCCAAGGCGAGGGAAATGATGGAAGAGTCGATTGGCGGAAATCTGGATTTGGACGAGGTCGCCCGGACATGTGATTTGGCGCCTGCTCGATTTGGCCGTGCCTTTCGGCTCTCGACGGGACTTTCGCCCACCAATTGGGTTCGCCAGCGCAGGATCGAGAGGGCAAAGCAGCTGCTGTTTGGAACCAAGCTGCCGCTCGCCCAGATCGCGCTGGAATGCGGCTTCAGCGACCAGGCGCATTTCACCCGTGCCTTCTCCGTCGCTACGGGCAGTTGCCCCGGTGCATGGCGTAGAGAACGGCGTGTGCATTGACCTCGCGGGCCGTGTTCATGTGCCGAGCCGCTTCGGAGGCGAGCCGAGGGCCGCCGCCCAGGTCTCGCCGCACCCGATGCCGTTGTCAGTCTTCCTGTAGCAATTGGCGGACGACCAGCTCGGGATCCTGATGGTGAGGATAATGCCCAATGCCGGGCAGGATCGTGAGCTTGGCGCCAGTGCGCCCGGCGAACTCGCGCGCCATCCGCGTATCAATATAGATGTCCTGTTCGCCCCAGACCACTTCGATCGGCGCTTTCAGCCGGCCCAGATTCGCCTCGAGGAACTTCTGGTCACGGGTGAAATGCGCATAATAATGATAAAAGGCGTCGGCCGAGGTCATGCTGCCGCTGTTCCAGCCTTCGCGCATGTCGGCCGCCAGTGCCGACGAGATGCGGGGCTGCGACGGCGCGGGCAGGCCACGCTTGAATGCGTTCTCGAGAATTTCGTCGCGTGACTGGTTCAAGGCGATCCGCACCTGCTCGCCAGTCTCGGGCGCCTTGAGGCGCTGTAGTCTCTCAGCCATGAACTCAGGGCGGTCGAGCGGAGCGAAGTCTCCGACAATGATGCGCCTGGCGATCTTCGGGTCTTCTAGGGCCACGAGCAGCGCGGGCAGTGCTCCAATATCGGTCGCGTAAATCGTGAGCTTGGATCGGTTGATCTTAGCCACGCGAATATAAGCTCTGAGAATGCGCGCATAGTCACGCGGTGCGTAGCCGAACTTCGTGGCCAGCGGGCGGGTTGAGAGGCCGTAGCCCGGCCAATCTATCGCATGGACCTCATATCGCCCCGCCAAACGCGAAGCCACGTCTTGCCAGGCCAGCACAGTTTCAGGAAAGCCATGGAGAAGGAGTATCGTCTCCTTGGAGCCGGGCGATCGGACGATCAGGCGGCGCAGGGTGATTTCGCTATCAACGCGGACAAACTCGATGGACTGGACGGGCGCGTGCGCCGCCGGGCTTGGGAGAGGCGCTTGGCGTGCTCCAGCGGCGACCGCTGGTCCGCCGATGGCAAGAGCGAGCGCGGCGACGCCGGGGGTGAAGGAAGTAGTCATGTGCCGTTTCCTCGGTAAGTGGCTGCGCGGCTCCTAAGAGGAACAGCCGCAGCGCTTGTGACGACGGGCAGCAACCTGCGCATTGGCCGCGGCCTGCGGCAGATTGAGCTTTCGGAAGGCAGCCTCTCGAAAAGCCGATCAGCCGGCCCGCCAGTGACCGCCGCCCGCATGAAAAAAGAGCGGGCGGGCTGGGTAGCCCGCCCGCAGGGAGCCAGCAGGGGAGGGGGGCAGCCCATCTGGCCCGGGAGAGAGCCGATCGCGTCACCGCGAATGGCCTGCCGATTTAAGAACGGCGAAATGCGGTCTTCTTGAACTTCACTGCGACTTTTTGACTGAGACGTGTGAGAAAATGCGTGGTGCTCAGCCAGACAGCAGCCGGGCCCAAATTCTCGGCCAATCAGCGGCGAGCATAGTCCTGCGCCGCCTTCAGGCACTGGCAGATCGCCCCAGGAGGGGGAACGCGCGACCAACTAGGAAGCTAGTGCCAGTGACCCGATCGATCCCTCGTCCTGGAGCCATGGCGGGCTGGCGTCTGGCACCCGACCGTCCCTGGCGCCCGCGAGCAAAAGCCGCAGCCTAGGCGCCGTCCAATCGACAAACGCCCTGAGTTTCAGAGGCACCAGGCTTGCGCCCCCATAAACGAGGCTGACGGGGACGGGTGCCGCGCGGAAGCGAGACAGGATCGGGCGCAACGTACCTGTCCGGAGCTCGGATGCGATCTGATGGCGAGGCAGTTCGGCGATTCCCAGCCCGGCTAAAGCGGCACCGGCCGCTGCGTCGAGCGAGTTCACAACAATACAGCCAGCTGCTATTTCTGGAGCGCCGCTCGCGGACCGCAGAAGCGGGGTGGCCCCGCTGACTGGACCGGAGAGCAGGATGCGACGGTGGCTGGTCAGCTCTGCAAGCGTCTGGGGAGCGCCGACGCCTTCGAGATAGTGCGGGCTCGCGCACAGGATCGGCTCGATCTGTCCAACCGCCGTTGCCCTCAGTTCGCTGTCCGGGAGGTGACCCACCCGCAACGCGACATCAAAACCCTCATCCGCGAGATTCACGATTCTGTCGCTCAAGTCGAGGCGCAGGTGCACTCGCGGAAATTCACCAAGGAATTCGGCCAGCAAAAGCGCGAGGTGTCTAGCGCCGAGCAGGGCTGGTGCCGTCACGGACAACTCACCACGCGGCTCCCGATACTCTCCGGACGCGAGCCGCTCGGCTTCGCCGATCTGGTCAAGGATCCGTCTCGTGCAGTCCACATAAGCACGCCCGGCCGTGGTCAGCTGAATGCGTCGGCTCGTCCGGATCAACAAACTTGTTCCCAGATGGCGCTCCAGCTCAGCGACTTTGCGGCTTACGCTGGCAAGCGGGGCACGCAATCGCCTTGCGCCGGCCGAGATGCTGCCCGCGTCGACTACGGCCAGGAGCATCGACATAGCTTCGAGGCGATCCATGGCGCACCTCCTTTGAACTCCCGGCAGAGCACTGCCGGAATGTGCACGGCTTGAGAACGACGGGGCGCTCTCCGCATGGTTGTGACCGGTTTCGCCCCGCAGCGGAACTTAGACGATGGTTTAGGTACACCTTCGTATGATGGGAAACCTGACGCCGAGAGGGGATAGATGCCCCCGGACCACGGTGGTTAGTGAAGCCGGCGGCCATGGGAGACATCAGATGAGCAGCATCGGATTGAGCATCGCTCGACAGGAAGGCCCGGGTCGTGCGGAGCCGGTTGAATGGTCTTTTGGTCCATTCGTAATCCAACCTCGCAGCCGGACCCTACTACTGGGGGACCGTTCAGTCGCGATCGGAGGTCGCGCCTTCGATCTCCTGTGCGCTTTGGCTGAGCGCGCTGGAACGATCATATCCAGGCAGGAGCTGATGGACGCAGTGTGGCCGACGACGACAGTTGAGGACAGCAATCTTCGTTTCCAAATGGCATGTCTGCGCCGGGTGCTTGGCCCATATCGCACTTTGATCAAGACGGTGGCCGGCCGTGGATATCTGCTGTCGGATTGCCGCGCAGCAGACAGGCATCATCTCGGCCAAGCCTGGTCGGTCGATGCCAAGAAGGCCGCGAGTACGGTGATCCGGGCGACGCCCAGCCCGATCGCTGTTCCTATCCGGTTTGGCGGCGGCACTCTGCTCGGTGCAGGATTGGCCATCCGGCTGCCCAGCGTTGCTCGACCAATGGTGTTCAGCAGCGCACCTCTTCACACCGGCATCGAGATCGCGTTTCTGCCCGCCCCTCGATATGCGAGACCTTCGATGAAAGCTCATCCGCCTCAGCGGAGTTGAGCAATGCAGCCTGAGCGGCTTGTGCATCGAAGCACGCGCTATGCTTGCGCTGAGATGCTCCCACCTCGCTGCAGCCTTGCCGATCAGGTTTGAGGGGCAACGCCCTTCGTCTCATTCTGGAGAGGTGTCATGATTGCCAGCAATTCGGATCGGGATATCTGTCAGGCCCTGAACAGCTTGGTGGCCGATTGCTTCGCCTTGTATCTGAAGACCAAGAGCTTCCACTGGCATGTCTCTGGTCCTCATTTCCGCGACTATCATTTGATGTTCGATGCCCAGGCTACCCAACTGCTCGCCATGACCGACCCCGCGGCCGAGCGGGTCCGCAAGCTAGGTGGCAAGACGCTCAGGTCGATCGGTCATATCGCGCGGCTCCAGCAGCTGGAGGACGAGGACCGGGACGATGTTCCTGCCTCAGAGATGATCGTGCAGTTGCGTGACGATAATCGCTCGCTGCTTGCGTCTCTCCAGTCGCTCAAGCAAGCGGCAGATGTCGCGGGCGACAACGCAACCAGCGCATTTGTCGACAGCTGGATGGATGAGGCGCAGCAGCGAATCTGGTTCCTGGATGCAACGCTGGCGCGATAATCGCCGCGCTGAGGCTGGCCTGGACCTTCTATGCTTATACTGGCGGTCCGGGGCGCGTCTCGACTGGACGGTTGAGGGAGCCAGCGATCGCCGCGGGTGGGCTGCCTTTGCCGCGCGCCAGGTCAGCAGTACGCCTCCAGCAGGATCACCTGGCCGGCCATGCATTCCCCAGGCCCATCCAGCCGCTTCTCGCGCTCCCTGGCCATTCGCCGATGAAGATTGGATCGCACTAGCAGAGGTTTAGTCCGGGCCTCGCCAGCTCGGCCGGCGCATGGGCGTTCGGTCTCGGCCGAAGAGCCAGTTTGGCGAGAGCATCGGGCTGCCCCGTGCTGGAGCTCAGAATGTCAGGCAGCACTGCCCCAGGCTTAGTCCTTAGAGCCGAGCAGAGCCTCTGCCGCGGCTTCGACCCGCTCTTCCATGCTCGCCTGCACAGCACATCCCGGATCAGCAACTTTTTAGGATCCGGGATCGCCGGTCCTCGCAAGGACGTTCGTTAAAGGTGACTGACGAGGGGGCCGAGATCTTGGCAGCCATTGCCGGCCGGCATGCCTTGCAATCCGTCCAGCGGCTCCGGCAGAAGCGCGGAAACCGTCCGAAGCTCACCGGTGACCGTGACTGTGGCTTCCGGCGGCGCGGGGCGGGACGGTGAAGGTCAACACCTTCACCTGCCCGGGATAGACCTCGTGATTGGGGCTCACCAGCTGGATGGTCACCTTATGGGGCCCAGGGGGCAGGTTGGCCACATCGACCGTGTTATTGTCACTCGCATCAGCCCACCACCATGGCAGATCGTCGACGATAACGTGTAGGTGACCGATCCGGGGTGAGACGTGCACGGCTGCTGGACCGAAAACGTTGACGATCCGCAGATTCTCGACCCGGTATTGGGCCTGGAAGATCCCGTCCTTCAGAGGCTCTGCAAGAGGCGGATCGACGATGAGCCTAGGGGGCGGCTCATCCTTGATCGTGTCGTATGGCGAAGGGCCGCGGATCTCCCGAGCGGTTTGAGCCTCCGCCGTTCCGACAATCGCCGCTAGTGCCGCCAGGGACAGCAAGGTGCTTGTACGAGTGCGCATGTCGATCTCCCTTGATAATAGCGTTGACGAAGCCAGATCAGCGAACAGTCTTGAAGGCCGCCCAGAGCTCCTGTGCAAAGAGCTGCGGTTCCTCCCAGGCGGGGAAATGCCCCCCGCGTTCTGCCTGGTTGAAGTATATGAGCGACGGAAATGCCTGGCGTGCCCAGGTCTCTGGTGCGCGAAAAAGGTCGTCGCCCGGGAACGCCGTGATCGCCACGGGAATCTTGATGCTCCGGGTGCGTTGTGCCTCTGCACTGATCAAATTCTGTTCCCGATTCTCCCAGTAAAGACGGGCACCTGACGCCACGGTATTGGTCAGCCAGTGCAGCGAAAAATTATCGAGCACCTCGTCGCGCGTCGGTGTCTGGTTTGGGTCCTCTCCGTACAGCCACTTGCCGAAGCCGCCGTGCACGAGCATGAATCCGGCAAGCCCAGCAGGGGAGTCTGTGAGCCCATAGCCGAGCGCCTGAGGACGAGCGCTCATCATGGTGAGATAGGCCCATCCGCCACCCTTAAGGAACGAGCGCAAGGCGCGAAACTCCGCCTGTTCCTTAGGGGTCATGCCTGGAGGCTCGGGAGCGCCGGTCCCGATGGCCGAAGCGGCCTCGGGCGGGAAGACCGCGGGCAGGTTGGTGTGGATGGCCAACAAACCCCGAGGGGCCTGGCGTGCCATCGCCTCGACGACCCCGGCACCCCAGTCTCCGCCTTGTGCCAGATAGCGGTCATAGCCGAGGCGCTTCATCAGCACATCCCAGGCTCGGCCGATCCGCTCCACGTCCCAGCCGGTGTCCGTTGGACGTGAGGAGAAGCCATAGCCGGGTAGGGAGGGTATGATCACGTCGAAGGCGTCGGCGGCGTTGCCCCCATGAGCTGTCGGATTAGTGAGAGGTTCGATGACCTTCAGCTGCTCGAACACCGACCCTGGCCAGCCGTGAGTGATGATCAGGGCGCGCGCGCTGGGATGCCGCGACCGGACGTGGAAGAAGTGAATATCCACTCCGTCGATCCGCGTCACGAACTGGGGAAAGGCGTTCAGCTTCGCCTCGCCCCTGCGCCAATCGTATTCCGTCGCCCAATAGCGGACCAGTGCCTGTAAGCTGGCGAGCGGCGCGCCTTGCGAGCGGTCATCGACTGTTTCTTTATCGGGCCAGCGAGTGTGGCGCAGCCGTCCCCGCATGTCCGAGATTGCGTGTTCGGAGATTCTGACACGGTAAGGGCGCACCACCACATCGTCGTCGCCACTGCGCGGCGCCGCAGCGGCTGCAGCAGTCATTGCCAGGGTTATACGGTTTGCATCCGGCACCGCTGCGGGCGACGGCACTTCCAGGAGTGGCCGCTCAGGCCCACCCGCGGCCTGCAATGGGTTGGCGCCGAAAAACATCCCCGTGACGCCGAGGAATGCCGTTCCAACAAGCAGGAATTTGGTTCTGCTCAGCTGATTGTCGCCCATATCATCGCCTCCGAGTGTCGCGCGTGGATCGCTGGACCGGAGTTTGAGAGCAGGCGGATTCGAGAGCTATAGTACCAAAGTTTGGGTATACGATTGCATAGGACCAGGCTTTGGCGATGCGGAGTCCTGCCAAATGCCTTGTGATCGGGGTAAAGCGGCCATTGGCATGACCATGCTCCCGCTTCGGTAAGCCGAAGCGCATCGCAAACGCAGGCGGTGTCCGAATGGGGTGGGCAGATGTTGCAGTTCCGGACCGGAGAGGACGCGTTCTTCGATGGCCAGTCCGTGCGCTAGCTTGATGGCCGGCAGTGGTCCTTCAACCTAACCAAACCGCGTAGCGTGCGCGTCCGCCCAGGCACTGGTCAAACGGCCGAGAGCATCATATATACCGCCCGTTATGGAATCACCTCGCGCCGTTGGCAGGGGCCGTCCCCGGGAGTTCTGCGTCGATCAGGCGCTGGCGGCGGCGCTGCGCGTGTTCTGGAGCAAGGGCTATGAGGGGGCCTCAATGGCGGACCTCACCGAAGCGATGGGCATCAACAAGCCCAGCCTCTACGCCGCTTTTGGCAATAAGGAGCAGCTCTTCGTCAAGGCGCTCGACCTCTACGAGCGCGAGAAGCTCGACTATGTGGGCAAGGCGCTGGCTGAGCCGACCGCGCGCAAGGTCGCCGAGCACCTGTTGCGCGGCGCGCTCGACAATCAGACCAACAGTTGCGAGCCGCGCGGCTGCCTTGGTGTGATCAGCTCGGTGGCTTGTGGCGAAGAAGCCGAGTCGATCCGTCAGTTCGTGCTGGAGCGGGGCGCTTCGGCACGATGTGCCCTGATTGCCCGCATGGAGCGCGCCAAAGTCGAAGGTGATCTTCCGACCCATGTCGATGTCGAGGGGCTGACCAGCTATCTCTATGCCATTCTGCAGGGGATGGCCGTGCAGGCGGGTGCCGGCGCTTCTCGCGAAGAACTGGAGCGCCTGATCTCGACCAGCCTGTCGATGTGGCCGAGCGCCTAAAGCGCAGCTTTCTGGCAGACACAAAAATTTCGCACCAGAAACAGAACGGTCGGTATAGAAAGCCCTTGAACCGCAGCTGAACTCCTTATATACCGAACGGTACAGAGCAACGGCATGACCGCTGCTCGCGAGGAGAGAAGCGGACCGGAGCGGCGCACGCCGCATCCCGCTCCCGCAATCAGGACCATTTGGTCGGACGCAGCGAACGCATGCACTTTCGCGAACGGGAGCAGTTTGCCCGCGTCTGGTGACGAGAAAGGGAGAACATGATGGCCTATGTGAACTTTGCCGATACAGCCCCCGCGCTGGTCTTTCGCCCGCGGACTGCCACGAAGCCGGCTCCGGCGGCGGCGTTCAGCGCCCTCGAATGGTCGGTCGTAGCGTTGGCACGGCGTGATTCGCTCGGCTCGCTGCGCGCACCGGGCCGGATCGCCAGGGCAATGGCAGTCGTGTTCGGCGGCACGTCCGAAAACCCGATTGCCGATCCACGGCTGGAAGCGTTGCGGCGCATGGCCGTCCAGGCCTGGCATCGTGGCTTCGCCGTTGCTGAAAGCGAGATGGCGCGCTTCTTCGCGGCCGGCTTCTCGGCGAATCAGCTCGAGCTACTTCTCACCAGCATCGGCCGAGACCGCACGGTCCGCGGCCTTCGGAGGGCCTGATCCCCATGAACATGATCACCAACATCCAAAAGGCGGAAGAAGCGGACGAGCAGCCCTCGGCTTCGCCCGACGCAGCTCCGGCCAAGGGGCGATGGCGCAAGGCGGCGTTTTTCGGTCTCCCCGCTGCTGCGCTCCTCGCCGGGCTGGTCATCGCCAACAATGAGACCGCGCCGCCTCCTCCGCCCGCTGCGCCGATGGTAACGGTGGCAACGCCGCTGGTCCGCCAGGTCACCGAATGGGACGATTATGTCGGGCGGTTCGAGGCGAGCCAGACCGTCGAAGTGCGCCCGCGCGTGTCGGGGCAGATCGTCGGCATCCACTTCGCCGATGGTCAGGTGATCCGGCGCGGTCAGCTTCTTTACACGATCGACTCGCGGCCATTCGCCGCCGCGCTGGCGGAAGCGCGGGCGGGGCTGGCAAGCGCGAACAGCGACCTCAGCCTTGCCCGTGCCGATCTCTCGCGAGCCGAGAGCCTGATCGTGGACCAAGCCGTCTCTCGCAGCGAAGTCGACCGCCTGCGTGCCCGCGTCCAGGCCGCCTCCGCTTCGGTGGCAGCCGCGCAGGCCCGGGTCCGCTCTCGCGCCCTCGATCTGGAGTTCACCCGCATCCGTGCGCCGATCGGTGGCCGGGCCTCCGACCGTCGCGTCGACGCCGGTAACCTCGTCGCCGCCGGCGACGCGGGATCGCTGCTGACCACGATCAATGCGCTCGACCCGATCCACTTCAGCTTCGACGCTTCAGAAGCGCTGTTCCTCAAGGCGAAGCGCGAGCGCGGCGGCGGCGGGATCGCGCAGATAAAGCTGCAGGATGAAGGCGATTATCGCTGGAAGGGCCGGCTCGACTTTACCGACAACGGCATCGACCCGCGTTCGGGCTCGATCCGCGGTCGTGCGGTGCTGTCGAACCCGGACCTGTTCCTGACGCCCGGCATGTTCGGCAATATGCGGCTGGGTTCGGGCGGCACCGTGCCGGCGTTGCTGGTGCCGGACGCCGCGGTGCGCACCGATCAGGCGCGCAAGGTGGTGCTGGTCGTCGGCAAGGACGGTGCGGTTGTGACAAAGCCGGTGACGGCTGGACCGTTGGTCGAAGGCCTGCGGGTGATCCGCGGCGGCCTCAGCCCGCAGGACCGGGTGATCATCGCCGGCACGCAGCTCGCCCAGCCCGGCAGCAAGGTCCAGGTGCGCGTCGGCAGAGTCCAGCCGGTACAGGTGCAAGGCGCACCACCGGTCCTCGCTCCGGCCGCCGCGCAGGCCACGCTCGCGCCTTGATCAGGGCGGGGCGCGTCCCCGTCCACCTTTTCAGACCTCTTGAACGGGGAGCAGGCTGATGCGCCTCTCACGCTTCTTCATCACGCGTCCGATCTTCGCTGCGGTTCTCGCGATCATCATCACGATCATCGGCGCGGTGGCCTATGTCGGGCTGCCGGTGTCGCAATATCCTGACATCGTTCCGCCGACGGTGACCGTCTCGGCCACCTATCCGGGCGCCTCTGCCGAAACGGTCGCCGACACCGTAGCCGCCCCGATCGAGCAGGAGATCAATGGCGTCGACGACATGCTATACCAGACGTCGCAATCGACCGCCGACGGCCGCGCGACGATCACCGTCACTTTCAAGCTCGGCACCGATCTCGATACCGCGCAGGTGCTGGTGCAGAACCGCGTCGCCCTTGCCGAGCCGCGGCTGCCGGAAGAAGTGCGTCGGCAAGGCGTGGTGGTGCGCAAGACCTCACCTTCGTGGCTGATGGCGGTCAACGTGCTCTCGCCCGACGGTTCGCTCGACCGTGCCTATGTCTCCAGCTATGTCCGCACCCAGATCAGGGACCGGCTGACTCGCGTCGACGGCATCGGCGACGTGCAGGTTTTCGGCACTCGCGACTATGCCATGCGCGTGTGGATCGATCCCGGCCGCGCCGCAGCGCTGGGCCTTACCGCCGGCGAGATCGTCAGCGCCTTGCGGGCGCAGAATGTGCAGGTCGCCGCCGGCACGATCGGGCAGCCGCCGTACAGCAATGGCGGCGCGCATCAGCTGAACGTCGAAACGCAGGGCCGTTTCGACACACCTGAGCAGTTCGCGAACCTGATCATCCGCACCGACCCAAGCGGCGCGATCACCCGCCTATCCGACGTCGCGCGGGTGGAGCTCGGCGCCGACGATTATGGTGTGAACGCCTACCTGTCGGGCAAGGAATCAGTGATCCTCGGCATCACCCAGCGGCCAGGCACCAACGCCCTCGCCGCCGAACAGGGCATCCTCCGCGAACTGAAAGCCGCCTCCGCGACTTTCCCCAAGGGGCTGGAATATCGCGTCATCTGGAACCCGACCCAGTTCATCAGCGAATCGATGAAGGAGGTTCAGAAGACGCTGCTCGAGGCGATGGTGCTGGTCGTGCTCGTCATTCTACTCTTTCTGCAGAGCTGGCGCGCGGCGATCATCCCGATCGTCGCCATCCCGGTGTCGCTGATCGGCACTTTCGCGATGCTGGCGGCGCTTGGCTATTCGCTGAACACCTTGTCCATGTTCGGTCTGGTGCTCGCGATCGGCATCGTCGTCGACGACGCGATCGTGGTGGTCGAGAATGTCGAGCGCAATCTCGAAGAGGGGCTGTCGCCACTCGAGGCGGCACGCAAGTCCATGGACGAAGTCTCGACCGCGCTGGTCGCCATCGTTCTGGTGCTCTGCGCCGTGTTCGTACCGACCACTTTCCTGACCGGTATCTCGGGCCAGTTCTACCGCCAGTTCGCCGTCACTATCGCCACGGCGACGGTCATTTCACTGGTGCTTTCGCTGACGCTTTCCCCGGCGCTTGCCGCGATGTTGCTGCGGCCGAAGCATGCCGGCGAAAGCCACGGGTGGCGGCGGAGCCTCACTTTGGCGGGCGAGCGGTTCAACCGCGGTTTCGACCGGCTGTCGCGCTGGTATGCGGATCTGACCCGCACGCTCGTCCATCGGCCGAAACGGGTGCTGATCGGCTATGGCGGACTGATCGCCGCGACGGCGGCGTTGTTCTGGGTCACGCCGACCGGCTTCATCCCCGCGCAGGATCAGAGCTATGCGCTTGCGGCCGTTCAGCTGCCGCCAGGCAGCTCGATCGATCAGACCGATCGGGTGCTGAAGCAAATGGTCGATCGGCTGCTGAAGGTGCCGGGCACCGAGGCTGCCGTGATGTTCTCCGGCTTCGACGGAGCGTCGGGCACCCAGGCGTCCAATGCAGGAGCCGCATACATCACCTTCAAGCCGTTCGAGGATCGGCCCAGGGGCGGGCGGTCCGAAACCGAGATCGTCGCCGGAATGCGGGCGGCGGTGGCCGACATGAACGAAGCCATGGTCTTCGTCATCCCACCGCCGGTCATTCAGGGCATCGGCAATGGCGGCGGCTATCGAATGATGATTCAGGACCGCAACGGCGCCGGCTTTCAGGCGCTCAACGACGCGGCGTTCGGGCTGATCGGGCAGGCGAACCAGACTGCCGGCCTGGCCCAGGTCTACACGCTGTTCAACGCGGCGACGCCGCGCATCTATGCCGATATCGATCGCGCCAAGGCGGACATGCTCGGCGTGCCTGCGGCGCGCGTCTTCGAAACATTGTCTGTTTATCTCGGCTCTGCGTATGTGAACGACTTCAACCTGCTCGGCCGCACGTTCCGCGTCACCGCGCAAGCGGATGCGTCGTTCCGTGACGATGCCAGCGACATCGCCAATCTGAAGACCCGTTCCGACTCCGGCGGCATGGTGCCGATCGGCTCCATCGCCACGTTCGAGGATCGGACCGGGCCCTATCGCGTGACCCGTTTCAATCTCTTCCCCGCGGTCGAGATCGATGGCGAGACGGCGCCGGGCTATGCCACCAGCCAGTCGATAGCGGCGATGGAAGGCCTTGCGACCAAGCTGCCGGCCGGCTTCAGCGGCGAGTGGACGGACCTGGCCTATCAGCAGAAGGCGGCCGGCAACGTCGCCGGTATCGCCTTTGGGATGGCGGTGATCTTCGTCTTCCTGGTGCTTGCGGCGCAGTTCGAAAGCCTGGTGCTGCCGTTCGCGATCATCCTCATCGTGCCGATGACGCTGCTCGCCGCAATGGCCGGGGTGAACGTGCGGGGTATGGACAATAATATCCTGACCCAGATCGGCCTGGTCGTGCTGATCGGCCTGGCGGCGAAGAACGCCATCCTGATCGTCGAGTTCGCCAAGCAGGCAGAGGATCGCGGAGCTGCCCTGATCGACGCGGCGGTCGAGGCGGCGGCGAGCCGGCTGCGGCCGATCCTGATGACCAGCCTTGCCTTCATCCTGGGCGTCGTGCCGCTGATGCTGGCGGGCGGCCCAGGCTGGGAGCTGCGCCAGGCGCTCGGCACCGCCGTGTTCTTCGGCATGCTCGGCGTCACCATCTTCGGGCTGATCTTCACGCCTACCTTCTACGTCGTCAGCCGCGGCCTGGGTGAGCGCTTCGCCCGGCGCCGCGCCAGTCCGGAGCCGGGCGCACCCGCCCTGCTGCCGGCCGAATGAGGAGCAATCTGATGCGCATTCTTGCTGCCGTCTCCGCACTCGCACTGAGTGCCTGTGCCGTCGGTCCGAACTATGTCGCGCCGACTCCCACCGCCCCGGCCGCCGGGCCGTTCGTTTCGGGTTCCGGCGCCGCCATCACCGTCGCGCCGGCGGTGGAGGGAAGCTGGTGGCAGCTTTACCAGGATCCGGTGCTCGACCGGCTGGTCGCCGATGCGCTGCGGGCCAACACCGACCTGAGGGTCGCCACGGCACGGCTCGAACGAGCACGCGCCAGCTTGCGCGAAGTCCGCGCCGATCGCACGCCGCAGATCGGCGTTGGCGGATCGGCTCAATTTGGCCGCTTGCCTGCCGGCCAGAGCCTTGGCGGGGGAGGGGGAGGCCGCGACAACTGGTACGTCGATGTCGGCCTCGACGTCGCCTATGAAGTCGACCTGTTCGGCCGGGTCAGCCGCAATGTCGAGGCGGCGCGGGGGGATGTGCAGGCCGCAGGTGCCGATCTCGAGGCTGCTCGCGTAGCTGTCGCAGCCGAGACGGCGCGGGCCTATGCCGATGCGGTTTCAGCCGCCGAGCGGCTCGCGGTCGCCGAGCGCATCGTGGCGCTGCTCGACCAGTCGCTGACCTTAATGCGCAAGCGGGAGCGGGCCGGCCTCAACACCCCTCTCGACAGCGCCCGCATCGACGCGTTGCGCAATCAGCGGCAGGCGGAAATCCCTACGATCACGGCGGAGCGCGAGTCCGCACTCTTCCGCCTCGCTACACTCACTGGCCGCGCTCCGGCCGAACTGCCGGCCGAAGCAGGGCTGCGGCGGAGCAGCCTGCGCCTGGACCAGCCAATCCCCGTCGGCGACGGCGCGGCGCTGCTGGCCCGGCGCCCCGACGTGCGCGCGGCCGAGCGGCGGCTGGCATCGGCCACCGCGCGGATCGGCGTGGCGACCGCCGACCTATATCCCCGCGTCAGCCTCGGCGGCAGCGTCGGATCGAGCGGCGCCGGCTTCGGCAACCTGTTCGGCGGTGGGCCGCTGACCTGGTTGCTCGGCCCGCTGCTCAACTGGTCGATCAACCAGGCGCCCGCGCGCGCTCGCATTGCGGGTGCGGAGGCGGAAAGCCGCGTCGCGCTGGCGCAGTTCGACGGCACGGTCCTCGCTGCGCTCGAGGAGACAGAAACGGCGCTCACCACCTATCAGCGCCTGCTTGAGCGTCGCGCCGCGCTGGAAAGCGCGCGATCGGCCGCACAGGTTGCGGCGCGCATCACGCGTGCACGGCAGAGGGAAGGACAGATCGATACGCTGGACCTGCTTGATGCCGAACGCACGCTCGCCGATGCCGAAGCCGACGTCGCGACTGCCGATGCGATGATCTCCCGGGCGCAGGTCAACCTGTTCCGGGCGCTGGGAGGCGGCTGGCAAACCGCTCAGTCGGCGTCGTAACTCGAATACGTCACTCAGGAGGAAAGCATGACCGATATATCGACTTATGTTCCGCCCAAGGTTTGGACCTGGAAGAAGGAGAATGGCGGCCAATTCGCGTCGATCAATCGCCCGGTCGCGGGTCCGACGCACGAGCGGGATCTGCCGATCGGCGAGCACCCGTTGCAGCTCTACTCGCAAGGTACGCCGAACGGGGTCAAGGTGACGATCATGCTCGAAGAGCTGCTCGCGCTTGGTCATGCCCGCGCGGAGTATGACGCCTGGCTGATCCGGATCGGCGAGGGCGATCAGTTCGGCTCAGGCTTCGTCGAGATCAACCCGAATTCCAAGATCCCGGCGCTGGTGGACCGCAGCGGGCCGGAGCCAATCCGCGTCTTCGAGTCCGGTTCGATCCTGCTGTACCTTGCCGAGCAGTTCGGCGCCCTGCTCCCGACCGCGCCCAAGGAGCGCACCGAGGCGCTTTCCTGGCTGTTCTGGCAGATGGGTAGCGCACCGTACCTCGGCGGCGGCTTTGGCCATTTCTACGCGTATGCGCCTGTGAAGATCGAATATGCCATCGACCGGTTCACGATGGAGGCCAAGCGCCAGCTTGACGTGCTCAATCGCCAGCTTGCCGATCACCGCTTTGTCGCCGGTGACGAGTACAGCATAGCCGATATCGCCATCTGGTCCTGGTACGGGCAGGTCGTGCTGGGCGATGCTTACAACGCAGCGGAGTTCCTCTCTGCCAGCGACTATCCGCATGTGCTCAGCTGGGCGCAAAGGATCGCCACCCGGCCTGCCGTTCAGAGGGGGCGGATTGTCAACAAAACCTTGGGCGAGCCGCGACTCCTGGAGCGGCATAGCGCTGCGGAGATCGACGTCGCTCTCGCCGGCTCGGCCAGGTCCAACTGAGCTGAACTGCCGCGGCTGCTGTCCTGTTTTCAGCAGCTTTCGGACAGCAGAGAATGACTTTGCAACGTCCGTTTTGGGCGCATTTCAGCAGCTAACCGTTGAAGGGAGTTGTCATGTTGCTCCCCCAAAAGCGACCAGTTTCCTGCCAAATCTTGGGCGCTGAGGGAACTGGGCTTCCTGGTCGGGGTCGTCGATCCTCCGAATGCCCGCGGCAAGCGTCGTGCTGTTGAGTTGGTCAGTAAAGGAGGTTGAGCCGGCAAGCCCCCGATGCGGGATGATGCTCATCTCCCATCCAAGAATCGGTGAACCGAGGCCCGCAGAGCGCGGCTGGGTAGGCATCGCCTCACTCGAATAGGGGGAAGGCGGGTAGCTGGCCTTGGGATGTTTCAGCGCGCGAGGCTGTGCGATTCAACTGCGACCGGGCTTCCACCTGCAGCTGCCGCACTTGGTCTGCGGGTCCCGGCAGAGCCATTGCAGCACGATCTAGAGGAGCTGGCCATGATGACCCAATCAGCGTTCCAACAAAACCGGGGCCTCACAAGCTTGCCTGGCGTGACCGTTAGTGCGGCACAGCGACATGCAGCACTGCAGCATCCCGTTCAGCTCATCGCCGTGCAAACATCCTTTTCCGCAGTGGTGGACATCATCGACGATGATGCCGCCGACCAGCGCCTGCTAATCAGCCTGTTGTCGGCCCAGGGGTGGGAGACGCGCTCTCATACCGACTTCGGCAGTTTCCTGGCACACAAGTCAGCGCTGCGTGTTCCCCGCTGCCTGATTGTCGATATCGAGCAGGCGCCGCTGTTCGAGGCCTGGCATCCCGAAGGCCGAAGTTTTCTTAGCGAAGTCCCAACGCTGATCACCGGCCGCAAGGCTAGTGTGTGGAGCGCGGTTCAGGCGATTAAGGCCGGAGCCTTCGACTTTTTGGAGAAGCCACTTCAAGAGCTCCCCGTACTAATGGCAGTCGAGGCGGCACTGGAAACTGACCGTCTGCGCCACGGTGCCAGGCGCGAGCGCGAGGAACTCCTTTCGCGTTACGAGGCACTCACCCGCCGGGAGCGGGAAGTGATGGCGCTTGTCGCAACAGGTCGGATGAACAAGCAGGTTGCCGGCGACCTGGGCCTCAGCGAGATCACAGTGAAGGTTCATCGCGGCTCCGCGATGCGCAAGATGGGCGCCCGAACCCTTGCTGACCTGGTCCGCATGACCGATGCGCTGGCGGTCCTGGTTCGCTCGTACCCCGAAGAGAGCGGAGGCCCGCAGCTGTCATCACCCTTCAAGCGCGTGTGGAGCGCGCCCCGTGCAAGTTGGGGACATGAGCGCCACCCAGATGCAATGCCACTCTCCGCCTGCGCCTGAATCCTCCTGGGTCAGAAGCAGAAATTTTGATCCTTGTGAAACAGGGGCGGATGCTTGCTCGGGCGTAGCGAACCCTCGCCTTATCTCAGAACAGGCATCGCGTTCCTGATCATGCCTATAGCCGGTAGCGAAAGGCGAGGAAGTAGGTTGGACCGGTCTCACTGACCTCGGTCACATTATCCGAGACGCCCTTGTAGAATATGTCTCGTGTCCCGGTGAGGTTAAGTGCCTGAGCCCGGATCTGTAATGCAGGCGAGAGATCATATTGCATCGAAACGCTCAGATGCCCCGAGCCGCGAACCGAGCGGTTGGTGCTGCTGTTGGGCTTAAAATAGCTCGATCGATACTGATATGAGGCGTTGACCGAAAAGCCTGGCCGCTCCCAATAAAGGGTGCCGTGCGCCGAGTGGCGTGACAGCCCGATCAGATTTGCTGGATCGAGGAAGGGCGCGAGAGCAGAGGTGTCCGGATACTCGAAGTTCGAGAGCGCCAGATTGTAGCCGGCTCTCAGTCCCAGACCGTCAAACGGCTTTGGCAGTTCCTTGAATACATGACTGGCCTGCACTTCGACACCATAGACATGCCGAGTCCGCCTATCGTTTGCCGGCGCTACCAGCGCGACAGGGAAAACCTGTTTGATCGGTGCCCCGCCGTCAGCGATGGTAATCGCCTCGATCGTCATGGGCACTGCCGTCACCGCGTTGATCACCGCGCCCTGCAGCCATTTGGAATACGGAGCGACTGAAAAGGCGGTGTCGCGGTCCAGATAATATTCCAGCGACGCATCCAGATTCCATGACAGCGTCGGCCGCAGCGCCGGATTTCCACCGCTTGCATTGAACATGATCGTATTCACGCCGGTGCCCGACATGGGGGTGAAATCGATCCCGGCGCCGAAGAGTTCGATCCCCGATCTCGCCATTGCACGATAGGCGGCAAGCCTCACCTGCAGCCTATCGCTCAACTCCAACCTGGCGTTGGCGCTTGGCAGCCAATAACCGTATTTTCCCGTTCGGCGCGTCGAGGTCACGGCGCCGGAAGGATCCGGTGCGACGACATATTCATTGGCGGCGCTATTGATCGTCACTGTCACCGGCGATCGAAAGCCGCTCGAAACGACCTTCGTGCGGACGTATCTGACCCCGAAATCGCCCGAGATAAGTGTCTGGCCGATCGGAGCCGCATAATCGAAGCCAAGATAGGCAGCGGCGGTTCGTTCGCGCACGTCGATATCGCTGGAGTCCCGCGTGTCTGCAGGCCGGGGCAGCGCGTTGTCGCTACCGGTAAAGGTCCGGAAGAGACAATCATTGTCGAACACCGCCCATGAGTGGATGTTTGTGTCCGAGGTGCGCATGAAGCCGCTTGCCGGGAAGGGGGTGCGGCAGCCGCTATTGCCCTGCTGGATCAACTGGGCTGCGGAAAGACCGTCCCTGGCGACGATCGTGTTGAGGTCATTATTGGCGGCATTGTCGTTCGTGCGATCATGATCCGAATAGCGGATGCCTGCGCGGATGCGCCGCAGAACCGGACCATCGAGCCGATAGTCGGCATCGAACCTGATGGCGCGGATCGTGTCCCGCCGGTCGGTGACGAAGCGCCGGCGAGCAAATGCCGACGATGGCACTAGGGAGGAGAAGCGCGCAGGATCGTTGATATCGAAAGCTGTGAACTGGATGGAGGGAACCGCGTCCGAGGTTCCATCGAAACGGTACGCGACGCGTTGATCCGAGCGGAGGCGAGTGGCCTTCTGCTGCTCGGTTCGATGTGATCCGGAGTAGCTCGCCGCGAGCCCTAGCACGAGCCGGTCGCCGGTCCAGCCGATCTCGGCGCTCCCGCCGACATACTCCTCGTCCCGCTGCCGATCCTCCAACTGGCTTTCGAGGTTAGAATTGCCGGAATAGCGCATGAGGACGCCGGCATCATAGCCGTTGCGGCCATCGCCGATCAGGTCCGGGGAAATCCCGCGCAGAGCCTCAGTGACCACCAAGGTGCGCCGCTTCTCGCCGCTCTTTCGCTTGGAATATTGGCTATCCAACGTGATCTCAAGCTCTGGTGACGGCCGCCACTGCAACGTTCCCAGGGCGGAGTCTCTTTCCTCCTTCGTGAGGAGGATCCGATAGCCCCGCGTCGCCGTCCCGAAGTAGGTGCTGCCCACGCTCTCGTTCGGATTTCGAGGCGTGCTGATCAACGCGCAGTTCAACACGCTGCCGCGAGCAGAGAGCGACGCGGGTTCTGACGCTACACTCGTGCACGGCGTGAAGGCAGCACTGGTCGTGTAATAGTCCTCCGGAGCCTTTTGGGAGGAATGCTGCAGGCCGATGCTGACCCCGATGTCGCCAAGCCCGCTCGTCCATTTGTTCACCGCGCTTACCGACAAACGATAGCCCATCCCGTCGCGACCCGTAATCCGATCATCCTGCGGGGAGTAGCTTGTCCGCATTGCGGCTCGGACCTCGGTACGGTTGGTGTCGAGCGGGCGCACCGTGCGCAGATCAATGATTCCGGCGATCCCGCCCTCGATGAAATCCGAGCGCTGGGATTTGCTGATCACCACGCCCTGTACGAGCTCCGATGGGAATTGCTGAAATGCGACAGAGCGGTCGGGCCCGGCGGTGCTGATTTCCTGCCCATTCAGTGTCGCGAGCGTCAGGGTCGGACCCAAGCCACGCAGCGACACCTCATTGGCATTTCCCTTGAACCGGTCGGCTGTCGCACCCGTGACGCGTTCAAGGATGTCGGCGATACTGTTGTCGACCAGTGAACCGGTCTCCTCAGCGGCGAGAGCATCGACGATCACGGCCGAGTCGCGCTTGATCTGCAACGACTCACGTTGAACGATGCGGATCCCCGTTACGACGATCGGCGGTCCGGTTTCCGGTACCTGAGCAAAATCGGCCCCCGCCGCCTCGTTGACAGGATCGTCGGCTGCCGGCGCGCCAAATGCGGGCTGACCGCCTGCTACCATCAGAGCCGGCAGTGCGCAGGTCCATCTAAAGCGACCGCGGTGCACCCCCATCGTTTCACCACCCCCGATGCAACGTCACCATACAGCATTTTCAGTTCCGCGCATCTGGCAACTCCGCCGCTCGAACACCCAGGATTGCGGATGTTTCATCACCCAAAAGGGTCTTGGCCGCGATTGCCCGCGAATGTCATATCCCTGAAAGTGGGGAACCCCGACTGCTCTGGGCGAGTGGTTCAAGTCGGCTGGTCGAGGAGGATGCGGTGCAATCGTCGGAGTCGATCCGCCTCTTGATCGTCGATGACCATCCCATGCTGCGTGAGGGTGTCGCCGCGGTCATCGAGATGCAGCCCGACATGGTGGTGGTAGGAGAGGCCCGGGACGGCGAAGAGGCGATTGCCCGGTTCGAGGAGTTGCATCCCGACGTTACCCTCATGGATCTGCGAATGCCGGGGCTGGGCGGTGTCGCGGCCATCGAGACGATCCGGAGCCGGCATCCCAAAGCGCGTATCATCGTGCTGACCACCTATGCCGGGGACGCGCAGGCTCTTCATGCGCTCCGCGCGGGCGCTCAAGGATATCTCCTGAAAAGCGGGATGCGCACCGAGCTCCTGGAGGCCATCCGGAGCGTCCACAGCGGGCGACGTCACCTCGACCAGGACATAGCCGCGGGCATCGCCATGCACGCAGTGGACGAGACGCTGTCCTCGCGCGAGATCGCCATTCTGCAGCTCATTGCAGGCGGAAACGCCAACAAGGAAATCGCCCGACAGCTGAGCCTGTCCGAGGACACGGTCAAATCGCACATCAAGAACATCTTTGCCAAGCTCTACGTCAATGATCGCACTCATGCGGTGACGGTGGCGGCCCGGCGGGGCATCATCGACCTGTGACCTTGTCGTCAAGCCGATGAGCAGCGGTTCACTCGTGCGCTGCAAGGCAATCATTGCCGCTGCACTGATGCTCTTGTTTGCATGCGCGCCCGCCAGAGCCGCGCCGATCGGGATGAAGCATGATCGCTGGTCCTTCGACGACGGGGCGCCGACCCGCATCAATGCCATTACGCAGACCAGGGATGGCTTTCTCTGGATCGGCGGGGTCGATGGTCTGACCCGCTTCGACGGCGTCAAGTTCGAGCCGGTTCGAGCCGAGCGCTCCGTTACCTCTCGAATGATCATCAGCGCTCTCCTCAGCGCCAGCAATGGCGACCTCTGGGCCGGCCTGGCGCGAAGCGGCGGGGTCGTCCGCCTGAGGCGGGGACGCGCGGCGAACATGGCCATGCCGCAACCTTCGCGGGAGGTCATCGACATCGCAGAAGGGCCCGACGGCGCGATCTGGGTCGCCCGCGGGGGACGCGCCAACGACGTGCTCGCCCGCTTCCGTGGTGGACGGTGGGAGGAACTCGGACGAGATTGGGGCCTGCCCGATGGGCATGTCTGGCAATTGCTGTTCGCGCGTGATGGTACGCTTTGGGTGGTGCTCGACTCGGGCATCGCATCGCTGCAGCCCGGTGCAAGGCGGTTCGGGCTGCTCGACCGGCGCCTTGAGGGGCGCGCAAGCCTCGCCGAGGATCGGCAGGGGCGCCTATGGCTGGCGGACTCTCGCGCCGTTCATCTGCTGCGCTCTGTGCCTGGTCAGCCATGCAGTGCGAGTGTCTACAGCCCCGCCGCGCTCAAGCCGATCAGCGGCAGCCGGATGATCTTCGACAGCCGGGGCAGGCTCTGGGGCGCGACGCTCTCCGACGGCCTGTTCACCTTGGAGGCGCCCTGTGCCTCCAATCGTGGCGCTGGCGGAGCGGGGTTCGCGATGTTCGGCGCCAGTGACGGGCTGACCTCTGACCAGACGCGCTCGGTTTACGAGGACCGGGAAGGAAATGTCTGGGTTGGGACCGAGCTTGGTCTCGACATGCTGCGTCCTGCCAATGTGGTGGTGGAAGACGCCATCCCGGCCAACTCAGCCCGAGGCTACCGGATGGCGGTTGTGTCCGATGGCTCGGTCTATATCGCCGATGGCTATAATCTCTACAGGATCCGCCCTGGTGACGCTCCGCGCGTGGTGCTCCGGAGTGCTGTGCCGCTCGGCACCATCTGCCCGGCAGGGCACGACAGCATCTGGATCTACCGCCGTGATCGGCTCATCCTGGTGCGCGGTGACCGCCCGACCGAGGAGGTGCTGACACCGCCGGGGCGAGCCGGCTTCGGGTGCGTGGTGGACCGTCAGGGGCGGCTCTGGTTTTCCGCGCTCGAGCAAGGCCTTTACTGGCGCGAAGCAGGCCGTTGGCGTGAATGGGGACCGGCGCGGCGTGGTGTGCCGGCGAATCTGGGACTTTCTCCTGAGGGCCGCCCCGTGGTGCTGTTCCGGCTTGACGCCCCTGGCCTCGAGTATGCGCCTTTTATGGCGGTCTTCGCCAGCAGGCACTCCGTCGGCACGATCGAAAGCATTTTGTTCGGCCATAGCCGAATGTTCGTCAGCGGCCTTGGCGGGCTCGAAAGTGTGGCAGATCGAAAGCTGCTGTCCGCTACCCGCTACCCCTGGCTCGGCAGCGTCAATGGACTGGTCGAGACAGCCAGCGGCGAGACCTGGACCTTCGGCGACGCCGGGATCGTCCGCATGCCAACCGGTGCGCTGCTGCGCGCGCTCGACCGCCCTGGCACTGCGATCCCTCACCGGATCTTCGGACACCAGGATGGCCTCAACAGCTTCGTCCAGAAGTCTCAAAGCCCTCAGATAGGCGTCGGTGGCGATGGGCGGATCTGGTTTCTGGCACGCCGAAACGTGCTCCGGATCGATCCGGCACGCCTGCGGCTGAACGAGCTGCCCCCGCCGGTCCACATCCGCGCGCTCTCGGCTGGCCCCTCAAGCTTTGCAGATCCGCGCACATTGCGGCTTGCACCCGGCACGTCGAGTGTCAGGATCGCCTACACGGCTCTCAGCCTTGCCGTGCCAAGCCGCGTCCGGTTCAGGTACAAGCTGGAGGGCATTGATGCTCATTGGGTTGAGGCGGGCACGGCGCGCGAGGCGGGCTATAACGAGCTCGATCCTGGCGAGTATCGTTTCATGGTCATGGCCACGAACAATGACGGGGTCTGGAGCAAAGCACCCGCCATTCTCTCCTTCACCATACCGCCGACTTTCTATGAGACCTGGGCGTTCCGCCTGGCCTGCCTGATTCTCACCCTGTTCTTGGGCTGGCGGCTCTATGCAATGCGCGTCCACAGCCTCTCGCGTCGCCTGCAGGCGCGGCTCGAGGAGCGCGCGGCAGAACGCGAGCGGATCGCGCGCGAACTCCACGATACGCTCCTACAGGGGGTGCAAGGTCTGATCCTCCGCTTCCAGGCGGTGACCGATCGGTTACCCGATGAGGATCCCGCAAAGCTCGGCTTCAACAAGGCGCTTGATCGGGCGGACCAGCTGCTGGTGGAAGGACGCGACCGCGTTCGAGACCTTCGGTCTGCGGACAGCAGGCCGCTTCATCAAGCGATCAAGGATTTGGTCGCCGAGCAGCCTTTCGCCCCGGAGACACGCGTCACGGTTCGGACAGAAGGCCCGGAGCGGCCCGTCAGGCCGCTCATTCTGGATGAGATCGTGCGGATCGCCGGCGAGGCTCTCTTCAACGCGGCTCGGCACGCCACTGCGGCGCGCGTTGATGTCCAGATTATCTTCGGGGAAACGCGGCTTGAAATTTCGGTGCGCGATGATGGTCAGGGCATCCCCGCGGAACGCTTGCTCCGGGCTGGCCAGGAGGGGCATTTCGGGCTGGTCGGCATGCATGAGCGGGCGCGCAAAATCGGCGCCGGCCTGACGTTGCACTCGCCGGCTGGCCAAGGCACCATTGTCTCGCTCGATATCGGCGGGGACATTGCCTATCCGCCGGGTGCACGCGCAGTCCGCCTCCCTTTGCTTGATGCGGCCAGGCAACGGCTGCAGGCCTGGGCGAAGCGCATGAGAGGTTGAGGGCCGGCCAACAGCTGGCTCGATCGTTCGGTGGCCCGGTGGCGCTAAACGGCCAAATGGTGAGGCTTGGTTCCCACGCCGAACAGGAAGGGCGAAATGCCGGAGCGAAGGCCGCCGACAGACCATGAGCTGGACCCGGATCGGCTTTGCCGCCGAACCACGCCGTAGCACCAAGGCAGGGTGCCCAACGCCTCCGAGCTGTGACGCTCGCGGGATGCCAAGGGGTCAAGCGACTCTGTACACGGAGTAGAGCGGGCCCTCAGGCTTTCGTTCGCCCACGCCGATGACCAGATTATCGTTCAGATCAGCCAGGTGCTTGTCTTCGGTCATCAACCTACCCGCGACGCGGAAATAATAGCTGGCCGGGTCCGGCGCTTCGCCTCGGGCAAGCCTTGCCAGGACATCAGCAGGCCCGCGCCGGATACCGGTATAGGTGAGGCCCAGGATCGCGCCGGACTCGGTCTGGAGAGCCGCGCGGGCGTCGATCAGGATCGACCCGTCGCTACGGACAGTCTGGAGGTCGCTGCCGCCGGCAAGGACTGAACCACGGAGCCGCTGGCCTTCGAACGATCCTCCTCCGATCCGTCCGAGGCGCTGTTCACCTCCTGCTGGACCACCGAACCCAAGTATCTGGGGGATCAGGAGCCGCAGGTCGAACAGGTGCTCGGTGGTAAGCGGCAGTTCGGGCGTGACGACCATGGTCATGAGGTGTGTCCTCTGAGTGTCAGCGACATCGGTGAAGCAGCAAGGGCGGCCTCCATCTCCGTTACGAGCGTGGCGACGAGCTCCGCACTGCCGAGCGGCCGCGCGAGCGGGGCTCCCTGGCCGGCCCAATAGGCGGCAAAGCCGGTCTCGCCCCTGGCGCGTGATGCCACGTTCAGCGCCTTGCCCGCGTCATAGGCGAGCGGATAGGCCGGGATCTCGTGACGATCCGCCAGCTGATCGAGCGCGGTGAGGCGATTGCGTAGGCCGCGGGCGGGTCGGCCGGAGATGCTGCGGGTGATGATGGTATGACGCGCCGCCTCGCTCGACACTGCCGCGCGATAGGTCCTGTCCGCTTCGCTCTCGTCCGTCAGGATGAAGGCTGTGCCCAGTTGCGCCGCCACGGCGCCCGAGGCGCCGGCCGCGGCGATCCCGGAGCCATCCATGATCCCACCGGCCGCTATGACGGGCAGCTTCAAAGCATGCAGGAGAATGCGGACAAGCGGAAGCGTGCCCATCGCGGGATCGGGCAAGTCCGTGTCGAACACCCCTCGGTGGCCACCCGCCTCAAAGCCCTGCGCCACAAGGGCATCGACGCCCGCGGCTGCCGCGGCGCGCCCCTCGATCAGATTGGTCACGGAGGCGAGCAGACAGATACCGCGGGCCTTCAACGCGCCGATCACGGAGGGCGGCGGCAACCCGAAATGAAAGCTGATGACCGCGGGAGCCTCCTCGACGAGCAACTCGAGCATCGCGCGGTCATCGATGAAGCTCCTGTAGATCTCCCGGAGGTGGGTGGGCGGTTCGGCGCCAAACTCCGCAAAGAAAGGGCGAAGGCGGTCAAGCCAGCGGCGCTCCCTTTCGAGGTCACGGACTGGCGGCCGGTGGCAGAAAACATTGATATTGATCGGGCCCCGGGTCAGCGATCGAAGCGACTGCAGCGCCGTCTCGGCCGCCTGCACGTCCATATGCCCGAGAGCCATCGCGCCAAGGCCGCCGGCTCCCGTCACGGCCGCTGCCATGGCGGGCGTGGAGACGCCCGCCATGGGAGATTGGAAGATCGGATGCCTGACACCGATCCGGGAGAGCAAGTGGCTTTGTCCCCGAGTCACGCGCAATGCCCTTATGCGGGTCCGGTCTGGAGCGCCTTTTGCCGCCTATATTCGAGCACGGGCAGGCCGCCCCAGCCCCAGTTGTCCATCTCAACCTCCTGGATGATCACCCAGGTCCAGTCGAGCGGCTTGCCAAGGACATCGCGGAGGACTTCGCTCATGCCCTTATGGATGGCTGCCTTCTCTTCGGGGGTGAGGCGGTCGGCACCGGGCGAGGTGCCTTCCCTAGTCAGTTGAACGGTTACGATCGGCATGGTTCGCTTCCTCTTTTAGTGGCCGGCGCTCTGGCCGCCATCGACATGAAGAATCTCGCCCGTCACGAACCGGGCATCTTCCAGGAACAGGACCCCGTGGACCACCTCGTCGATCTCGCCCATGCGCCCGACCGGGTGGAGCGCGGACAAAAAGGCGTGGGTCTCCTCTGGGTGCATGGGCGTCTTGATCACGCCCGGGGCAACTGCGTTCATGCGGATGCCTCGGCCCGCATATTCAACCGCCAGGCTTCGCGTAGCCGCCTGGATGCCGCCCTTGGTGAGGGAAGCCAGCACCGATGGCACTTGGGACTGGGGATGGCTGACGAGCGCGGTCGTGATGCTGACCACATGGCCTGAGCCCTGCTGCTCCATCACCTTGAGCGCTTCTTGCGTGGGGAAGAAGAACCCGTTCAGGTTGGTGGCGGTGGCCAGCGTGTAATCTTCGAGCGAGTAGCCGGTGAAGCTGTTGGCAACGAACACGCCGGCATTGTTGACGAGAGTGTCGATGCGGCCGAACCGCGCCATCGTCTGCTCGACAACGTCCCTTGCGGTCGCCGGATCGCCGATGTCGCCCTGGATCGCCAGCATGTTCGGGTTGTCGGACGGGGGAATGGAGCGAGATGTCGCGACAACCTTATAGCCCCTGTCGAGATAGGCAGCGGCGATCGCTGCTCCGATACCCTGCGAAGCGCCGGTGACGATTGCCACCTTTGTCTGCTCAATCATGACTGCCTCGTTTGTCCAGCGGAGCGCGCCATTGCGATCCGTGACCAAGGAATAGGCTAGCCGGTTGATGGGCAGAATGGATGTTAGAAGATGTAGACTGTTGCGCGAAACGGAAGAATGATTGACGCTGCATCGATGGATCGCATCGATGCCATGAAAGTCTTCGTGACCGTGCTCGACGAGGGCAGCCTCGCCGGTGCATCTCGCATACTTCGCCGCTCGCCGGCGGCCATCACGCGCGCAATCGCGTTTCTTGAAGCCCATGTCGGCACCGCATTGCTGCATCGCACGACGCGGTCGCTTCGGCTCAGCGAGGTCGGTGAGCAGTATCTCGAAGCGTGCCGCCGCATACTCGCAGAGCTTGAAGAAGCCGATCTGCAGGCAGCCGGGGCGTTGCGCGCGCCTCGGGGGATGTTGACCATTTCAGCGCCTCCCGTCGCCGGCCACGATCTGCTCCGACCGGTGGTGGAGCAATATCTCAGCGCCTTTCCTGATGTCGCGGTTAATCTGATGCTCGTCGACAGACCGGTCAGCCTTGTCGAGGAAGGTGTCGATGTCGCCCTGCGGATCGGAGAGCTTGGTGACTCGTCCTTGATCGGGACTCGCGTCGGCGGCGATGTCAGGCGCGTGATCGTGGCCGCGCCGATTTATCTGGCAGACCATCCGCCCATCTCGGGCCCAGGCGGGCTGCCGGGCCATGCGATCATCGCCTTCACCAACTTTGGTACCGGGAGCTGGATCTTCCCGCCCGCCGCCGGGTCGGGCACGACCCGCACCGTGCAGTTCAAGCCGCGGCTGATGGTCAATACGGTCAAGGCGGCCCTGGCAGCAGCGATCGCAGGATTGGGTGTCACCCGGCTCTATTCCTTTCACGTGGCGGAGGCAGTCCAGGCAGGGCTCTTGCAGGTCGTCCTCGCCGAAGCGGAGGCACCGGGGTTGCCGGTTCATCTGCTCACCTCGCCTGGCCGGGCAGCAGTTCCGAAGGTTCGGGCTTTTCTGGACCTGGCGGCCCCGCAGCTGCGCGCCGACTTTGCTCGCCTGGCCGTCCAGTCTCGCGGGCTTGCCTGACCCTAGCCGGTTCCGAGAGGAACCCTCTCATCCTCCCTAGCTGGCGGGAGCGCTGCCCGGCGCGCATCCTCAAGCGATCCACAGGAGGATATCATGCGGTTCGGTCTTCAGGGCTTTGGATTGCGCAGATGGTCCTTTGAAGGTCCGCACGCGCACCAGTCCGCAAACCGGTCCGAGATCAGGTCTCGAATCTGGTCCTCCTCCAAATGCTTCCAGATGGTCACGATTGGCAAGGGTCCCGTGGTGCTGCTGGTGCATGACTGGACGGATTCATCGGAGACGATGCTACCGCTGGCGGCCGAGCTCGCCAGTCAGGGCTACCAGGCAATCCGGTTCGACTTCCCATGGCCGGATCAACTGACCGAGCTGGAGCATGCCTCGCAAATGGCCGAGGCCGTAGCAGCCGTCGCGGCGAGCGCCGGGCCCATTGCAGCGGTTGTGGCCCATGGACATGGCGTGCCGGCGGTGATGCTGGCCCTCAGTCGGAATCGCTTCACCCATCTTGCGGTCCTTCTGGGCGCCGATGCCGGGCATGATCTGGCGCCGACGCTTGCTGAGTATTTGGGTGACGTGCACACGCTGTTCATTCATTCAAGCAGCGATGCGGTCGCATCTCTTCATGATGCACTGGCTTGGGCCGAGCATTGGCCCAATTGCGTGCTGGCGCGGATAGATCGCATCGGTCACCGACAGATGCTCGGCTCGCCGGCAGTCCATCGTGAAGTGCTGCGCTTCGTCGATCAGTTTGGAGCGTCTTCAACCCTGCAGTGAGACTGCGATACTGGCTGCGAGCGTGCAGGCCTCTCCAATCCGGCCAATCGGGAGAGCCGCCCGACAAATCATCGGAGATCCGAAAGCTTCAGCAATTCGGTGCGCAACCGCGGTACAGTCCAGTCGAGAAAGGCCCGGACCTTCACCGGCAACAGCCCCTGATTTGGATAGATCATATGGACCGGAATGGCGGAGCTTGAATCATCTGGGAATAGCCGGACGAGAGTTCCCGACCGGAGTTCGTCGGCGACCATGAAGTCGAGCAGCCGCGTGACTCCCACGCCGCGAAGGGCGGCATTGACAGCCGCGCCGGCCGTGTTGACGCGCAGCCGCGGGCGCGGTCCGTTGCTATGGCCCTTTGAGCTGGTCGCATAATCCCACCAGACATTGGCGAGGGCATCGAAGACCACGCCGTCATGCTGCTCGAGCTCCTCGGGCGAGGCCGGTGTGCCGTGCCGTTTGAGATAGGCCGGGCTGGCGCAGGTCACGGTTCTGAACTCGCCGACGCGCACCGCGTAGAGCGAACTGTCCGCCAGCTTGCCGAGGCGGACGCCGATATCGACATGTTCGTCCATCAGCTGCATCGGGCGATCGACAGACAGGATGTTGAGCGAGATGTCGCCATGCGCTTCGAGGAAATCGAGTGCAATCGGCATCACGTAGCGGCGCCCAAACTCGACTGGCATGGTGATCGTGAGGGCGCCGCGCGGGGCCTGATATTCGCCCGAGGCCTGACGTTCCGCATCCTCGAGCTGGGCGATAATCTGCCGGGCGGCGGCGACATAGTCGCGACCCGCATCGGTGAGCTGAACGTTGCGGCTGGTCCTGATCAGCAGTCTTGTGCCAAGGTGACGCTCGAGTTCGGCCACTTTGCGGCTGACGCTCGGCAGCGGTGCGTTCAGCTTTCGGCTGCCAGCCGAGATGCTGCCCGCCTCCACGACAGCCAGCAGCACGGTCATCGCGTCTAATCGATCCACTTGCCAAACCCCCTTATCAAGCCCGACCCCCGTCGTTTAAACTGCCAGCCTCTGTTTCCCTAGTCGGTTAGGCGGGGAGGGAGGTTGGGGGAGGGCCCGTCCCCGCCCGCCGACCGGGTCGTTACGCGGACCAGGGGGAAAGTCCCGCTCCGGCCGGCAAGCCGCAACGTTGCGGCCCGCCGTTCAGATAGTCGGTCAGGGTTCGCATGAACCAGAGGTGGTCCCGAGAGGCTGCTTCTCATTCTCAGCGCATCCTCGCGCCGGGGCCGATCCCTTATCTTCGAGCCTGTTCAAGGCGAGCGGCACGAAACCCCGGCCCGCCTGGTGCGGCACTCACCGGCATGGCGCCGGCGGGGCGCATTCGAAGGAAAGGGAAGAATATGTCGAACGGAAAGGGCATTGCCCTCATCACCGGTGCATCGACCGGCATTGGCGCGCTCTATGCGGGCCGACTGGCGGCCAAAGGCTTCGACCTCATCTTGGTGGCGCGCAATGCGAGCCGGCTCGAGGATGTCGCGACCCGGGTCAGGTCGGCAAGCGGGCAGAAGGTTGAAACGATTGTCGCTGACCTTACCCAGCGTGTCGATCTGGACCGCGTCGAGCAGCGGCTACGCAGCGACCCCGGCATCACCATGCTCGTCAATAATGCAGGAGTGGGAGCCACCGCGCCGCTGCTTCAGTCTGACGCGGATGCGATGACCGCCTTGCTGTCGCTCAACGTAGAGGCGCTGACCCGGCTCACCTATGCCGCCGTGCCCGCTTTTGTCGGCCGCGGCGCCGGGACGATCGTCAATATAGCCTCCGTGGTGGCCATCGCGCCGGAACTTCTCAACGGCGTCTATGGCGGCTCCAAGGCCTATGTGCTCGCGCTCAGCCAGAGCCTGCACCATGAGCTCGAAGGCACGGGAGTGAACGTCCAGGTTGTCTTGCCTGGCGCAACCGCGACGGAGTTCTGGGATGTCGCCGGCACTCCGGTCGATCAGCTGCCCGAGCAGATCGTCATGTCGGCAAATGACCTCGTTGATGCCGCGATCATTGGGCTGGACAGGGGCGAGTTCGTGACGATTCCGGCGCTGGCCGATGATGGCCAATGGATCGCCTTCGAGGCGGCGCGCCAGGCAATGGCCGGCAACCTCTCCACCAGCACTCCGGCCGCCCGCTACCGGATTCACTGAACGCTCGCGGGACACTCTAGATCAGGAAAGAGATCATCATGTCGAACACTCTTTATACCGGCAAGACACACACGACCGGCGGTCGTGAAGGCGCTTCGCAAAGTTCGGACGGACAACTTCAGGTAAAGCTATCCTCGCCCGGCACTGACCGGCCCGGCACCAATCCTGAACAGCTGTTCGCCGCAGGCTGGTCGGCCTGTTTCATGAGCGCGATCGAGCTTGTCGCTCGTGAGCGCAAGCTGAAGTTACTGCCGGATACCGCCGTCGACGCTGAGGTGGATCTGATCAAGGATGAGAGCGGCTACTCGCTCGGCGCACGGCTCAACGTAAGCTTGCCGGGCATCGATCGGCAGACCGCACAGGAACTAGTCGATGCGGCTCACCAGACCTGCCCTTATTCGAAGGCGATCCGGGGGAACATTCCGGTCACGACAACTCTCCTCTGATCATGGGCTAATCGACTGTGTCGGCCAGCTACGCTGCGCCGACACAGCTTGGTTGCATCCGGATACTTCCGCGCCACACCTTTTGCTCGAACGGGCGCACCGCTGAACCATCCTAATGCTGTCTCGCTGAGTGGATCCTTGAAGCGGTGCTCTGGCACCGCGAGAGGCTGGCTCCCAAGGTTGGAGACTTCCGCAATAGATGGAGGCGAGTACATTCTAGCAAACGAGCCCAGTAACGGGCGGCAGAGCAAATGCGGAGGTGGCCATGAACGGGCTAGTGCGGGACTTTGCGGACCTGGAGGACGGCGTGCCCCTCGATCAGTTCCTCGAGGCGCTCCAGCTGCTGGCTAAAACGCTGCCCGAAGGCGGCCGCAACTCGATGGTCCGTGCGCGTGGAGACGATGTGTTCGGTCATTCGATCCAGGTGTCGTTCCTGCGACCAGAAACGTCAGAGGAGCGAGCGCGCGCCGATCGCTATCGAACTGCGACTAGCTGTAAGGTCGCCGCCTGATCCCCGACAGCCAAATCCCCAGGGCCACACTCGGGCCCAAACACGCAAGGAATGTCATCATGCGTTCGACCATTCTCGCGAGCCTGAGCCTTGCCCTTCTCTTCCCGACCACCGTTCACGCCCAGGTCCCAGGCACATCGCCGATCACCAGGACGGAGCTGCACCGGCATGCGCTTGGCGCCGGTAACCGGGAGGCGATCCAGGTGCGCATTGACTTCGCGGTCGGCGCCTCATTTCCCAGGCACAGCCATCCGGGGGAGGAGGTCATCTACGTGCTGTCCGGTTCACTGCGCTACGACGTCGAGGGGCAGCCTTCGGTGACCCTGTCGGCCGGCGATGTGCTGTTCATCCCGGCTGGCGCCGTCCACGCGGCTGCCAATACCGGATCCGATCCCGGGGCCGAGCTTGCGACCTATATCGTCGATCCGGGCAAGCCGCTGGTGAAGCTAGCGGACTAGGGCACCAAAGCGCTCCGTCGAGCCCATCTGGGTGTCCTCCTAGGAAATGTGCGGGAAAAGCGGGTTTCGCGAGCTTTTCAAGCCTTGCACGATTTTCGTTACGTAGCTGACAGCCCCGTGGCGTCTTCGCGGTGTGGGCAGGCCGGACAATGCGCGGCCGGCCCGCTCTTCACCATAGGAGTTCGTCCGTGTCTCGACTGCTTGCTTGCACCTGCCTGACCTCTATCCTAGCGTTTCCGGGCCTTGCCCGCGCGGAAACGGTGATCGACACCAAGCGCACCGCCGGAGTCTTCACTTCCACCGTCAAGAATGGCGCGCGCGACGACATCCGGATCGCTCCGGCGGGATCCATCGAACTGAACGGCGGGACTGCCATCGCTCTGGACAGCGCCAATGGCGTGAAGAACGAAGGCGCGATTACGATCAAGGACGCGAGCGATGCCACGGCGATCCTGGCGAGCGCCGGCGGCACGGGCGAGATCAGCAACAGCGGCAAGATCACCATCACCGAGACCTACGCGGCGACGGACGCGGACAAGGACGGGGACGCGGACGGCCCCTTCTCCAAACAGGCAGGCAATGCAGGGATCAAGACTGCGGGAGCTTTTTCGGGCAATGTTACGAACAGCGGCGCGATCAGCATCCGGGGCAACCAAGGCGCTGGCATCTCCCTGAGCGGGCCGCTGACGGGTGGCCTCACCCATGGCGGCAGCATCGACGTGCTGGGTGACGGCGCCGTGGGCGTGCGCACTGGGGCAGTCACCGGCAACGTCAAGATCCTCGGCGCCATCTCGGCTCAAGGGGCCGGTGCTGTGGGCCTGGCCGTCGAAGGGCCGGTCGGCGGCCAGCTTCTGATCCAGGGCACGATTGGCTCGACCGGCTACCGGTCGACGACCGCGCCGGTAGACACGAGCAAGCTCGATGCCGACGATCTCCTCCAAGGCGGGCCTGCTGTTCGGATCGCCGGGTCAGTATCGGGCGGGATAGTCTTTGCCGTCCGCCCAAAGGACAATGATCCCAAAGAAGCGGACGAGGACAAGGACGGCATTGAGGACGCAAAGGAGGGCAATGCGTCCATCGCCGCGTTCGGCGCCGCTCCAGCCGTCCAGATTGGATCCGCTTCAGGCGCTGTCGCCATTGGCGCCGTCGCGGGGGAGCCAACCGGGTTCGGCATCGTCCTGAACGGCGAGGTGCAGGGTTCTGGCGTCTATAAGGGCGTTGACGCGAACGGTGTCCAGCTTGGCGGCACCGGCGGCACTGTTTCGGTCGCGGGCGGCATGGCGGTCAATGGTGCGGTGTCGGCCAAATCGGTCGACGCGAATGCAACGGCGATCCGCTTCGGCACGGGCGCAAGCGTACCGCGTCTGACCGTTGGCGGGACGTTGGCCGCGACCAGCGGCGGCGGCACGGCCGTAACCGTGCGAGCCGTATCGATCGATGTGGGTGCGTCGCTTCCCAGTCTTTCCAACACCGGCACCATATCGGCGACCGCCAGCGGAGATGCGGTCGCGACCGCGATCCGGGATGCATCCGGAACGCTTGGGCTCATTGAGAATATGGGCACGATCTCCGCCAGTTCGAAAAAAGCGGCTGTCGAGAACGCGGTCGCGATCGATCTCCAAGCAAATGGCACTGGCGCGACCGTGCAGCAGCGGAGTGGTCCCGCCAATGCGCCCGCGCCGAAGATCACCGGGGCGGTGCTGTTCGGAGCGGGCGATGATGTCTTTGAAATCGGCGATGGCCTGATGGTCGGCACGACCCGCTTCGGCGCCGGCAACAATCGGCTGACGCTCGGCGGCGATGCGATCCTGCAAGGCGACGTGGTGTTCGGCGCCGGGGCGGATGTGGTCGCACTGGGCGGCACTTCGATCATGGCGGGCACGCTCGACTTGGGCGGCGGGGCCGACAGCTTGTCCATCGCGGGGACCAGCCTCTTCACGGGCAAGATCCTGAACGGCAGTGGCACGGCGGTCACTGTCAATGGCGGGACTCTCGATGTCCGGAACGCGGGACCAGTGGCGCTGGGCAGCCTCGCAGTGGCCGGAGGCGGTGTTCTCGGTGTGACGATCGATCCGCTGACCAAGAGCGCGACCCAGTATCAGGTCGGAACGGCGAGCTTCGCACAAGGATCAAAGGTGGCGGTTGCGGTGGCGAGCGTCGGCACGGCGGAAGGCCAATATGTGATCGTCAAGGCAGGCTCGCTCACCGGCGGGTCCAACCTGACCGCGACTAATGCCTTGCTGCCCTTCATGTTCAAGGGCGCGGTGTCCACCGACCAGGCGGCGGGACAGATCTCGCTAAAGGTCGAACGGAAGTCGGTTGCCGAACTTGGCCTCACCCGGTCCCAGGCATCCGCTTATGATGCGGTCTTCAAGACGCTCGACAGGGACGCCAAGATCGCAGGCGTGTTCCTCGGCATCCGCGACGGCGGCGGCTTCCAGGACGCCGTCCAGCAGATGCTCCCGGACCATGCCGGCGGCGTGTTCGAGACGGTCACGCGCGGGTCGCGGACGCTCGGCAGCTATATCGCGGATCCGAACGCAGCGGTCGCCGAGCTTGGCGGTGGCCTCGGCTTCTGGCTGCAACAGGGTGTCTGGGGCACATCGAAGAGCCAGGGCGACACGGCGGCCTTTCGCTCCTCCGGCTGGGGCGCCAGCGGCGGCCTTGAACTGGGCACCGGCATTGGCAAGGTCGGACTGTCGCTCGCCTATTTGAACGGCAAGACCAGCCAGCGCAGGATAGACCATCAGGTCGACAGCGACCAGTATGAAGCCGCGGTCCATTGGCGCAACGCCTGGGGCGGGTTCAATGCCTATGCCCGCGCCTCGGCTGCGCTCGTCAATCTGGACGGCTCACGTCAGTTCATCGGAGCGCTTGGCTCCGAGACCGTCAAGCGCCAGGCGGCAAGCAGTTGGGACGGGAAACTCTACACTGCCTCTGCGGGGCTTTCGTATCAGCTGAGCTCTGGCCGGCTGACAGTGCGGCCAAATGCGGCCATCGATTATCTCCGCTTCGACGAAGACGGACATGTCGAGCATGGTGGCGGCGATGCTCTCAATCTGGCGGTCGCGTCCCGCTCGAGCGACGAGTTGGCCGGGAGTGCAAGCCTGACGCTGGGATATGATCTCGGCCGGGACGATCGGCTGTTGAGGCTCGAGCTCGAAGGCGGCCGGCGCGAGCTTCTCGCCGGATCCCTTGGCCAGACGGTGGCAAGCTTCAAGGATGGCAAGGCTTTCGCGCTCGCGCCCGACGAACGCGACTCCGGTTGGCTCGGCAAGCTTCGGCTGGTCGCCGGCGGGGAGAGCTTTCGGTTTGGCGGTGAAGCCAGTGCCGAGGAGCAGAATGGCCGGGCGGCTCTTGGCTTCCGTGCAACTGTGAGCGCTGCCTTCTAGCTCAACCCGGATGCACGCCCGTCACTCCCCCCTGTGCGGTCCGCCGGGTGACGGGTGTGCGGACGAGGGCGAGCGCCTTCACCCCCTAAGGTTGCTCGTCCTCGTCCAACAAATTCACCAACGACAAGGCCTTTCATGTCCCACTTACGTTCTTCCTTGACGCTGGCCGTGTTGCTGTCGGCCGGCTGTGCCGCACCATCATCCACTCTCCCCGGAGTGCAAGCGCCCGTCGCATCGTCCGTCACCGTGAGCGTGGGGCCGTGTTTCGGCTTCTGCCCTGTCTTCACGGTCGAGGTGCGAAGCAGCGGCGAGGTTGTCTTCGAAGGACTCCGGCATACCGCCGAGATCGGCCGAAGAACGCGCCAGATCTCTCCCGCTACCCTCAGCGAACTCCAGTCGGTCCTGGCGCCCTTTCGTGCTCAGCCCGCAGAATCCTTCCCTTGCACGACGATGGTGAGCGACCAGTCGACGATCACCATTGCTTGGCAACAAGCGGGGCGGACAATCGCGCGCCGCGACCATGACAGGGGCTGCCAATCCCCTGCGGGCGAGCAGTTGGAGCGGGCGGTGGCGGACGTCCTTGCAAGGACCGGGGTGGATGTATGGGCGCGTCAGGTCACTCGGCCCGCGGCGCAACGTGGCTGATCCCCTGGTGCGGCACGCCAGGCGCGCCGAACGGTGCAGACAGAGGAATAATCAATGCCCAAATCATCAATGATCAAACACCAGACTGCGCTCCTGTCGCTGCTCCTCTCCTGCCCGATAGCCGCGGCCCCGCTGTCCGATCCCGTGGCCTTGCCTGCCGATGGCGGCCGCATGGAGGGGGTAGCCAGCGCACCAGACCGCACGCTCCTGATCGAACGACGGTTCTCCCCCTTAAGCGCACAAGGGGCAGGAACTGTTGTGGAGACCTATTTCGCACTGCTCGAGGAAGGGCGGTACCCCGAGGCGTATCGACTATGGGCGGATAATGGCCGCGCGAGTGGCTTTCAGAGGGCCGAGTTCGCACGTCGTATGCGCCCCCGCCGGCGCGATCATGTCCAGGTCCTGGCGCCGGGTCGAGTTGGGGGAGCCGCGGGCACGCTATATGTGCAGGTTCCGGTGACGATCACGCCCGGGCGCGGACGTGATCTTCAGACGACCCGTTATCGCGTGACGCTGCGGCGGTCGAACAGGGTCCCAGGTGCGTCGCTCGAGACTCGCGCATGGCGCATCTACCGGATCAAGCCTGTCCCTGCAGGTGCGCGCTGAGAGCGAGCCGAGAGCGAGACCAACAACGGCCGCGGCGGCTGTCGTTGCTCAGCATAGCGGACGCAGCGGCGCAGCCCCGTGGGCATCAGGGAAAAGGTGAGTGGAGCAGGGGCAATGACCACAGAGGTGCAGGTGCCCGAGACATTCCGTCACGTGGCGGACCAACTGCCTATTTTGCTTTGGCGGATCGATGCCGATCTCAAAGAGGATTGGCTGAACCGGGCATGGGTGGACTTTACCGGTGTGCCCCTCGCACAGCAGCGAGGCTTTTTCTGGTTGGCGTTGGTCCACCCGGACGACGCCGATCATGTGTCTCAGATCTTGGACGCAGCGTTCAAGGGCCGGAAACCGGTGACGGCGACCTTCCGCCTCCGCCGTCATGATGGGCGTTATCGCTGGATGACTGACACCGGGGTGCCGGTCTATCGGGATGGCGCTTTTGATGGCTTTGCAGGGTTCTGCATCGAACTCGCAGAAGAGCTTGCAGCAGCTTTGATCGATCGTGAATCGTCCGTCGGCTGAAGAGCGCGGGCCAGCGGGTCGCCTCACTGCACCTGTCGCTCTGGTACGGCTTCATCGCCCCCAAATCTGTTTCAGCCTTTTGTCCCGTCCACAGGAATACCGGTAAAAGCGGTAGCGGACCGGGTTTCTCTTCCAGTAATCCTGATGGCTCGCTTCTGCTGGATAGAAGGCGGCAGCGGCCTGGATCTGCGTCGCAATCGGGCGCTTCAGCGTAAGGCTTGCCCGTTGCAGGGCCGCCTCCGCCGCACGACGCTCTGCCTTGTTGGCGACAAAGATCGTGGCGCGGTAAGGCGCCCCCCGATCGCAGAACTGGCCGCCGGCATCACTCGGATCGATGCTGCGAAAAAAGCGCGACACGAGGGTTTCGTAACTGATCCGCGCCGGGTCGTAGACGACCCGGACTGCCTCTACATGGCCAGTCTTGCCGGAGGAGACCTGGGCGTAGCTGGGCCGGACCACATGCCCGCCTGAATAGCCGGATGTGGTGGAGACGACCCCTGCGATATGGTCAAAATCATGCTCGGTGCACCAAAAGCAGCCGCCCGCGAAGATCGCTGCGGCCGTGCCTTTCGACTGCGCCTGAGCTGGCGCCGCCCAGAGGGAGGAGCCGACAGCCAAAGCCACCAGGATCGTCAGTGAGCGCCAGATTTTCAGCATTCAGGCGGCCACGAAATTTAGCGCGGCGCCATTCATGCAGAAGCGCTTCCCGGTCGGCGCCGGGCCGTCATCGAACACATGGCCGAGATGCCCGCCGCAGCGTCGGCAATGCACTTCTGTCTGGGCGCCAAAGAATGTCGTTTCCTGCTTCGTCGCGATCGAACCGGGGATTGCCGCCGTGAAGCTCGGCCAGCCCGTGCCGCTGTCGAATTTGTCCGACGATCGGTAGACGGGGAGTTCGCAGCCAGCGCAATGGAACGTGCCCTGCCGACGCTCCCGATCGAGAGGTGACGTTCCGGCGCGCTCCGTGCGCGCCTGCCGGAGCACTGCGAACTGTGCCGGCGTGAGGCGCGCGCGCCATTGCGCTTCGGACAGGATGATCTGGAACTCTTCTGTGGCGGCAGCGGCCGGACGACCGCAGCCGCCCGTCAGCAAGGCACCCAGCGACGCCGCGGCGCCGCCGAGAAAACCCCGTTTGTTGATGGTCATTGTCTATCTCCGGGAGGCCGCCGTGGGCCGAATGTTGGAACGGGCGAGCATGGCGGGCCAGGCTCGCGGAAAAAGAAGACAGCCAGATGCCTCGATCAGGCAGTGGTTAACTCAGGGGTTCAGCAAACCTCCAGCAGTCGGTCCGCTCTGCACTGCGGCTTGAACTCCAAGCATATTCGCCGTCCAGCGAGGCGAGGAATAGCCGAATAGGATGAGCGCAGATGAGGCGGCCAGCGCCAGCATTGCCGCTGTCAGCGTGCGCCAGCTGTGACGAGGGCAGTTCGGTCCGGTACAGCCTTGGCGCGCGCCGGCGCCCGGACCCGGATTGTCGACAACAAGACGAAGCCGCGCGCGGGAGCGGGAGGCGGGGCGATCCGCTGAAGCACCGGCCAGCTGTCTGAGCCGCGTGGAGCCATTGCGGGTGATCGAACGAGGGTCAGTCATGACAAACTATCTCTGCTTGATGTGCTGACCCTTGTATTCGGTGGCGTGACGCGAGAAGTTACACCCCCGTGCAAAGCTCGCTGCCTGAGCGATCCCACGTCAAACGCCGCGCGCTGGGGAACATGATGCCGACGGCGCCCCGAACTAACAAAGCCCTTGTCTCCGCGCTTTTCACCATCACCTTTTCGGCATGGGGCCTGAGGTCAAGCGCTGGTGACGCTCGAACGCGCCGCGCGAGGACCCCGAGATCGGCTCATGCAGACGAACAGGAAAGCCGTGCCGAGACCGAATGTCATGTCGAACGCGACCAGTTCAAGCAGGCGCGGAAGGGCGGGCAGCCCACTGCCTTTCAATGGCAGCACAACGGCGAGGTAAAGCGCCAGCGACGCCAGGCCCAACAGCACGCCTCCGCCAAATCGACCGACCATCCGGGACAGGCGAGGCGCGGCGAGGCCATAAAGTGAGCCCCAAAGCCCGTCCCAGAACATGTTGTTGAGTGTGACGGGGACACCAAACGGCGGGACAGGCACCACGCTCCAGACAAGCGCCGGGCGCAGGTCGAGAGCATAGAGGATCGCGCCGAGCAGTCCCTGGAAGATCAGATGCGCCAGAGCGCCCGCGGCAAAGCCGAGCGTGAGCCGTCGGCTTGGTCGAGCGTCCTCAGGCTGGCCGGCGTGCGCAAGGTGCGTCCTTCGGCGAACGCCGGAGTGCTCACTGGCTATCGGCATCAGCCGAACTTCGACAGAAAGCGTACAAGGCCGCGGGTCCGTTGGCTGAACAGTCGCGGCGTGAAGAAACTGCCCGCCGCGCGTTTGCTCACCTCGCCGAGCGTCGGGTAGGGCGCGATCATTCCCGCCAGTGCCTTGATGTTCATGCCTTGGCTGATGGCCAAGCCCCAGACCTGGATCAGTTCGCCTGCTTCGGGCCCGAGGATCGAGACACCCACGATCTTGCCCGATCGCGTCGTGATCGCCTTCAACAGCCCGTCCGTCCTTCGTTCGGCCTGAGCGCGGTCATTCTCATGAAAGGGCGATCGCAGGATTGTGATTTCGTCCCCATACGCCTCATGCGCCTGCGCTTGGGTCAGACCCACATGGGCCAGCTCGGGGTCGGTATAGGTGACCCAGGGCAGCGCCTTATAATCGACCCGCGCGGGCAGCCGGAACAGCGCATTTCGGATCACGATGCCGGCATGATAGCCCGCTATGTGGGTGAACTGGGGACCTCCAGCGACGTCGCCGACGGCGAAGATGCGCCGATTGGTAGTCCGGAGCCGCGCGTCGACGCTGATCCCTTTGGCATCGAAGGCGACGCCTGCCTGATCGAGGCCGAGGCCATCGACATTGGCCTGCCGCCCGGTGGAGACCAGCAGATGCGAACCCCTGATCCGATGCTCCTGGCCGTCGGCCGTAAAGAGGATCACTGCCACACCCTCGGCGTCCGGCTCCACGCGCGCGATCCGCACCTGTTCGCGGATATCGATGCCCTGGGCTGTCAGCTGCTCGCGCAGCATTGCCGAGAGCTGGGGGTCATCCTTGGGCAGGACGCGAAAGGCTTCGAGCACGGTCACCTGCGCGCCGAGCCCGTGATGCGCTTGCGCCAGCTCGAGGCCGATCGGGCCGCCCCCGATCACGATCAGATGCCGGGGCAGGATCTTGTTCTCGAACACCGTCTCGTTGGTGAGGAAGGGGAGCTGGTCGAGCCCGGGGATGGGCGGCACCGCCGCCCTCGATCCCGTCGCGATGACAAAGCGGCGGGCCCGGATGCGCTCGCCATTGACGGTCAGCTCGCGTGGACTGCTGAACTGGGCCGTGCCCTTGATTACGTTGACGCCCAGAGTTTCGAATCGCTCAACCGAGTCATTCGGGGCGATCGCGCCGATCACCTCATGGACGTGACGGTGCACGGCTTCGAAATCGACCTCGGGCGCCGCATAGCGAACCCCCAATGCCTGATCGTGCTGCCAGCGCCGCGCCGCGCGGCCCGCCGCCAGCAGCGCCTTTGAGGGGACGCAGCCGGTGTTAAGGCAATCTCCGCCCATGACGTGCTTTTCGATCAGCACGGTCGATGCCCCGAGTTGCGAGGCGCCCGCCGCGACGGACAGGCCGCCCGAGCCGGCGCCGATCACGGCGATATCGAAGTTGCGGGGTGTGCTCATGAGGATTGCTCCGTTCCTGCCGTTCGCCGGAAGCGCTTCAGGACCACGGGCAACAAGGCCAGGAGCGCCAGGCCCGCGATGGGGAGGAGGATGTCCGGCTGAAGGATGATCGACGCGTCCGGAGTTTCGCCGCGCTCCAGGATGGCCCCTAGACCAGTGCCGACGCTGGCGAAGACGAGCGCACCGGGGATGATGCCGACAAAGGTGCCCAGGACATAGGTGAAGGTGCGCACTCCGAGAAAGGCCGGGGCGAGGTTGACGAGCCAGAAGGGGAAAAGCGGCACGAGGCGGAGCACCAGCATGTAGCTGAGCGCATTCTCCCGAAAGCCCGCTTCCAGCTTGCGCAGCCATGGCCCCGCCCGGGCGCGCAAGGCGTCGCCAAGAGCCGTCCGTGCCACCAGGAAGACGGCCGTGGCACCCAGGGTAGCGCCGATCACGTTGAGCAATCCGCCAGCCCAGGTTCCGAACAGGAAGCCGCCCACGGTCGACAGGAGCAGCCCGGTTGGTAGCGAGAAGGCGGTGCACAGAGCGTAGACAATCATGAAGAGGAGAGCAGCGACCAGGCCCAGCTCGGCCACGCGCGCGGCGAGCCAGGTCCGGTGCTCCGCGAGCGCCGCGAAGCTCAGATAATCGAGCAGCCCGGTCGCACGAAGGCTGAGGTAAGCAATGGCAGCAAAGGCGATCACGAACGCCAGCCTCAACGCGAGGGGCTTGGCGGGCGGCCGTGCCTCGGCAGAACCGTCGCCCCCGCCCGAAGCCGGCAAGTCGGTGATATGCTCCATGATCTCACTCCTTGCCGGCGCGGGGACGAGCCCGCAGCCACGATGATCGGATCAGCGGCGAACCGCGTGCGGCGTGGCCTCGGACTGCGGGGCGAACAGCGAACGCCCGGCGCGGTACAGCAGGGCGAGGCCGATCCCGAAGATCAGGTGGAAGCCGACATAGACCAGCACGAGGTTGGGCACGAGGCCCTCCGCGATCGGCAGGCCCTTGAGCGGCAGCACGATCAGCCACCGGCCAAGAAGCGCCGCCACGCCGAAGACCAGGCCTCCGCCTAGCACGCCCAGGCGCCGGGTCAGGCCAGGCTCGACCAAGGCATAGAGAATGCCCCACAGGCCCGCCCAGAAGGCGTAGTTGACCGTCGTCGGTATGCCGAAGGGCGGAATTGGCGCGAAGCTCCAGGGCAGGCCCGGGATCATCCCCAGCCCGTAATAAAGCGTGCCGAGCGCTCCCTGGAAAGTAACATGGGACAGCGCGCCGGCGCCGAAGCCGAGCAGGAGGCGGGAGGAAAGGGACATGGTTTTCACTCGCAAAGTGATGTTGACGGATCGGCATTCGCTGCAAACGCTGGGTCGGTTACGCGCCATTCGGCGAAGGCGATTGCCCGGTCACGCATCGATCATGTCCATCATCCTCGCGGGACCAGGCTGCGGGGAAGAAACGGGTTCAGCAGAACAGCTTCCGAGCAGCCAGGCTGCGCTGGATCACCGTCGCGAGGCAGAGCGCGGCATAGATGAGCGCAATCGGACCGAACTGAGCCGGCCACAACGTCATGGCGATAAAGACCGCGATTGTCTCGGCGCCTTCGGTGATCCCGCTGTTGTAGAAGAAGCTCTTGGGCCCGTGCACGCTCGTCTCGATGCCGCGTTTGGCGGCCAGGGCTGCAAAGGCCAGGAAGCTGGTACCGGTCAGCGTGAAGCTCGCGACCAGCAGCAAGGCAGGCGTGAGATTGGCCGGTTCGACCAGGCCGAACGCTACGGGAATGCTGACATAAAAGACAAAGTCACAGACGATATCGAGATAGCCGCCGAAATCCGTCTGGCGCGTGGCGCGTGCAATGGCGCCATCCAGCCCGTCGAGCAGCCGGTTCACGACGATCAGAGCAAGGCCCGTCCAGTAAGCACCTTGAGCGATTGCCGCCGCTCCGCCGAGGCCGATCACCATGCCGCCAATGGTCACCAGGTCAGCCGTGACGCCGATGCGGGCCAGGCGCCGCCCGGCCGCGTTCAGCGGCCCGTCGATCACCGGCCTCAGGCGCGCGTCGAACATGGCTCATGTCCTCTCATGACCAGTTGACCAGACCCGCGACGGCGCCTGTCATGGCCGATGCCATGTTGCCGGCGACCCAGCTTTTGATGCCCAGGCCGGCAACTTCAGCGCGCCGCGATGGCGCGAGGGTTCCGACGGTTGACACCAGCAATCCAATGCTCGCCAGATTGGCGAAGCCGCACAGGGCGTAAGTGACGATCAGCAGGCTGCGGGGCGAGAATGTGCCAGCCGGCAAGGCCGCAAGTTCCAGATAGGCGACATATTCATTGAGAATTGCCTTGGTCCCCATCAGTGCGCCCGCAGCGCGCGCCTCCTCCCAGGGGATGCCGATCGCCCACATGGCGGGTGAGAAGAGCCAGCCGAAGATACGGCGCAGCGCGAGCGGTGCGCCATCCACCGTCGGCAGCAGGGCGAGCAGCTGATCGACAAGGCTGACCAGCGCGAAGGCGACGATGATGACCCCGATCACGGCCAGGACCAGCTGCACGCCTTCGAGCGTGGCCTGAATGATCGCATCGATGCTGCTCTCGTAGGCGAGTTCGGCGACCACGTCGTCCGCATCCTCCGATGCGGCGCCGGGCACCATCAGGCGCGCGACCAGCAGGGCCGCGGGCAGGGAAATGAGCGAGGCCACGATCATGTGCCCGACGGCATTGGGCACCGTCTTGGCGAGCGTTGCTGCATAGAGGATGAGGATCGCGCCCGAGATCGTCGCCATGATTAGCACCATCACTGCGAACAGGTCCGATCGGCTCATCCGCTCGAACCAGGCGCGGAGCACCAGCGGTGTCTCGACTACGCCCAGGAAGATGGTGGCGCCGCCGCCAAGCCCGACGATCCCGCTGACGCCCAGCGTGCGACGCAATGCCCAGGAGCAGGCCCGCACGATGGCCCGGAGCACGCCCCAATGCCAGAGCAACGCCGACAGCGCCGAGAAGACGATAATCAGCGGCAGCACCTGGAAGGCGATGATGACCGGTGGCTGTGCGCCTGGCTTCAAGACAAATGGAATGGGAGCGCCGCCGGTATATCCAAACATGTAGCTCGATCCGGTGAGCGTGGCGCGCTCGATCGCCGCGACCCCCTCGTTCGCATAGCCCATCAGCGTCCAGATCACGGGCACGCGCGTGACGACGATGGCAATGGCTACCTGGAGGAGGAGGGCGCCTGCGATCCAGGACCAGCGGGGCCGAAGCGACCGGTTCTCGGACAACGACCAGGCCAGCAATGGGATCAGGAGAAGCCCGATCAGTCCCTGCAGATTGGCGAGGATTCCCATGACTATGCGCTAGAACCGAAAGGCCATGCCAAGCTGAACCTGGCGTGGTGGACCTGCGTTGCGCTGCGTGAACGGCCCGCCGCCGCCGAACTGGATCTGGTTGGAGGTCGTCGCGGCGTTGGCGAAGCCAGACTCGTTGTTTGTGTTGAAGACGTTGAAAATGTCGGCGCTAAGTTCGAGCGCGCCCTCGAAGGCGGGCACCGAATAGCGTAGGCCGAGATCCACCGTAGCTGACCAGGGCAGGCGACCGGCGTTGCGCCGTGTTCCGGGAAAACGATCCGAGTTTCCAACATAGCTTTCGCCGAAGGAGAAGCCGTCGCCATTCAGATCCTGGGTCCCGAAAACGCGCGCGTCCGGCACCAGATTTACCGGCTGACCCGACTGGAACAGGCCGGCCACACTGACCGTCAACCCACGTGCGGGGTAGAGGTATGCGACGCTTGAGATGACATGGCGCCTGTCATTGGCGGAAGGACTTTGTTCGGCTGAAAAGTCATTCGCGTCGGAGGCGCGGAAGTTGATGTCGTCCGTATCGTTGGTGAGCTTGCCCAGCGTGTAGGCAAAGCGAAAGGCAAAGGCATCGCTGCCGCGCGGTTTGTTGGCCTGCAGGATCAGCGCCCGGTAGGTCGACTTACCTTGGGTTTCGGAGACGGTGATCTGGCGCGCTCCGCCTGGCAGCACCGGCACCGGACGCGACGCGTCTGCCTCTGCTTGTAGGCGGACCAGCCCAAGCTGCCGTGCTAAGGCCAGCCGCGCCGCATTGTCGGGCTGGCTGCGGAGCAGGTCGAGGGTGGCCGGGTCGAGGGCGGCTCCATTAGGCGTGAACGGTGCGGGCGCGTTCAGGTCGCGGAGGCGCACCAGATTGCGCGTGCGGCTGTAGATCAGGTCTGCACTGAGCGTGATCCGGTTCGAGAGCTCGATTTGATATCCGCCGCTCAACTGGAGGCTCCAGGGGCTTTGGTAACCCCGCGGGTTCAGGATGCGCGCTTCGGCTAAGGTTGCGGTTTCGCGTAGCCCGCTCACCTGCTGAGGCGACGGGCATTCCGACACCCTGGCGCATGGAGGTGAGACGCCCAGATTGCCGTCGAAGGTCAGCTCGCGTAGTTCGGCGCCGGCGGGCACTATTCCTCGCGCCTGCAGCTGGCGAAGCTGATTGAGAAGTCCCGATGAGCGAGTGTTCCGCTGAAAGGCGTCGGAGATGACGGCGTAGGATAGTTTGCCATAGAAGAGCCCTGCGCCGAAACGGAGCGCGGAGCGGGCGCTCGGGCGATAATTGAGGGCGAGTCTTGGGGCGACATTGTCGAAGTCGCCGTCCTTGCCACCTTTCTCGGTGAGGCTGTCATAATCCCATCTGATCCCCAGCGTGGCGGTCAGCTTCGGCCCAAGCTGCCATTCGTCTTCGAGGTAGACGGCAATCTGGGTCTGGCTGGTGCCGAAGGCACTGGGCTGCAGTTCGACCGTGTAGGCCGCCACCTGTGGATCAAGGGAGAGGACATCATCAGCGTCAAGTCCCAGTCCGACCCCGCTGGCGGCAAGTCCCTGCAGTTGCGCCGCGGTCAAATCCACGAGGAAGTTGCCGTCCGGATTGCCGCCCCCGCGTAGTGCGAAACGGGACCGGAGGAGATCTGCGCCGATGCTCAGGCGGTGATCGCCAATCCTGCGCTGGAGCCGATGCGTCGTCTGCCAGCTATCCTCCTTCTCGTCGAAAACATATCCTGGATTGCCGACGATGGCGACCGTTAATCCGCTCGGATCGCGGACGGTCACCTGCGGGCCCGCGCTGCCCTTCGGCCGCGCGTAATCCCAGGCAAAGCCGCTGTATTGAAGGGCGCCGTCATAGCTCCATTTGGCGCCGGAATAGCTCGCGGTTGCCGCGACCAGGACCGAGTTGCGAGTCTGGTCAGAACCGGCTGAGGGGAAAGTCGCGTTGCCGCCCCCGAGCGCGCCGCCCGGTCGGTCGATCAGGACGCGGCCGACATTCGCCCTCAGTCCAAGGCTCCATTCTTCCGTGAGCAGATGATCGACGCGGGCCGATGCGAACAAGAAGCGATTGCGTCCGGTCACGTTGCCGACTGCCCCGAGTGCGGGCGCATCCACTACCTGCAGGTTCCGGTCGCGCGTATATTCGAGATTGAGGGCGAAGAAGGTCTGGTCGCGGGCAACAGCCCCACTGACGCTCGCTCCGGTCTGAAAGCGTTCGAAGCTCTCTCCCACGGCGTTCCCTGACAAGTCCCGGCGCGGAAAAGCGGACCGCGCATCGAGCGGTCGTCCGGGCCGAACGAGCGTATAGAGTTCACCACGCAGGTCGTTCTGGCCCGAGGGCGAGGTGATGTTCACCACCCCATTGGCGGTGCGCCCATATTGAACCGAGTAGCTGTTCGCGAGGACGGTGACGTCGCGGGCAAAGCCGAGTGGGACAGGAAACTTGATGCCACCCAGGAAATTCTCGTTATTGTCGAGCCCGTCGAGCAGATAGTTTGTATCGAGGCCGTTAGAGCCATTGATCGAAATGCCGGGAGCCTCGGGGAAGAAGCCTGTTGACGGCACGACATTGGGCAGCCGGACCAAGGCGCTGATCACGTCGCGGCCTTCTACTGGCAAGGCGGTCAGTTCCTCCCGCTTCAGGGAGGCCGACACCTCCGCGTTCACGGCATTGACCTCGGTCACCGCGCGCATGGCGGTGACCACGATGTCACTTTCGCCCACGGGTCTGAGCTGAAGAGTCACGGTCTGGGCGAAGTTTGAACGCAGCGAAACTGTGGCCGGACCGGCCGCCTCGTGCAGCGGCGCGGTACGAGTGCTGATCTCGTAGCTGCCGCCGGTAGGTAAGGCTTCAATACGGACGGTGCCCTGATTGTCGCTGATCGCCTCCCGCACAAGTCCTAAATCAGGGTTGCGAATGTCGACCTGGATACCCGAGACGGGAGCTCCGGTTGTCGCATCTCGAAGAGTGATCTGGAGGCCGGCCTGTTGCGCGTGGACCGGCGCGCTCAGCGCCGTTGCGATGAAGCAGGCGAGGCCCGCCCACCGACTACGAAAAACTTTACCGCGCCGGTTTGGGTCAAACGCATCGTCCGCGCGCGCGATGACCGGAAAAGCGCCCATTACCAACTCTCCCCCTCGCCTTGGCGGGCGAGCTGTCTGGCCAAGCAACGCGAAATCACCTCTTTGTTCAAGCCTTCCCTCCCCCTGAGGTGCGGTATCTCACAAGATCCAACGGGGGGATCTCTGATCGCGGAAGTGGCGAGCAAGGCTGCTGGGCGCCGGATTCTACTGCTGATTCTTATTCGTGCGCCTGTGCTGATCTCGGTGTCGGCACGGGCCCTCAGTTGTTGAAGGCCGCAATCTTTTCGTACCAAGGCGCCAGCGCATCTAAGTCGGCGAAGACGCGCTGTCTGACTTGTTGATCCTGCTACCACCGGAGTAATCGGGGACCGGTCAGCGCACCTATGGCTCCGAGCAGGGCGATCGCTGTCGTATAGCGGGTCAGCAGAAAAATCGCTGATTCCTGATGGCAGGAGAGGCCATAGACCGTGGCGCCAAGGCCACCGGCTGCCATTCCGGCCACGGCGCCAGTAGTCGCTAACCGCGTTGGCGCCAGGCTGCGGAGGCACGCGATCAGCAGTATGAAGATGGGACTCGAGAGGGCGAGGATCATCGGCAGGCAGGTCCAGCCAGGGCCCATAATCATCGCCCAACGCTGCCCTGGCTCCGTCGAAAGAACCTGGACAGTTGCTACGGCGGCGAGCAGCGCGAGCGGCAGGGCGAGCCAAAGCCAGGGTGGTGGCGCGCTGTCGGGCCGCGACAGATCCTCAACAAAGAGTAAGCCAAAGGCCCCGATGGAGGAAGTAAAGGCGGCTTTGGCCCAGAAGCTTGTGAGGCCAACGGCCTTGGAGAGGTCTGACCGGTATTCGAGAGCTGACACGAGGAGTATCAGCGAAAGGAGGACGCCGATCCCGGCCCACGCGGCCACTCGAACCGGCGCTGCTTGTCTTAAGACGCGGGTGGTGTCCGCAGAAAGTCGTGCGATCAGCGTGTCGGTATCCATGAGGGGGCGTCTCCTGCGGCCCTGACTAGTTCGCACGAAGTGCCCCGCTGGTTTCAATGCGTCTCCGGCACAGCTTCAGGCATAGCTTCAGGCATAGCGGGCGACGTCGACAGCATCGCTAAGCCGCTTCATGCCGCGATGTACCGAAATCTTGACGTCTGACGCACTCAGTCCGGCACCGGCGGCCGCTTCCGCGACGGTCAAACCATCGAGCTTGATGGCTCTAATCGATCGAGCTTGTTTTGCGGGCAGTCGCGACAGCAGCCGGTCCACGTCCATCCTCGCTTGGCTGCTGGACTCGAAGTTCTCGCTTCTGAGCGTCTCGTCCAGGGTTTCGGTTAGCGGGATTCGGTACCTTCGTCTGAAGTGATCGGCGAGCTTGTGTCGCGCGATTGAGAAGAGCCATGGCGCGAATGCGCGCCGACGGTCGTAGCTTGAGCGCCGGGTGTGCACAGCAATAAGCGTTTCCTGGACCAGATCCTCCACATCCTCCGGGCGGTCGGCCAGACGACGCGAAAAGAATGAGCGCATCAGTGACGCAATGTTTCGAAGCAGCGCCGCCTGCGCGGGTGCGTGGCCATCCAGACCGGCAAGCATCTGCCTTCTGAGCTCTACTTCGTCGAGACGGGCCCGGCGTGGCGTAGTGGCGGGGCTAGAAGTGCCAGTGGCCATGTGAGTCTCCGTGCAAAGTGGCGCTCGGCTAGGGGGAGCACACGCTCGAGCGCCGCGGACCTGAGCTGCGGAGTTGGTAGAAATGGAGAGCAGCAACAATGCGGTGCTTTCGAGAGGCTCGTTCTCGGAAAAGCTGGTCATTCGCCAAAGGGAAGTTGGTCCGGCTTTTGCGAGGCGCACCGCCGGAGCATCCGCGCCACCTGCGCATCGGGAGCGCGAAAGGAGCATCGGAAAGAAGAGCTGCACAGGTGTCAGATGACGTTAGATCATCCAGTGCAGCAACGACTGCGCTTGGTTTCGCCACTCGCCATGTGAAGGGCGCGAATACGTGCCTGGTTGAAAATCCGCGCTACTCACGCGCTTGCGATGCGGACTCGCGTTTCGTGGCCGCCCAACTCCTTTGTTCGAGATTTGCTGGTTGGCGGGTACGAGGTCGAAGCTGCCCCAGTCACTGTCCGCGCTGCTGAGGGTGTTCCTGCTGCCGTGTCGATTAGGGGCCTTCATTCGCAGCGCGCGCCAACACGAGAGCGGTCAGGAGAAGGGGTGCCTTGGACCTCTTGTCCTGAGCTCTCGCGAGGCAAGAGCCAACTTATCGGATCCTTGGAGTGCCGGGTGGCTCGGTTACGCGCCAGATCAGCTCACCTTCCTGCCGGACCCCGGCGGCCTGAAACGGAGATCCGAGATGACCAAGCTGACCAACATCGCCTTTGCCGGTCTGATCGCGCTGACAGCTACGCCGCTGGGTGCCGCTGAGTCTTTCCAGGGACCCTATGTCGGCGTCGAGGCCGGATGGTCAAAGAACAAGCTTGGCAGCACCAAGTCAGAAGCCGGCCCTGTCCGGATCGACCGAGAAGACGACACCGCTTCCGCCGGTATCTTCATCGGCTCCGACTTCAAGCTCGCACCACGGATCGTCGCTGGCGCGGAGGTCGGCCTAAGCCTGACTGAAAGCGATGGGCTAAAACGCCGCTTGTCAAGTGGCACAGTGGTGTCAGTTGATGCGGAGCGCACAATCGACCTGACTGGACGCTTCGGCTATCTGGTGACCGATCGCACCCTTGCCTACGTCCGCGGGGGCTATAGCAACGTAGGCGCCGAAACGACGCTTAGCGATGGCAAAGGGCTGCGGATTACTGGGCGAAATATTGATGGCTGGACGGCGGGCGGTGGCATCGAGCGGGCAATCAATAACGCTATGAATGCGCGGCTGGAGTATCGCTATACGGATCTCGGCGAGCGTGTCGGCCGATTTGACCAGCACAAGCTGCTGTTCGGCGTTGCATACCGGTTCTGAAGGTCGACCGCTTGATGGGCCGGTCGCATCCTCCCCGCGAGTGGGGCTGCACCCAGAGGTAGCTAGGTCTGGGTGTCGATTAGGCTTTCGCCAGGTCATCAAGAAAATCTTGAATGCGCTTCGCATTCACGCCCACATCGCTGACGCCGACACGGCTGATCGAGCGCATGTCCACGGTCGAGCCGCCCGGCCGGTCCGGATCAGCTCGCACCCGAACTACGACATCGTCCTTGAAGCGGAAGAACAGCGTGGTGGCGGTCGCTTCCACCCGTCCGCCCTCAACTTCCACGGACGCAATATCCCAACCTCGAGCACGGGCGAGCCGCTCGACCTGGCGCACGACGTCGGCTGGTGGCTGGGCGACCCGAAGCGGCCGAAGATCGCCATAGGCGTCGCGGTGCAGTGCTTTCCACCGGCTCTCGGGATCGAGTGCCGCCAGCTCCGGTAGACCTTGATCAGGTACCTTGTCGAGATTGTCGGGCCGAACGGTCAGGACAGAGAAGGTCGGGAGATCGTCCAGGTTTGTCGTCACATCATGAATTGCCGGAACGCTGCGTGCGGTCGCGATCTGGTTGCCGAGGTAGACAGTGAACAGGATCGAGATGGCAAGCGACACGAGGTTGAGCCTGGCAGCTCGCCCGCCGCTGCGGCGGGAAAGAATGAGGGCGACGATCGCCAGCAGTCCACCAGCGATCGCTGCGAACAGGGCATAACGCAGCAGCCCTAAGCCGGCACCATAAGCCCACATGCCGAAGCCCGTCCCGATGGCGGCCACCAGCGCTGCGGTCACTCCGCCAATGCTAAGGGCAAGCCCGAGCCAAGACAGGCGACGTGCCCATATATGCTTGTCAGTCGCCATGACTCACCCCCCGTTTCATCTCGTCCACCCCGAATTGTCTTAGCGGCTGCAGCAGCAAGTGGTCGAGCCGCAGTTCGGCGGCGTCGCGAAACTCCGGGACACCGATCGTCATGCCGTCGTGCCCGGCCGCGGGTTGCGCTCGATAGGTTCTAAAAAGTTGATCCCACCAGGCGAGGTTGAAGCCGAAGTTGCTGTGCGTCTCCCGTGGTACCACCGAATGATGAGTCCGGTGCATATCGGGGGTCACCAGCACCCGGCGCAGCACGTTATCAACGGAGGCAGGCAGCCTGATGTTCGCGTGGCTCCACATCGCCGTGGCATTGAGGACAACCTCGAAGATGAGCACCGAGAGAGCGGATGCACCGAGGATCGCGACTGCCGCGATCTTGATCACCATCGACGCAATGATCTCGAGCGGATGGAAGCGCAGCGCAGTAGTGACGTCGACGTCCAGGTCCGAATGATGCACTCGGTGAATGCGCCAGAGCGCGGGGACGGCATGGAACAGCAAGTGCTGCAGATAAATGACGAGATCCAGCAGGACCAAAGCAATGAGAAGTTCGGCCCAGAGCGGCACGGCGACCAGGTTCAGCAACCCCCAGTCGCGCTCTTCGGCAGCGATAGCAGTCGCGAGCGCCGCCGCTGGGAATAGAAGTCGTAATATCAAGGTGTCGACGGCGACGATCCCCAGGTTGCCAGGCCAGCGTCGCCAGCGGCCGACGCTTAGGTGTCGTTTGGGAATTGATACCTCCGCGGCCGAGAGCAGCACCAGCACGCAAAGGAAAGCACCAAGCCTGATCCAGGGTTCAAGGTTTTCGCTTAGAGGCACCCCCTTATCGTGCCATTCCTGAGCTCAAATTGCATCTCATGCTCCTTTGGCATTCCGCGATTCGTGGTTGGAGAGAGATCAGACTGCCAAAGTATCACGCCTCCCCCGCCTTACGGCTGCTTGAGTGCACGCGAAAAGCTCGACTGAACGGGCAATATTTACAGCGTCCGTGAGGTTCGAAAGGCGTGTTCAGCGACCAACGACGGCACTCCCAAGAGGTCGGAAGCGCACGACGTAGTACGGTGGCTTTGAGAGATTCTGCCCCCCGTTTAGCGCGCCCGAACGGTGAAGCTTGTTCACGGTCGCGTACATCCAGCCGTCGGCCCCAGCGCTGATCCCGTCTGGCCAGGCGAGGCGTTCGTCATCCTGGAACAGGACGTTGTAGGTGCCGCCCGGACGCGTAACCCCGATGGCGCTCCTGATGATATCAGTGACGTACAGATTTCCGGCTGCGTCTATTGAGATGCCATCGCTGGGCGGCTTGGCGCCGTGTCGCTGAACGCGTCGGCCAAGTTCATCGCCCGACAAGCTGAGGTCGAGCAGATCGCTGGTCCGCACGCGCCAGATGTCGTCACCATGCATCGCTCCAAAAAAGACCCACTTCGACTTAGCATCGATCGTGATCGGGTTAAGGCCGACGCGTGCATCCTTCGTAGATCCGTCAGTGTGGGTCTGGCGAATTGGGCGGCCCTCGAGCACAGTCTCGATGTTCTCCGGCTGGACGCTCGGGTGACCCTCAAGGACTCGACGCGACCGACCCGTCTTCAAGTCAAGAACCACGATGGCGGGCCCGTTGTCCCCGCCCAGATCGGCCAAGTAGAGTGCGCCATGTGCAAGGTCGACAGCAAGGTCGTTATGGAACGATCCGGGCCGGGTTGCTGGAGCGGGGATCGGGATGATCCGGTGGAGCCTATTGGCGCGACTATCCCACGCCACGACTCGCGGCACCGCACCTCCATTGTCGAGCATCCAGACAACCCCGTTCTGGTCGGCACGGATGCCGAGAACGGAGTTGAGCCCAACGCCATCTGCCTCCGGCTGCCGCGCCCACCTTTCATTGGGAAAAGGTACCGTCGTTCCATCCTTCAGCAACTCCACGACACGCAGCTCTGGTGAATAGAATTGATGCTGCGAGAGGATGATGCGGCCCTCGGGGGTGACCGCGATGTTGCCTGGCCCTTGCTGCAGGGTAGCGACGACTTCCAGGTCCGCATCTGAACGCGTCACCGAAGGGGCTACGGGCGCGGTGCTCATCAAAGCCACAGGGACGAAGATGGCCAGCATTTGAGGTATTCCTTTCCCGTCTACTCGACGCGCTTGGCCTCAGCGCCGAAACTCGAACAAAGAGGAGGTCGTCGGCAAAACCATCCGCTTAACGATTGCTTTCGGATGAGCAACGCGACGAGCACTCGCCCCGGTTCAGATCAGAGCATCGATGAAGTTCTTTAGAGCGCTGTTTCGACGCCGATCCGCAGCGTCCGGGGGCGCAGGGGTGTGACCTGCTCCTCACTCCCAAGCAGTAGAGGCGAGCCCAACGCAAAGCGATTGCCGATGGCGTCGTTCAGGTTCGTGAGGGTCGCGGACAGAGCATAACGGCCGCGCGTCGCCCGCATTGAAAGACCGCTGTCTACATACTGGCCTTGGCGTTTTCCTAAGATCGGTCCAACTCCCAACCGGGAGCGCCCGACATACCGCGCCCACGCGGACAGAGATAGATCGACGGCCCCGATGACCGTTCCGTACCGAACTGCCACCGATCCATTCGCGCGCGCGACATTAGGGAGATCGGAGCGGATTACGCCAATGATGGTTGGCAGAGGATTGACCAGGCGGCTGTCGGCGAACACGCCTCCTAGGTCGATGCTCCAGCCGGGCGCGGGGCGGAGCGTCCCCTTCACATCAAGCGTGACGATCCGGCCGTTACCAATATTGATCGTGGTCGGAAGCCCCCCACCGTCGATCTGATCGGCTTGGATATTGCGCCAGCTGGTGTAGGAAAGCGCGGAGGTGAGCCGGAGCTTTAAGTCGGGCGCCTCCCAACGAACACCGACTTCGACGGATTGCACGTCGTCGGAACGGTAACGTTGCACAAAGGCGTCGCGCACCACGATCCCGCCTGGTCGGAAGCTCTGCTGGTATCGGCCATAGGCGAGCAGGTCGGAGCCGGGGCGCCAAGTCACTGAAAGCGATGGCAGTAGCGCCGCCTGGCGCCGGCTGGCCTGGGTTCTAGCCTCTCGCATCAATGCGAAGCCGGTCGTGCCAACGGTCGCGCCTGACAGTTCGAGAACTGTCAACCGGCCGCCTGCGCTTACCTGCCACCGGTTGCCCAAGGGGATAGTCGCGTCACCGAATACAGTTGCTTCCCGAATCCGGTTCGAAATGCCCCCGAGGGATCTGAGCGCGGCGACCGGCGCGAAACCACGCTGGAGCGAATAGCGGTTATCCGCGAGGCTCGTGCCAATCACCCATCCGGTGCCATCAGGCTCCTGCTGCATCAGCCGGTTCTCGTTCGAAAAGAATGACACTCTGGCATGCTGATCGAAGCGGGTCGGCTCGCCCGGCGTCGTCGCATCGAAGGTTTCGCGGATCGACTGCCGGGCGAAGCTGGTCGCCGAGGTCAGGGTGAGGGCGTCCCAGCTTTTGCGAACGACAAGCTGCCCCAGCCCGTACTGACTGCTAAAGGCCTCCGCGATCGGGCTCGACTTAGTAAGCGGTGGGGATTGGCGGTCTGAATATTGTGAATCCTCGCCGCGGATGCGTTGCAGCACGCCTCCGAGGTCGATCGTCCAGCCCGGCCCAGGCGCCAGGCGCAGGGACACCCTCCCGCCTGTCGTCTCGATCTCGTTGACGTCGGTGAGCCCGCGGAAGCGATCGTCGATATAGCCGCCGTCGAGGACGTGGTAGCCGACCGCCCGCAGTCCAATGGCGTCATTGAGGGGCAGGTCGACTACGGCGCTGATGTCGCTGCCGGGTTCACCATGTCTCGTGAGAGACAGGCCCGCAGAGAAGGACGCTTCAACTCGCTCCAGGTTGGGTGGAGTAGGCTGCAGAAGGATGACCCCCCCTAGGGTCCCGACTCCGTGGAGGGTGCCCTGCGGCCCCTCAAGCAGTTCAACCGAGCGCATGTCGTACAAGCGAAGGTCCGGATCAGGTCCGTTATAGCTCAGTCGCGCTTCGCCAAGATACGCACCCACGGTGGCCTGCGTCGGGCCGTTGAAGCTAGAATCCGCCAAACCCCGAACAAAGAGCTTGTTCCGTCCAGGGCCCAGATGAGTCGAAGTCAGGCTTGGAACATATAGGGCGAGCGTCTCGCTGCCGCCGGCCTCCAGCCCTGGCGCGAGCAGATTGGTCGAAAGAAGCGACACCGACGCCGGATATCGGCTAAGGGGCACATCGCGCTTGCTGGCGATGACGAGGATATCCTCGTTCGATCCGCTGCTCAGCTCTGCGTCGGGAGCTTGGACCGAAGGTCTGCGCCGTGGATACGGCATCGTCGGGCGCCTCACGATGCGCCAGGCCCGGCGGCCGACGCGTATCGCCTGCGCGGTGGTTCCTGCAAGCATCTGCCGGAGTGCGGTGTCCGCGTTCTCCAAGTTGGCTACTGGGCGCGTCTTGAGGCCAGCAAGCGATGGGTCCGAAATGCCGATGCTTACGCTGACACGTTCCCCCAGCAGGATCGCGGCGCGGTCTAAACGGGCGGCAGGGATGGTGAGCCCAGCGGCAGAGCCGGCCTGCGCGCATGACAAGCAGACGAAGGCGAGCGTAAGTCGGCAGGCGACGCTCATTCGCTGGCCACCAGCACCCAGGCACTTCCGGATCGGCGCAGCCTAACGCCCAAAATCGTCGCGGCAGAGCGAAGGGCCTGTTCGCCCGCTCCGTCGAGCTGGATGATCCCACTGAACCGCCGATCGGCTGCGCTTTTGTCAACAGCGACAGTAAGACCGAGACTACGCGACAGATCGTCCGCGATCCTCTGCAAGCTGGCGCCGCGGAAGATGAGGCGTCCCCGCCGCCAGCCGTCGGCCTGACCGGGCGCCGCATCCGTCAGGACCAGCCGGTCTCCTTCGTCGCGTAACTCCCGTCCAGCTGGCACAGACACGCTCTCCCGGTCCGGGTTGAACACGATCTCGCCTTCGGAAACGGTGGCAGTAAAGCTCTGGGACGTCCTCACCAGGTTAAAGACGGTGCCTACGTCGCGCACGACGACATCGCCGCTTGTCACCTCGAACGGGCGCTTCTCGTCATGAACAACCGTGAACAGGGCCTCTCCATGCTCTAGCCGGGCATGACGCGGGCCATCGAGAACTAGGCGCGTGCCGCCGTTCACGTCGATGCGGGACCCGTCGGGCAGCCGGACCGTCAGCTTCTCGCCCATGCGGCTCGCTATGGTTTGAGGCGTAAAATCCCGGCCGGTCAGTGTCGGCAGCGCAACAGCCAGTAGCGCAAATGCTGCCGCGACAGCGCTCCCAACCACTGGCCAGCGGCGCCGCAGACCCGGTCGCCGAGCTGTCGCCTTGCGCCTGCTGAGGTGGTGCGCAATCTCGTCGTCGGCGAGCATCAGTTGATCGTAGAGGCGCGAATGCTCCGGTTCTGCTTCCAGCCACGCTGTGAAGGCGTCCCATTCGTCGAAAGCGGGATCACGCGTCCGGATCACCCATCCGATCGCCTCTTCTACCCTTTCATCTGCCATCCGAGCGCTCATGCGTTCTCCCTCGTGATGACGCCGCAGCAACACTGATTACGCATCAATCGAATTCCTGAGGTCCAGCACCGCTCGGTAGGCCTTTTGCAGATCCTTCTCGATTGTACTTCGGCTGACACCGTGTTCGCGCGCGATCTCGTCGATGGTTGCTCCTTCAAGCCGGAAGCGCCGGAACACTGCGTTCACCCGCGAACCGAGATTGGTGAGCACCGCCTCAGCCCTGGCGAGGGCGTCCCTGCCGATCAACAGCCGCTCGGCGTCAGGATGATCTTGGCTCTGCTCTTCTGTCAGACCTGTAGCCTCGACCCAGGCGCGGTCTCGCTGCATCGAGCGCACTACACCGCGATGCCGATCCAGCATGAGATTGTTGGCAGCCCGCAACAGGTAAGAGGATGGCTCGGCGATCGGGCCGGAGGGCGCAGTGGAGACTCGAAACCACAGCTCCTGCAGCAAATCCTCGGCGTCGTCGCCAGCGCCGCGTGCGCGGAGGAAGCGCAGAAGCGTGTCACGGCTTGCGAGAAATACAGCTTCGAGGCCGGCTAGTGTCATAGGGTGGTCAACACGGGCAGCGCGCGGAGATCGGTGCGCAGCGAAAGAAGTGCAACCCCGTTTCTCATGTGGAACGAACACGGTGTGCCGCCGCCCCGCTGATATCAGGGAGTAGCAGTGGACGGTCGCAGACCGGCCGGATCGTGGCGACCGCGGCAAGCATCATACGAGGTGGGAGATTGATCGTTTGCGGCTCACGCATTGCGGAAGGGGGTCCATTGCATTATGTTCATCATACAATGGAGGCGAGCGGTGCGATATTCGAAAGATCATAAGCAGGAAAGCCGGTCTCGGATTATTCGATCGGCTGCGCGCGAGATCCGGTCCCGTGGCCCGGACAAGATTTCGGTCGCCGCGGTGATGGCCAGCTCTGGCCTGACCCATGGCGCATTCTATGCCCATTTCAGCTCTAAAGAAGGCTTGGTCGCAGAAGCTATCGAAGAGATGTTCAGCGACGCTCGACGCCTCGGCGACACCCTTGAGAATGCTTCGTTGAAAGACGTCTCGGACGCTCGGCTTGCATTCAGGACTTACCTCGCTGCCTATCTATCGCCTGAGCACCGGGACGGACCGGAGCGGGGATGCCCGCTTCCGTCCTTGGCGACAGACATGGCGCGGACCGGCGGGCCAGCAGCAACTCAATTTGCGGTCGGGCTTGCCCAACTCACCTCTAGGATCGCGGTTGTTCTAGCCAAAATTGGCGTGCGTGATCCTAGCGCCGAGGCAAACGCCATCATCGCACAGATGGTTGGAGCCATCGGACTCGCGAGGGCAGTGGGACGGGGGGAGCTGTCCGACGCGATCTTGCGGAACAGTTTCTCCTTTCTCGCGGAGCGGTTTGAGCTGTGAGTGGATCCACACACTCTCCGGCTGCGGCCGACGGACTTGCACGCGTTCAGGCACTGCTCGCGGGCGGTGGCCAGCCGATCGGGAAGACGCTCGATTTCGAGCTAGTCGAGGTCGGGCTGGGTCGAGCGGTGTTTGAAGGGGTGCCAGGAAACCACGTCTACAATCCGATGGGGATCGTTCATGGTGGATATGCCGCTACCCTGCTCGACTCCGCATGTGGCATCGCGACCGCAAGTCGGCTCGGTGCGGGAGAGGCTTTCACCACGCTCGAACTCAAGGTCGCCTACCACAAGGCGATGACGGAGCGGACCGGTAAGGTCCGTGCCGAAGGTGTGGTCGTCAGCATGGGACGACGCGTGGCATATGCAGAGGCCAAGCTGCTGGACCCTGATGGTCGACTGCTCGCTTCCGCGACATCGACTCTGCTTGTGATCCCGGCATGACGGGCGCAGCTGCCGCTGTCGCTCCGCCTGTGGATTTGCGCGCTCGGCTACTCCGCGAAGGCCCGATCCTGTCGACGCTCGTCCGGCTCAGTGTTCCTAACCTGATTGCTCTCTGTTCAGCGACGGTCGTGTCGATCGCCGAGACGGCCTATGTGGGCTCGCTCGGCGTTGCCTCACTGGGCGGCATTGCCTTGGTCTTCCCAATATTCATGCTCATGCAGATGCTCTCGGCGGGCGCGATGGGCGGCACGGTCTCGGGCGCGATCAGCCGGGCGCTTGGCGCTGGAGATACGGTCCGTGCTCAGGCGCTCGCCTCCTGCGCGCTCCTAGTCGGTCTCGCCTTGGGGCTGGTTCTCACGCTTGCGGTGCATTTCCTTGGTCCCACCGCTTATCAGCGGCTCGGCGGTTCGGGTCGAGTGCTGGAGGAGGCGATCACCTATTCGAACGTTGCAGCCGTCGCGATCGTCGCGATCTGGGCCACTAATATGCTTGCCTCGATCGCCCGTGGGTCGGGGAACATGGCCGTCCCTGCCGGGACCCTGCTGGTCGCCGGATTGGTGCAGGTCGCATTCGGTGGCGTCTTGGGTCTGGGGCTTGGACCATTTCCTAGGTTGGGCATGGCGGGCGTAGCGCTCGGCCAAGTGGTCGCGTTTACGAGCGCGGCTATCGTCCTCCTCGTCTATCTCCGCTCCGACCGCTCTCGTCTCAAGCTGCGTTTCGCTGTGTCTATGTTGTCCCGCGATCGCTTTAGCGAACTCATGAAGGTGGGCTCGGTCGCGATGCTCTCACCGTTGCTCTCGGTCACAACAATCCTGGTCCTGACCGCGCTTGTCGCGCGCTTCGGGCCAGAGGCTCTGGCCGGCTTCGGCATCGGCGTGCGGTTCGAGTTCCTCCTTATCCCGATCGCCTTCTCGGTCGGCGTCGCCTCCGTGCCGATGGTCGGCACAGCGATCGGCGGTGGCGACATCGCTCGGGCGCGTCAGATCGCCTGGACGGCCGGAGGGCTTGCGGCGTCGGTGCTTGGGCTTCTTGGGCTAGCTGCCGTGCTGATGCCGCAGGTCTGGGTGAACACTTTCACGGGGGATCCTGCCGTCCGCGCGGCAGCACGTAGCTACCTCGAGGTGGCCGGCTTCGGCTTTGCGTTCTTTGGTCTCGGCCTTTGTCTCTACTTCGCGTCTCAGGGCGCGGGTCGGGTTGGCGGAGCCATTGCCGCTCAGGGAATGCGCCTTGCGCTGGTTGTGGTCGGCGGCTGGATTTTATCGGCGACTGGGGCGCCTCTGGGCGCACTTTTCCTGCTCTCTATGATCGCGATGGTCGTAATGGGCTTGGGTTCGACGCTCTTCGTCAAGTTGACACGATGGTAGCGCAGATATGCCGCCTTCGGGCGAATAGTGCCACCATGTCAGTTCAAGCTCGCGAACGTGGCTTATGTTAAGCTCGGACGGGGAGGCTGAGCGTCCGTAGCAGCCATCACACGCTGGACGGCCGAATGTCCGGAGTGAGGGGGAAGCGGAACGGCTGCTTTCCGGCGCCAATTGACGGAAGCGGACGTTCGTTCATCCGCTCGCGAAGGCCGGGATGCGCCCATGCCGGACATGAGCGACAGTGCGCTCGAATGTCCGGAGTTGGGGGTAATGCGGAACGGCTGCTTTCGGGTAGGCCCGAGCCTCCAACCTAGCAACATTGGCGATCGGGGGCCATCTGTCAGCCCCTGGAGCCAAGGCCCGTCTAAGCGCAACCGCCATGTTATGCGCAGAAGACAGTGAACTTGAAGATTCTACAATCGAGGCCAGATCGCGACACCGCGTCGCAGCGGTCGGAGACGATCCTTAATTCGTCCCGCCGCAGGGACGCTCACTTTCAGTCGCCTCCGAGGAGTTACCGCCAGTCAACCTCCATCAATGCCTTCTGAGCGTTTGAAACCACTTGCTGGTAGCCCACGCGACTGGCGGCTGCCCGTCCCGACTCTATGAGGGCTTTGCCTGACTGCGGGTCTCCGCGGCGCATCAGGATTCGGCCGATGAGAACGCGAAGAGAAATTTTTCGAAGACTGAGGCCAAAGCGGGTCGCTACCGTCAAAGCATCGCTGGCGTGCTCAAGTGCCACCTCGAAGTCGCCGCTCGCCATGTTCGCCAACGCGAGGTTCGCCCGGGCCTCGATGCGGACTCGATGCATGTCAGTGGCTTCGGCGAAGACGAGCGCCTCGTGCAGGATCCGACTGGCTTCACGCCAGCGGTCGATGTCCCGGGTCTTCAGGTCACGGCGCGCCCGCTGGATGCGGCTATGATGGACAAGGTCCATCTGCCTGACTGACTCCGCCGCAGAGATCGCCAGGTCCATCGCCAAGTCAGCGTCCCCAACGCTGAAGAAGTCGCGCAGCAGCGCTGCCTTGTGCCGGAGGAAGGTCGCGTAGGCCCGACGCTCGTCCAGTCGCCTGAGCACGTTGAGTGCGAAGTCGTAGTGCTCCAGGGCGTCGATCGCTTCCCCGATGAGGTGGGAGCAGATCCCTCGATATCCTGTCACTAGACCGATTGCTAATATCTCCTCGTGTGAGACCTCGGCGTCGGTGGGCAATGGTATTGGCAGGTCCGCCTTCACGAGGTGCTTGGCTCGCGCCATCTTGTAGTCGCCAATCTCGCTCTGGATCTGGCGGATCCGCGATTCGGCCGTCTCGAGCTTACCGCGCTCGAGATCCAATACGATCTGATTGAGCACGATGCGGCGCCAGTTGTGAGTACGGTCGCCGAACTCAACGTACTGCCGATTGTACCAATCAGCCTCATCTAGCGCGAAGCGCGCCTCGTACAGATCGCCCTGTGCCAGTTTGACTACGCCGATCTCGTTGTAGAGCCACACGATCTCGTCGGGGTAGAAGGGGCCGGAGGGTAGGTCGTCTGGCTCCTCCGGCCTTGCGATCCGAGACCTTCTCTTGCGCAGATCAAGCTCGTCTACGCAGGCGCGGAAGCCGGCTAGGAGTCGTTCAAGCCGCTCTGCATGCTCGGTGAGGGAGCCATCCCGCTCGAGACTGATGACCCGATCTTTTCCGTTTAGAGTGAGGAGCGTAGTGGTCGAGTAGAAGCCACGAACCACCGCGAGTGCGGCGCGCAGGGCGGCGATGGCGTCCGGCCGCGTACGATCTCCTACCTGGCCCGCGGACTTGGAGTAGGGCTTGTCCTTGTGAGCGCCGATCATCCAGTCGATCAGCTGACCAAGTTCATCGTGCAGGAATGGCTCTGGTAGCGGACCTCCGGTTGGTTGTGCCGTGTAAAGCGACATGTTGAACGCAGTCGAAAGCACTGCCTCCGAGAGCGGCACGCCGGAGCGTTCTCGGATCTCTGCGAGCAATGTCTGGTGTAGTCCGTACCGTCGCATGATGGTCCCCTCAAACGGCTTGAGGGCCACGACCAGATCGTGCTCGGCCAGCCATGCGAGCACATCATGGAATACCCGGCGTGTTCGTCGGGTAGGCACCTTCATCTTCCGGCGCAGTCGGTTCTGCACGCGTGGGGCAAGGAACAGTACGTCGGGCTCCACTGGCTGCCCGATGTGCGCCATAACGGTGAGGATATCGACAGCGAGGCGCCCCAGCTTCTGATCCGAGCTCTCGCCCAAGCCCATCGCCTCTAGGGATCGAGGATCCAGCACTGAGGCATAGAGTGACCGTCGGAAGGCGGAGAGTTCGTGAGCAACGTTGTTCTTCTCGGCAATGATCAGGCCAGGAACTGCCTTGAACGGGCGTCCCCGCCTGATGATCGCGTCGAGGTAGTTGGAGTGCCCGGAATGGGCTGAGTGCCTGTCCAGCTCAATGATCAGCAGCGGGCCCGTGTCGGAGCGAGGCTGAGAGCGCTCCGGGGCTGCCCTGGACCAGAGGCCCTCCACAGAGTTCCTGCCGGCCACGCCCTTGATGTAGGGTAGAACGCGCGGCGTGGCGAAGATCAGGAACCCAATCTTATCAGCCGCAGCCGCAGGCAGGGCGGCGATTGCCTTAAGGAAACCTCTGAGCATCTCGTCGAACTCGGCGCTCAGGGGTTCTCCATTAGCCCCGAACAGCCGCTCCGTGCCGGCTATTACGATCCGCACAGGGTGACAGACGGCATAGAGTTGCGGGTCCTGGAGCATCGAGTTGCGGCTCCTCTCCATTCCGCCGCAGTCATAGCCGCTGTGCTTGGCAAGGAAGTGACACACCAGGTTGAGCATGACGTCGGTATCAAGGCAGTGGTCCGCATTCAGCAGGAGGACACGCCTCTCACCGGATTGGATCTGCAGCCAATTGTGCGCAGTGCTGCGCGCAAGCTGCCCCTTGCCAATACCCGATCGACCGACCGCGATCGCCAGCCTCGCCTGCAATCTGTTGAGGTCCAAGGCCTCCGGAATGGGCATCTGAGTTTCGGGCGGTATGGCTTTTGGGTCGGCCGCAGCCTTGCTCGGCTCGCGAGGTACGACCTCCCACAGACCGACGAGCTGATCATCCGTTTGAGCCCGCGCAGCCATCGATCGCCAGCTCTCGATTTTGGCGTGCCTCTTTTTCCTGGTCACCTTGAGAACCTGTCCCAAGGTCACGAGCGAGTCTCTCAGCTCATCTAGAGGACCGCTTCGCGTTGGCTGCTCCGTCTGCCAGCGTCGCGGCAGCTTCTCTTGGAGCTCGTGGGAAAACAGCGTCAGCACCCCGAGGCGATGGAGCTTATCTATCCGGAAGATGTCGCAGGCTGACTGATCGGGCCGGCCCTCTTCATCGCGTAAAGAGTTCCAGATGAGGAAGGTCGGCATGATGCGCCGATAAGGGTGATTACCGACGTAATCCTGAAGCGTGCGGTTCACGTCCGACTCGCTCAAGCCCAACCCGACGAACAGTATCGGGTTGCCTGCGAAGACAAGCTTCAGCGCGTGTTCGAACGGTGCCTTCGACAATCCGCTCCGGCGGTAGAGCCGGTCGTAGTCGCGATAGCTAACCACCATGGAGTCAAAAGCATCGGCGCGCCCGTGCAGGTGGAGCACGTGATATTCATGATCTGCTGAGCCGACTGCGAACTCGATCAGACGATCGGTACGATCACGATCGAAGATGTCGCTCACTAGGCTGCGCGCGCCGGGAAGACGCTTGATCAGGGTGCCGGACGCGGCGCCCTCGGTGATCTCCCCCAGCGCCTCGATGGCATTCCGCGGGCCCTGGCCCGGGAGAGGACGGTGGCAGTATTCGAGCTCGGCTTCCAGATCGTAGTTGAGGGTCAGTACCCGGTCGATGTTGAGATCATGCAAGAGGGCTTCGAGAACGGTGTCTCGATCCTTCCTGCTTTCTTTAGGACGATTGAGGAAGTAGTCTTCCGAAATCGTCTTGTTGGGGTTTACGTGTGAGGCCCCAGAGTATTGTGCCGCAAGGTCGACGGTCTCACCGATGATGCTGAAGCTGACACGGTGATCAAGGTTCAGACGCTGCTGGATCTCCCTGCTGCGGAACTTCTCGACTAGGTCAGAAAGCTGCTTGACCTTCGCTTCAGCTACGTCCGAGTGGTTCTGGAAATGCTCTTGTGCCTTCCTAAAGCACGCGTTGACGAACTGGTTCCATGTGACGTAACCACGATCCTCGGTCGTCATCGACCCTGTGAATGCTATCATTCGCCCGGTCCGCATCGCACGGTGGAACTCGTCGAGCGTGCGATCTCGTAGGGCTTCCGGCTCGAAGTAGTGTCGCTTCAGGTAGCTGAAGCGTATCGATTCAAAATTTGCCTGACGCTTAAGGTCATCGCCCCGAGGGGTATCCGTAGATTCGTCCCTATCCTCATGCCGCCGTGCTTCGATCATCGATCCCCCTCCCGGTATCTTGGTCGGTCTTCAAGTAAACAGAGGTCGAAACGGCTCATGTACTCGGCAGCGAGTTCCTCGACCGCTTCGTAATGCTGTGCGGCAAGACATGGATCGGCGTCCGCCCGCTCATAGATTGGCGCGATTTCCTCAGAGATGGAGCACAGGAACCGACGTCTTATCGCCGAATGCGCGGGCGCTTCGTAATATGCCCGCAGTGCGTCCGTATTCCTCAAGCTAATCACGAGCACGTACTCGCCGGCCTGGACACCTGTCTTGATCGAGCCACCGTACCTACCGTCTAGCGCTGCCATGCTAACCCGCCGGCTCAGACGCGCGCTCTCAAAGCTAATCTCATGCGCAGCCCGTGCGGCGAGGAGGTCTGACTGCACGGCGTCAATCGCTTTTCGGGGAACCTTAGGAGCGAAGATGACCATGTGCAGGACGGACATACCCCCCCCCGTGTTGCTCGGGCGACGCTCCAGCTCTGCCGCCGCGACAACATCACTCGTTCGAGCACTGATTGTAGCGCAGTTCCAAGTCTCTGCCGAGCCTAAGCTGTGCGGCCTCCGTGATCTGCGCTTCGCCGCGGGGCGGCGATGGCCGATTGACTCGGGGAGGTCGCCAGTCATTGTGCAAGGAGTAGCGTCGTATGGGCGCGATCTGTCGGGGAACGTAGATGAGTGGTCCGGGAGGTGACTCGAAGAAGCTCGAGGAGAGTGCATTCACACCCGCGACGCTCGACCGAACGGTCATAGCCTTACCCCTTCTCGATGCGATGGAGAAGGCTGCTAGTCGGGCGCAGCAGACAGATGAGAAGCCGCTGCCCGGCTCGATGAACACCGATCGCAAGCTGCCGACGGAGCCGTTCGAGGTGATCATCGACATCAATCTCGAGTTTGCGAGCGGAAGAGACGGCGCTCAGAAGAGGATCCGCGAAATAATCTCCGAAATCCTGGCTGAGGAGCCGGCTAGCGCGAAGCAGTTCGACCGGCCGGAGAGCTTGCACCTGAAGAAGAGTGAAGTCAGCAAACAGTACATGTTCGCCCGGCTAAGTTCCCACTCCATCCGCGAACTGGCTCGTCGAGACTACCACTCGGGAGCGGACCGAAGCTCTCGCGCCGTGTACAAGATCTGGCTGGACCATGAGGTGAAGCGCTTCACGAACCGGTCGATAAGCACGGTCAAGGCTGACGCGGCTCACAACGCCTTCGCGGCCCTGGGCGAGGGGGTCGTCTGGGCGGTTCTCGATACCGGGGTAGACGGCAATCATCCGCATTTCCAGAAGCACGGTACGCTGACGCTGAAGCCGCCTCTGCGCCATCGCGATTTCACTGGGGAGGAAACTGGCCTCGATGATGATGCCGACGTTCGCGAGGCGGCGGCTGTAGTGGACGTGAACGGCCATGGTACTCATGTGGCGGGCATCATTGCAGGACAGTTCGCTCCCGTGGGCGGCGGTGAGGTCATCGCTCACGCGCGACGCCGCGACGAGGACGCAGAAGTGGTTCTGGAGGAGGTGCACGGAATCGAGCGGATCAGTGGCATGGCGCCGCGGTGCAAAATCCTCAGTCTCAAGGTCCTTGACGATGAGGGCGCCGGCCTCACGAGCAACATCATCGCCGCGCTCGAGTATGTGCAGGACCGAAACAGCAACGGCCGACGGATTCTCATCCATGGTGTCAATCTCAGTGTCGGCTACGACTTCGAGCCCAAATGGTTCGCATGTGGGCAGAGCCCGCTCTGTGTGGAGGTCAACCGCCTGGTTCGTTCAGGCGTAGTGGTGGTGGTCGCTGCGGGGAACACGGGCTATGGCTACAACCAGCCTCAAGCTGCGGGCCCAGTCGCAGCGGGGCTGGACGTGACGATCAACGATCCGGGCAATGCCGAACTGGCGATTACGGTTGGTTCGACCCATCGCGACATGCCTCACGTGTACGGAGTGTCCTACTTCTCTTCGAAGGGCCCGACGGGCGACGGACGGCTTAAACCCGACTTGCTCGCACCTGGCGAGAAGATCATTTCCTGCAAGAGCCGTCAGATTGCCGGTCAACAAGTTGTTCCAGAAGGAAGCGCCGCCTACCACGAGGACAGCGGGACGAGCATGGCGGCACCACATGTGTCCGGGGCAATCGCCGCCTTTCTGTCGATAAGGCGGGAGTTCATCGGTGAGCCGGAGCGTGTGAAGCAGATATTCCTTGAGTCTGCGACTGACCTCGGGCGCGCAGTGTACTTCCAGGGGCGCGGCCTCGTGGATCTGATGCGCGCCATTCAATCGATCTGAGGAGCTTAGTATGGCTGTACCGGATCTTACCGTGTTTCGCCTTGAGATGACAAAGCGCGGCGTTCCCGCATACCCCGAGCAAGTCCAGGCGCTAGCTCGTGGCATGACGGGACCTCACCGGCCGACAGACCTGCTAGTCCTCTCCCACGGCTGGAATAATGATATGGCCGAGGCTGAGGCGCTCTACGGCACGCTGCTGCGCAACCTGCATTCGGTCCTGGGACACGACCGGGCCCGGCAGATCGCAGCGCTCCAGGTCTTCTGGCCTTCGAAACGCTTTGCGGATGAGGAGCTCATTCCTGCAAGCGGGGAGCCTAGGCTGGGCTCCGCATCCGCCGCCGGTGGCGACATCGCCGGCGAGGCAATCAAGCGGCGGCTCGACGGACTAATGGGTATCTTCGACAATGATGACGCCGCGCTGATCGAAGGCGCCCAGAACCTGGTCGACCAGCTGGACGACAGCCCTAAAGCGCGACGGGAGTTTGCAGATCATCTTCGGGCGCTGATCGGCGTCGATGACGTGATCGACGATGACGGCTCAGACCGGTTCGCCACCCGTCCGGGCGACGAGCTGATGAGCAGGCTTATCGCGCCCCTGCGGATGATCGAACCCGATGCACCAGTAGGTCGGGCCACGAGCCTTGAAGGCCGCCCGGCGGCGATCTTCGAAGGGGACGCACGCGGCGCTGCCGCTGGGCTGGGAAGTGCCTTCAACGGTGTCCAAGCAGCCGCATGGCGACTGCTCAACTATGCTACCTATTACCAGATGAAGAAGCGCGCTGGTCACGTCGGTGCGGGACTTAACGAGGTGCTCGCGCACGTGCGGAGCATTCCTTCCGGATCCGACCTGCGCGTCCATTTGGTGGGTCACAGCTTCGGAGCGAGGGTAGTCACCGCCGCTGTGGTTGGGCCTCGCGCGTTGCTGCCCTGGAGCATGGTGCTGCTGCAGGGAGCGTATTCGCACCATGGTCTGACCAGCAACTTCAAGCCAGGAAAGAACGGGGCGTTCCACTCCGTCGTCGCTGACAACAAGGTCAAGGGCCCCATCGCAATCACTCATACAGTTAACGACCGGGCCGTGGGCGTCGCTTACGCGATTGCATCCCGTATCGCCGGTGACAACCGCAGCGCGTTCGGCGACGAGAATGATCCGTTTGGTGGCATAGGCCGGAATGGCGCGGTCAAGCTGCCGGCCAATCGTGTTATCGCCGCAACCCTGCTGGCACCGGGGACTTCGTACGATCTCGCACCGGGTAAGGTGACTAACTTCAGGTCGGATTCGTTCATCAGCGGGCATGGTGATGTCGCAAACGAGGCGGTAGCTTCCCTAATGGCGGCCGCTCTCGCTCCTCGCGGATAGCCTTACTCTCCACTCTAACGGCCTCTCTTGCCAACTGTTTGACCTCATGCACGCCTCCAGAGCTCCGCCAGCTGACTGGCGATGCATAAGAGAACCGGCGACTTAGACACCGCGCGGATGGAGACGTGGGTGAGCGCTGCGGCGCAAGCCCTGCACAGGGTGGAGGCTGGCACCCAATCGAGCAAAGCGTGACTCATGCCTGGCCAGGCCGCCCGCAGGAACGTCTTCGAGTTTGCTGCACCCGCGTAGCGACCCTACTTTGGCGCCAGAATGCGAAGTACGCCCTCAACGATTTCACGGGCCACTTTCCGATCGACTGACACCGAAGAGTGCACAACCTCATTTCGGATTTTGATCCAGGTATGAAGATGGCGGGCCGCCTCAGCGTCGAGGCCAGGAATGTTGGCCTGGATCGCCGCGTCGATGAGTCCACGAAGTGAGAGGGGGCGGCGAGGCTCGGAGACAGGGGAGGGCAAAGCGACTTGAGACCTCAGCCAAGTCTCGAGCAAGGTCATGGCTGAGATTACCGCGGCTCGATACTCCTTCGCCTTGAGCAGTCGGTGAGGCTCATCTGTTCGAGCCAAGCCGGTGGATTCAGCAATCAACCGGAGCCGGCTTGCCAACTGATCGACGAACTGATCTCCCTCATCGGAGAGCAGACTGCTTCTTTGGATGATGGGGAACTCGCGTGCAGCGGCGGGAAGCTGCCGAAGGTCTGATGCTATTACGATTATCGCCAGATCGCGCCGCGCCTCCTGGCCTGCCTCTGTTCCCTTTCTGCGCGCAAGGGCTATATCGAACTCGGCTCTGGTCCACTGCGAACTGAGCTCAACCACCATGACGGACGCTCGGTCGATCAAAGCGTCTATCTTGGCGTTCACGTTGTCGCCGGGGGAGACTACGTCGTCAGCTGTGACTGGCACGAACCCCAGCTGTTCGACCATTGGGAACACTCTGCTCCGGTACAGGGAAAGGAGTTCGAGTGGAAGCGAGAAGAAGCACAGCCGACTCGTTGCGTCGCGTGGTAACAGGAGCTCGCGCAGCGGCTGTTCTTCCACAACTTGACTGACGCCGATTACGTTCTCGCGGACGTGATCGTGCAGTTCCTGGAATGCAGCGGACAAGATCTCCCCGTAGTTGCTCTTCGAGCCCGGTAGATTGATGACCTTGACCCCGCGTCGTTCGTAGCGTGATATATCCGTGGGTCGAGCGTCCACCATGATACTATATGCAAAGCGGCGGGTGCGGCCGAGCCGGTCAGAGACGATAGTCCAGATCTGACGAAAATCCGGGTCATCTAGGCTGTAGCCAACGAAGACGGCGGTCTTGGTGATGAGCAGGTTTGCTAAGTAGGTGGCCAGAAGCGGATATCGGGCAAGGAAGCCATCATAGTCCTCCTCGGTCACAACCAATCGGCTTGGGTGTCGGAGATCGCCATGCAACTTCAACAAAAGCGTACCGGCCGTTGAGCCGTTCACCGACAGCTGCTCTTCATCAACAACAGGGTACACGAAGCGAGGGATCGCATCGTACTGGCGCTCAAGGAGGAAGTCGAAATTCGTTGTGCAGACGATGTCGAACGGTATCGAGCAGAATGCCTTGTGCGCCTCGCCGGGCATCGCATCTCTGATGCACAAGATGTCGGTAAGCCGCTCTATGAGCCTCGCCCGTCCGAACTCGTGCTGATATGCCGATATGGCATCTAAGGTGCCATTGAATTTGAAGTTGGAGAGCTCGTCGGACAGGGCTTCGCCGAGGTCGGGCCACAGCGGCATCTTCTTGGGTAGGGCGAGCCTGGCGTTCAGAGACATGCCGGCGCCGATCACCGGCAACCAGCGTCCGGCCACTAGATCGTCCAGGAGCGGCTTGGGAAAGAGTTGTAGGTACTTCGTCAGATGCGCCCCCACCAGGTCAAAGAGAAATGGTCCGTCTACGTATCAAGATCGAGCAAGATTGCACAAAGAATTGCGAGGAGCGGGTGGCAAGGGAGCGCAGAAATTAGAACCATATCGGTTGTGACGAACAGCTTCGCTGGCAACTTAAGTTGCCGAGAACTACGCTGATGCTTTCAACGATTCGATGTTCGCGAATTGAATCGTGAACCCGCTAGCGAAGGACGACCCATGGCGAAGAAGTGCTTCCTCAGCTTTCATTACAAGCCCGACAGCTGGCGTGTGTCGCAAGTTAAGAAGATCGGCGCCATCGAAGAGCAGCCTCTGCTCGACTCCAATGATTGGGAGTCGATCAAGAAGGACGGAGACGCCGCCATCGAGAATTGGATCGCGGCCAACATGAAGGGCAAGGACTGTCTCGTGGTGCTGGTCGGTGAGACGACGGCAGGCCGACGTTGGGTTAAGCACGAGATCAAGAAGGCATGGAAGGATGGGCTCGGAGTGCTGGCCATCCACATCCACAACCTGAAGAATTCGGACGGCGAGCAGGCGGCAAAGGGCTCCAACCCGTTCACCGGCCTGACCGTTGATGGCGAGGCCGTCACGGGGAAAGTCTATGATCCGCCCTATAAGGTGAGCACTAACGTTTACGATCACATCAAGGAGAACATCTCTACCTGGATCGACGACGCAATTAAGGCGCGTGGCTGAGGACCAAGCACGCCCGCAGCCGCTCCTACGGGCCGGTCTACGCTGCGCAGCGTGGCGACCGACATCCTGTCGCTCCGCGATCCTCAGCAGGCGCAGACCTGCAGGGTGATAATTCGGTCGCCGGTTGGAGTGCGAAGGGTCACGTACGAACGCCAGCGTTGAAGTGAGGCCGTTCAGATCGGATGGCGAGAACGCCATCAGATCCCGCATCAGCTCGCCATGCGTTTTAGCCTAGCCGCGTCCATTGAGGAAGTTGTCGAAGGATTGCTGACGCTTGGGCGGTAAATCCTTACTGCTCGCACGAAGTTCGCGCAGGCGAGCCTCGGCATGCTTGAGGCAACCCGGGACATCGTTGTCGGGCGCCGCATAGACTGCCTCGAAATCTTCCATGATGCTGCGAACCGACTGGATCGTCCGCAAGAGCGCTGCCTGATACGTCTCGCATTGGAGCCCCCGGTGGAGTGCCACTGTTGCCGCACCAACGAAGCTCAAAGCCGCGATGACCGCAGTTCTTTGGTCCAGGGGAAGGAGCTCAGCCAATGCTACGGAACCAGCAGCCACGGGGCAGATGATGGACAGGATGAAGAGCGGCAACCCGAAAATCCGGACCGTGCGGAACCATCTTCTGAGCGTTAGATCCTCATCCGCCAGCTGCTTCACTCTCATACCAGCGAGCTGTCGATAGCGTTCAATCTGCTCCATCGTCTGCTCCAGACAATCCCACTGTTCCCCGCCATGACATGGGGGATCGCTCCTGCACGGAACCCCAAGTCGATGGAAGCCACGCCTTCGGGAGTTTGGCCCAATAGTTGCGCAACAACTCCGCCGAAACCATTGCCTTCCTGCAGGTCAGTGCAGCGCATCGGCGATGGCGAAGTGGCCGTCGTGCAAGGCCCGCACCACGAGCTGGCTGCGCCTTGCGACGCCGTAGCGCGCCCTGGCCGCGTCCACGTGCTCAGTTACTGTCTCCTCAGCAACCCCGAGTATACGGCTGATCTCCCAATCGCTCTTTCCCTTGGCCACAAGAAGTACGCAATCGACCTGCCTGGGTGTCAGTGCGACCGGTTCGGTTTCCGTCTGGCCACGGCGCCGCAGTTGACGCGCGGCCTCGTACGCAAACGTTCCAGCGAGTTGAGCCATCGGTAGCCGCCGATCCGGCAGGTCTCGTCCGTCCCTGACGGCGAAGGTGGTCAGGCCATTCGTTTCACCGGGCACATGCGCCGGTACAGTGTAGCCCTCTCCGATACCGGCCCTCCGGGATCTGGCGAGGATCGTGCGCTGTCGGCGGCTGATCTTGATGATGTCCCCCATCTCTGACCATCTGAATCCGACGAGGCTACGGCAGCTGGCCATGTAAGCTGGGTCTTCTTCCACGCGGGTGCCGGCGGAGATGTCGGCGACCCACTCAGCGGGATAGCTGCTTAACGCGATGAGGCCGCGTTGGCCGGGGATGCGTCCAAGATCGATCTGCGCCAGGGCGAAGAAGTCGAACCCCATGTCGCGGGTGATCGCATCGCATAGGCAGTGGAGTTCCTTAGTGCTGCGCACACGACGGGAGCTCTCGATGAAGTGGTTTACGATGGCTAGCTCGCCCATCTGCGTTTCCCCTTGGGCGACCACATTAGATAACCAAACCGTAACGGCAAGCTTCGGATCAGCAAGGGGCCCTGGCGGACGCAACTACTAGGCCTCGCAGGGTTGCCTCAGCGCCTCCAGTGCACGGGCCTGCTCGGGAAGGAGGTGATCCGTGGCGCCGCCGGGACCGGCCAGCGGAGCTCGACAGTCGACACCGTTTAGGTTGGGTGCGATCCGACGGTATCCAATTAGGTCGCTGAGTTCGGTCGGCCAGCCTCGCACGGTCTCGGGTGGGTAGCTGAGCCACGGGTTTTCGGCCGGGAGGAGCCAGGCGGCCTGGTATCCGATCACGACGCACGACCGGACCTCGGACGAGAGATTCTCTCCCTGCGCGTGCTTCGTTGAGCCCAACATGATCAGAGCGTCGCCTGGCTCCATCTCGGCAATGATGGAGCTGGCAGCCTCGTGCACCCCGGCGCGGTGCGACCGTGGCCAAACGCGAGTGGCGCCGTTCTCCGCCTTGAACGAGGTAAGCGGCCACAGGACGTTCACGAGGTGCTCGCCCGGGTAGGGTGGGAGGGGCCACATCGCATCGTCGCGATGCGGAACCTGCGCGCGCGCGCCCGGATGCACAGCGATCGCCTGGGTGAGGTTAAGGCCGAAGTCGCGATGACCGGGCTTGATGAAGTGACGGGCGGCTTGAAGACACGTCTCGTGGAGCACGAGCTTCACCGACGCTGGCGCTCGCGTCAGCAGTTTCCCGACGCGCTTGGTCCTGCTTCCGTAGAACGGACCCAAGCTGAAGCTGGTTGTCTCGAGTTGCGCAGAGACTGGTGCCGCGATCGCGGCGATCACTTCCGGAAGAAGTGCCGACCGCACGATTGTGTACCCGGACGACGCGAGTTCAAGGATCGCCCTCGTCACGCCGCGCTCTCGCCGCGCGTTGCGACAATGCCCGTCTCCAGCCGGTCGATCGACGGGCCGAGGTACACGCCCTTCCTTCGCAAAAGCGGAATCGTCTCGGTGTCCACGTGCACCTTGAGCGCTGCGATCAAGTCCCGTCCCTGCGGCGAGGGCAAGCCTAGCATCTCGCACCTCCAGCCAAGGGCAGCCACTCGGGAAAGGAGCGAGACCTCGGTCATCATCGTGTAGGCCTCGATGCCCATGAGAAGCGCGTACTCGACTAACGCTCCGACCAGACGTCGCCTAACGCCCAGGCTCTGATCCTTGCCTAGGTCCGGGGATACGCACAGCCTGGTCACCTCCAAGATGCTCTCGGACCTTGGCACCGGGCCGTCGCAAAGGTGGGGAAAGACACTTCCGAGCAGATGGGGGCGTGTGGTCGGCAACAGCCGAAGGGAACCGAGGTGCTGGGCACCAACGGCATCACTCACGACCATGTACGTGGCGCATGGACCGTCGAACTGATCGCGTTCGCCGTCCGGGCCATGAGGTACGTCCCAGCCGAGCCTATCGACGAAGACTCGTTTCCGGTCGAGGTGCATGGAGGCGAAGAGCCCGCGAGTTCGTTCGTCCACACGCTCTATTACTGAGAGCACCGGTCCCTCCTGCCACTGTCTCCCTCTGCATTCGCACTGTCAGCTGGTGAGTAGCTTCCCCCCTTTAGGGGGGTGCCTTCCGCCGTGCTGACATGCTTGGTTCAGTCAATGAGATCAGCAAACGCCACCGTGCAGCGGGCTCGCGCGAACGACGAAGGGGAAGTGCCGCTCGATCGGCGGCGCGTGTCAGGGCCGGTCGTTCGGCCGGCGGAGGCGGATGCACCCAACCCTCGCGAACTTCTGGCGCGGGCGCGCGCGGTATATCAGGACCGCCGTCACCGCGATCGAACCTTCGGTGCCATGGCTACATTATTCCGCGACCCGGCCTGGGACATGGCTCTCGACCTCTTTGCCACTGAGCTGGAGGGCCGACCCGTCTCGGTGAGCAGTGTGGCTCACTACTCATGCGTGCCAATGTCTACCGCTCTCCGCTGTGTGGATCAGATGGTATCTCGCGGCCTAGTCACCCGGACGCGTGACGACTGTGATCGCCGCCGCAGCCTCATCGCCCTGACTCCGGCCGCCCGGCAGATGATGATCAGCTACCTGATGTAGGCGGAGCCGCGCGACCCCGCCTGGATTGGAATGAAACTGGGACGGCGCTACTGAGCGGGCGAGAGGGCGACTGAGCCTGAGCCTGAGCCTGAGCCTGAGCCTGAGCGTACCCCCCATGTGTGCGGCGACGACCTGGATTGTATTTCTACAGCGAAGCTGGAAGCCGATCAGGTCAGTTCGCTCGGATGCGAGAAGTTGCTGGCGGATCTGCCTAGCGTCCCGCAGCGGACGCTGCCTTCTCTATCCAACTACCCATGTTCTTCCGGCCATCATCGGAGATGAAGTCGTATCTTGCGCAGTGGGCGGAGAACGCCACCACACTGTCGGTCGCCGGCGCATCAAACCAGAGGTCCTTTTCAGGGATCGCCAGTGTGTAGTCCTTGTAGGCGATCCACTTGCCGCCGCTCCATTCGGCCAGGAAGATACCGCGGGCCGTGCGGTACAATCCAATCGCCGACAGGGGATCAGAACCTTTGACGCTCGCCACTCCGTCGTTGTTCCTGACGTTGTGAATGTCCACGGTGAGCAGCCCGTTGCCCTTGATGACGCTGCGAGCGATCTCGTATCTCACCCACCTTCGCTCCCAGGTATTGCTACCTGCGAGGACGCAGGTCACCGAGGTGTTCTCGAGCCCCTCTCGGAGGAAGCGCTTGAGGGCGTCTTCGCTCTCCTTTTTGGAAGCCTCGAAAACGCTACTGTCGAAGAAGCCTCGGGCCTCCTTCTGACCGGCCACCACCCAACTGTTGCGCGCGTTCCACGCGCGCCAGCAGTCGGGCTGGTAATGGAACGAGAAGAAGGTCCGGCGTGCCATGGGTAATCTCCTAACATTGCCGTCCGACATGGGACGGCGAGACTGCAGAAACGTGAGGCACGAAGTGAGAAGCCTTGACGCTGCACCACTTCCGCGGAAGGCGTCTAAAGGCGAAGGTTCTCAACCAATACGCCGGTTGACGCACCTGGGTCGAACACGGCTAGTCGCCCGCCTCTTGCGAGGTCGAGGTGCCTGTAGAGTTGCAGGTATTCGCTGCCGTGAGTGGTATAGCCATCCCGCGTCGGGATGACGATCAAGCGTTCGATGGGCTTTGTCCCATCCGCATAGCCGATCTCCCACGGGCACCAGCGCGACGACATCGAGTTTCCGGTGGCGAGGAAGAGGAACCAGTCCGCTTGCAGTATCCGGCTCTTGATCTTGCTCGCGGTCGTTCGATCGGGGACGGCCGGCATGCTGGCGTCCAGCCAGTCCACATATACCTGCCACCCACTGTCCCGAGGCATCTGTACGACACCCACCACGAAGGTCTGGTCTGCATGGCTATGGCAGAGGAAGGCTGTCTTGCGGCCAGCGGCCCGGGCCTCGCTCAAGGTCCTGTGGGACTGTCCCGCGCTCCTCAGGGCTGCCTGCCGCAATTGGGTGAGTTCGATGGTCATGGTGTCGCTCTTGAAGGTCTGGGTGAGCGGGCAGCAGCGGCGATCTTCAGGATCGGCTCTATGAGCTCGTTAAGGTTGTCGCGTGGTGTCTGAAGCTCTCGCAGAGCGGGTAGCAAGTTCTCGTTCAGCGCCGGATTGGCAGCGACGACCCGATCGGCGATCGCGGCCGCAGCCCCACCCGTGGCCCCGACCGGTATGCACACCACGCCCTGTTCAAGCGCAATCTCGAACTCCCGGATCATCCCATCCGCAGGGACGATTTGGTCCTCAACCTTCTTGTTCCCGAATAAGAAGAGTGCGATGCCGGCGGAGGAAATGATGTCTTGTCGGTATCGGTCCCAGACCTGCCGTCGCCGCTCCGGATCGTCGATGAACTGCGGGAATGGCCGCATCACGATGCGGTCCTCCAGATGGTACTGGCGATCTTTGATGACGGCCTCAAGTGCGCCAGTGAATAGCGCATTGCCGACGCCGAGACCTAGTCCAGTGGAGATCCGGAACTTGGCTCCGATCAACGCGTCTCCGAGCAGGCGCATGAACGAGGTCACCGCCGGTTCACCCCACGGCGCGAAATCGGCGGCGCTCGCAGAAACAAAGATTGTTCTGCTCCGGAAGCGGCGCTCGATCTCCGATAATACTTCCGTGATTTCCTGATAGTCATCGACGATGATTGGGATGATGTTGAACCGTCTCAGATCCTCGAGAACGAGTGCCTGCCTGGTACGGCCGTACTCGAAGGCTGCATCGGTCTCGTTAGGCTGCTTCTTGCGGTCCCTGAAGAAGGCGTAATGGCGTCGCTGATTGTTTTGGAACGTGACTCTGACGCGGGAGAGGACCTGTTCCAGATTGGGGTCCGTGAAGCTGAAGCCGAGGAACAGGAAAGTCTTCGAGACAAGGTCGCCGGCCAGGGCGTTGATGAACGCGCCGCGTTGGGATGCGTACTTTTCGTAGTCGTCGCGCGTCGCAACCGCCTCGTCGGGCCTCTCCACGTCTCCGTGCATCTTGTACACGGTGGCATCGCGGCGCGGCTGAGTGTTGGCAAGCTGAGCAAGGGCTGACTTGACATCCACGATCTTGCCGGCGGTGCGAAGTGCCGTTTCGATGAGCTTGTCGTAGTTCGTGGTCCAGTAGGTCGTGATTGGCAGCCGCGCCAGCAGCCGATGGTTCTCGGTAGGAGGGTGGTCGCTTGAGAAGGCATTGACGATGCGGCTGTGGAGAGCATGCCGGTTCTGGTGGTTTTTGTTCACGTGGAACTGCGCAAGTGCGACCATGTCGCTCTCTAGATCCACATCCAGCTGAAGCTCGTCGGCGAGTGGGCGGATCAAGTCGGCCCAGTTCACGAAGCCTGCGGGAGCGGAAAGTCCGGCGCCCGCGAAGATCGCTGCATTGCCAGTCTCGATCTCCTCGAGAAAGGCTGTGATGAAGTTCTCAATCTCTCGTCTCATTGCTCGATTGCCCCCGGATCTATCGCGCAGCCCGGCAAGAGCCTGAGAATTGGGCGACTGAAAGGAAACTATTCAGCCAAGCGCCGAGAGGCAACGGATTCACCCGAACCGGTTCAATCTCCTGTGGATGTCTGGGGAGCGTCCAGGCGCCAAGCCGCGACCTCACTCCGCTCCGACCTGCGGCCGTACCGGAGTGGGCCTGCGCAGATGATCCTGAAGCTACCTGGGATCCGGACACTTTAGTTAGTTTTCGGTCCTGCTCGGCGCGTTGAACAGTGGTGGAGCGCTTGGTTCGTCGGGGGCTTGGCAGCGACGGCTCTACCATGCTCCTGTGGGCCGCTCTGCTGGATGGGGCGCCGGGTCGCCGCAGCGATCGCCAAGCTTTCTGGAGCAAAGCCCGCGGAACTGGCCTTCCGGCTGGTCCGGTTCGACCCGACGGCCTAATCACCGAAATCGGTCCTGCCCACTCCTGGTTGGAGGAGCCGGGCATTCCCATCGGTACCCAAGTCACGCTGGTTACCGGTCTGACCGATCTCGACGTGGCTGGTTGCATCATAGACGAGGCAGAGGCGACTGGACTGCTTAGCGCGGCGCATCTGCTTGTCAGCCACAATGCGGCTTTCGACCGCCCGCTCGTGGAGCGCCGGCTCGGGGAACTGCCGCGTAAGAAATGGGGCATGCTCGATGCCCGACGTGAGCTGGCCCGCCTTCGGCTTCGCGGGCCGCAAGCTTGGCCACGTGCTGATGCAGTGTGGCCACTTTCACAAGCCATACCGCGCTGTCGGCGATGTTGATGCCGCGATAGGGCTTTTGCGGCATACGCTTCCCTCAAGGCGAACCGTCATGCGCGAGATTCTCGACTACGTCAGCAGGCCGAGCTGGCTGGTCCGAACGCACGGTGCGCCGGTCGCCGCGAAGCGGCGGCTCCAGGCCCGGGGCTATCGCTGGAACGTGGCGGACCGGCGCGGGATGAGAGAAGTGCGCGACGACGAGGTCGATGCTGAGCTCGGATGGCTCGACGAGGAGGTGTACTCCCCCGGGCCTGAACCCGAGAGGCTGGCGACCCTTCTTTGAACGCATAGACTGGACCAGGTATCGCGGGAACGCGTTCCTCCTCTAGAACCACCTTACCGATCCGGCTTTGTTTATCGAGCAGGCGGCGCTCGAGAGCGGCTCTGCCAATCGTCAGCGGCGGTCACTCGTGTGGTCGGGAGATGATCTAGATTGATGCCTGAAACGCAGGCGGCGCCGAACTAGGATGCTCCGATGCACCCTGATCGGTTGCGATAGTTCGTGCGGGCTGTCCATCGTCAGAGGCAAAATGCGGGCGTGGCGGCGAGTCGCCGTCGTGGGAACCTTGGAAGGAGTCTGCGATGCCGACCTCAGGGAGTGAGACCTACAGCGTACGGGGCAAGTTCACGAGGGCCGGCGTCCCATTTGGGGGAGCAACTGTCAGGCTTCTTGAGTCTGACCGGGGTCGAGATCCCACGGTTGTTGGCGACACGGTGACGGATGAAGCTGGCGCTTTTGAACTCAGCTTCACGGGAGCACAGGCCGGCGGCGCGCGCGAAGGAGCGCCCGAAATCAGCGTGGCTCTTCTAAGCGGCTCCGGCGGTCTTCTCGCCACCTCGGGAATGCTCACTGCCGACTCCGATGCTACCAACGACTTCGGCGAAATCGATGTTGCGCTGGTCGGTGCCGATGCCGGCTCGGCTACGTCGGCTGGGCGAGGAGATGGCGAGGTCGCTGGCTCCCCTGGCGCTACTTCCGGTACAACTCCCGAACTACGTGACCCGAGCGCAGCTGTCGGTGGCGCCCGGCCGCATGGAAGCACGACGAGGGACGTGACCGTCCCTCGTTCGACTTTCTTCATGGGCCCCTTCGGACGGCTCTTCCGGAAACTCGCTCCATGGGTCCCGCCCGGCGCTACCGAGGCCGCGAAGGATGCGAACATCAAGGCGATCGCGGCACTGATGTTTGAGGAGCAGGTCGGCGCAGCTGGAGACCTCGACAATCCTGCGATCCCGTCCGGCTACACTTATTTTGGTCAGTTCGTCGATCACGACATCACGTTCGATCCGACCTCGAGTCTCACAAAGCAGAACGATCCCAATAGGCTTCACAACTTCAGGACGCCGCGTTTCGACCTAGACAACCTCTACGGCGAGGGACCTGACGATGAGCCATTCATGTATGAGAGGGCCGACCCCGGCCGCTTCCTGATTGGAAAGGGTAAGGGGGAGAACGAGCACGATCTGCCGAGGAACTCAGAAGGGGTGGCGCTGATCGGCGACAAGCGGAACGACGAAAACACGATCGTCTCGCAGCTGCAGCTCGCGTTCCTCAAGCTGCACAATGTCACCATAGACCGCGTGCGGGCCGAAGAGGGGCTGACTGGCAAAGAGGCGTTCGCACGGGCGCAGGAGATTGTGCGCTTCCACTACCAGCATGTGGTGCTTTTCGACTTCCTGCCCCGCCTTTGCGGTGAGGATGCCGTCCGGGATCTGATCGACTTCGACAACCCTGACCCGTCCGACATCAAGTTGAAATTCTACAAACCGAAGGAATCGCCGTACATGCCGGTGGAATTCTCGGTTGCCGCATATCGGCTGGGGCACTCGATGATCCGTGGCGGTTACGACCTGAACCGGATCGTGACGGCCCGTCCGATATTCACGCCGGATCCAAACGCTGGCGAGCTCGAGGATCTTCGGGGCTTCCGGCCGCTTCCGGGGTTCTGGACGCTCGACTGGGCGCGCTTCCTGCAAATTCGCGACGGCGCGGACGTTCAGCCGTCGCGCCGCATCGACGCTCGTCTAGCCGGGGCCCTCCGCGTGATTCATCCGGGGAAGGCCTCGTTGGCTGAGCTGAACCTGATCCGCGGCTTCAAGATGGGTCTGCCGAGCGGCCAGGCCGTCGCTCGGGCTATGCGGATTGCCCCGATTTCGAACGCGGAGCTCGGTCTTGACCCGGCTCTTGCCGGTAGGGAGGCTCCGCTCTGGTACTACGTCCTCAAGGAGGCGGAGCTCACGCAGGGTGGCCTGCACCTCGGCCCGGTGGGCTCGCGCATCGTCGTGGAAGTCTTCCTAGGCCTTGCGAAGGCGGATCCCGCCAGCTTTCTGAACCTCGACCCGTCGTGGCGGCCCGAGACGTCTCTCGCTGGTGGCCCGCTCGTCGATTCGGGCGGCACGCGCCTCCAGCTTCGCGATCTGATCCGTGCGGCAGGGGTGGGCGCCGATCCATTCCCTGAGTAGCCGCCGGCATGATAGGTAAGGCACTGTAACCGGGGCGGGCGCATAACTGGTGTCGGGCAACGAGGACACGGATCCTCCCTGCCGCCGCGATTCGTCTGGATCATCTTATAGTGATGCAAGCGGAAGGGGAGCTAAGGAGTGGGCGACATGGAAGGAGGGCGGCATGATACCGTCGGGTGAACGCGAGCACGCAGCGGGGGTGTCGCAACCAATGGCGAACGCTCCACTAGGGAGCATTGGCGGCAGGCGTCGACTGGCGATGGCACCGATCCTGCTTGCGCTTCTGCTCGCGACCGGTTGTGCGGGGCACGTCTCGTCGACCGACATGAGTGGCTTCGGCCGCTCGGCTGCCGCCATCGGGAAGCAGGCCGAGACATCCATGTTGGACGCCAACCGCATTGGCCGCGATGCGTCTGTGGAGGAGTTCATCAGGCTGGGACGTCCCGGGCTGACCGAAGCCGCTTTCCCGCCCTTGGTTCCGCCAGAGGTGTCTCGGGCGTGGCTAGACGCGTTAGGTGGCCTGGAGCGTTATGGCATGCTGCTGTCGTCGCTCAGCGATCCGGATCGTGCATCGGATGCGACCGCCGCGGTCGGGAATTTGGGTGGCCAACTCAATGGCCTGGGAGCAGGCATCTCGCCTGGCATCGGGAGCGCCTTCGCGGGACTTGCCGGTGCCCTCGTCGAGGCTAGTGCTCAGCGTCAGGCACGTGGGTTCTTGCGGAGAACCGATCCTCATGTGCGCAGCCTCCTGGTGTCGATGGCCGAAGCGGTCGGCGCGAGCGACGATGAGGGCCTGAGAGGTACGGTCAAGACGAACTGGATCCGAACTTTCAGTCCGCTGCAAAACGCCTACGCGGCTGCTGCTGAGAAGAAGGACGAGCGGCTGCAGCGCACGAACATCGCACTTTTCCTGGATCGGGTGGATCGACGGGATGCGCAGTTGAGGTCGCTTGCGGCGCTCCGGCTGTCGCTGCTTTCACTCGCCGACGCACATAGCGCGGCCGCGGCAGGGTCGCGGAGGCCTGCGAGCGAGTTGCTTGAGGTCGTCGAGCGTCGCCTCGAAGAGGTCCGGGAAGCACATGATGTCATAAAGCAGGGAGCCGGAAATGAGTGACCCGAAAACCGATGCGGTGCCTGCCGTCGTGAACCCCGACTTGAAGGCGGTGCACACCGCGCTCGTACGGCTGGTGGAAAGGCTGAATGCCTCCATTGGCGACGCGGCGACGTCCGCCGAGGTCCGGGTAATCACCGATGAGATCGCCGATGTGACTTCACGTGTGAATGCAGTCGGCCGCCAATTGCTCACGCAGCAGACGGACGCGATTACAAAAGCATCCGAGGAAGTGAATGCAGCCCTCGCGGAGATCGAAAAGGTGATCGAGAAGTTCGACAACGTCCAAGCATTTGTTGAGGGCGTGACGACGTTTCTTCGCGTCGTCGACAAGGCGATCGGCGTGGCCAAGCTCGTCGTCTGAACTGAACCCCAAGTTCGGGATGGGGGAGGGGCCTGCGACGATCCATCTCGAGCCCTCATCCGCCGTGCGGAACCTCACCTCACTAGATCGCCCTAATCGCGGGACTCGGGAGCAGAGGTGATCAGAGCCCCTGATCGTTGTTGGGCGACATGCCGAGATAGACGCCACGCGCTGGAAACGGCGCCGGTTTCGCTCTGGAGTACCCGACCCGCATCGCCCCTCAATGGTTCTACAAACCCGTTCTCGCGGCAGCATTTTGCGACGAAGCTTTCCAGAACGGTCTTGAGAGGATGGGAGCCGCGGAAACGCGTTCGCGCCCGACTGGTTGGCTTGGCTGGTCAGAGACCCCGCACGGGAGAACCTCACGCCAGGGCTACCCGCGCTAAGGCACATGCCGAAACCCTGGGGTTTTCCGGACGTCGACCTGGATGCCGCCGTCCCCAGGCGACTTGCGAATACGCAAGAGATGGTCTGAGCTACGGCAGGCGCCGGGCGGCGGAGCCACCGATCCGGTTGCATCTGTCGTTGCCGGGGCGCCACTACTGCTGTTGAGTGGTGTGCTGAAATTCGCTCGGTGAGCCAGAGGGATCTTACGGGCGGGGCGCGGAGGGGGGGGCGTGGTACGGAGACTGCTCGTCGTGACGGCGTTGCTTGTGGCGACGCTTAGGACCTGGCTGCGCGCGGCGCGGCGAAAGCAGGAGCTGGAGCGGCCTGAGCTTCCCAAATCAATTGACAAGGCGGATGTCCAGCCTTCGACATCGGGATGGGATCCGTCCGGCGAGCTCTGCCATCCCGGTGCCCGCAACATGGTGCTCTTCTCGGACGGGACGGGGAACAGCAGCGGCAAGCTCTTCAAGACGAACGTCTGGCGTCTGTACGAGGCGGTCGACCTCGGACCGAGCTCCGCGGAGGGGCGGGAGCAGATCGCCTACTACGACGACGGCGTCGGCACCTCCGGCTTCAAGCCGCTGGCGATCCTGGGCGGTGTCTTCGGCTATGGCCTGAAGCGGAACGTGCTGGACATCTACAGGTTCGCGTGCCGCAACTACCGCCCTGGGCCGGCGCAGATGCCTGGCGAGTACACGCCGGGGCAGGGTGATCTGATATACGGGTTCGGCTTCAGTCGGGGCGCGTTCACGATGCGTCTCGCGATCGCCCTGATCGCCGACCAGGGGCTCGTTCCCTACACGTCCGAGCGCGAACTCACTCATCGCGCGGCGGCTGCCTATCGCGCGTTCTGCGCCACGGGAAGGGTGCGCTACTGGTTTTCGCCCATGCGACCGGTTCGCTGGATCTTCGGTGGCATGGGCCACTTGTGGCGCCTCCTCAAACGCGTCCCGCGCTACGACAAGCACGACAACTACTGTCCGACAATCCGGTTCGTCGGGGTCTGGGACACGGTGTCGGCGTATGGCGGGCCGATCGCGGAGCTCACGCGTGCGATAGACAACTGGATCTATCCGCTCTCCATGCCGAACTACGACCTTAACCCGCGGGTGCAGCGGGCCAGGCATGCGCTGGCGCTCGACGACGAGCGGGACTCGTTCCATCCGCTCCTCTGGGACGAAGTGGCGGAGGAGGACCTGATCGGCGAGCGGGGCAAGGATCCGGAGGTGCCGTCCTGGGTGGATGAACGTCGCCTCGAGCAGGTCTGGTTCACGGGTATGCATGCCGACGTGGGCGGGGGCTATCCGGACGAGAGCCTGAGCTTCGTGTCGCTCCTCTGGATGATCGAGGAGGCGAACCATGCCGAACTTCGCACTCTCGACACCATCACCGAGCGCTACCGGGCCCTTGCGAGCAGTCTCGGCCCGATCCACGACAGCCGCGCGGGGCTGGGTTCATACTACCGATACCAGCCGAGGCGCATAGCGGCCTGGCTCGATCCGGAGCCTCCGCAGGACCGCAGAGAGGGGTCTGTCCGAGGAGAGTCCCGTGCGGAGCTGGTGCGGCGCACCTTGAGCCTTCGGGATCCGAGCATCGAACACGACGACGGCCGCCCGAAGGGGCATCTTCGGACCGTCAAGGTGCACGAAAGCGTCATAGCTCGGATGGTGGAGCGTGCTGACTACGCTCCCTTCGTGCTGCCCCCGACCTTCGAGATCGTTCCTCCCGGGAAGGAGGGCGAGACCAAGCCCCAGAAGGACAGTGAGAGCGAGGCGCCAGCCTCGGCAAGGCCGCAGGCACCCCTTCTCGATCCTGGGGTGAGGACTCGCCTCAGTTCCGCCGTGACCGCCGACGTCGCGCGCGCCCTTGAGCCGATCTGGAACCTCGTCTGGCTCCGGCGGGCCACGTACTTCCTGGCGCTGAGCGCCACGATCCTGCTCGTGACCATGCCGCTGTGGATCAACGTTGCGCCCGAGCCGCCGTTCCTGAGCGACGGTCGGACCTGGATCAGCGGCGTGATCGGCCTGCTGGGCCTGATCCTTCCCTCGTTCCTGGAAGGTCTGGTGGACGTTTACTCGAACAACGCCTTCTACTTCCTGCTGCTTGTCGTGATGCTCCTCCTGCTCCGTGCGGTGACCATTCGCAGCGAGGTGCGGCTGAGGGACGCGACCCGACGCATCTGGAACGCTGCCTTGGCGCGCGCCGGTGCCGCGCAGCTGATCTCGCACGCCGATTCCTCAATCGTCACGAAGGTCCGGAACAGCGCCTTCTACCAGCGTGGGGTGCAGGTGCTGAAGTGGCATGTCCTGCCGTTCCTCGTCGGGCTGCTGCTCCTGGCGGTTTTGGCCATCGCCGGAGCGGCGGCGTGGACACAGACATGGCTACCCTTTGCGGAACGGGGCAGCCAGTTCTGCAGGTCCGCCGACGGGGCGAAGCCCATCGCGGTTATCAGCCGCGACTTCCGAACGAATGCGCGCTGCAACGCCATGAGGGCCGAGGTCGAGCGTGGCGCGACCTACGAGATCACGTTCGACGTGGTCGAGGAGTGGCGCGACGGAACTTATCCAGCAACGCCGGAGGGACTGCAGGCGGGAGAGCTCGGTGTCGCCGGCTACGTGGGTGTTCCGTTCCGGCGTGTGGTCGGCTCCCGGTACCTCCAGCCAATGGTGGAGATCAGACCGAAGGCGGCGCGGCCTGGACGGCTCGAGAACGTCTTCATCTACCCCCTCGAGCTGAGGCGGGAAGGGGAGGGCGGCCATCTGTACCGTGGGGTGCTGAAGGCCCGGCGTGACGGACAGCTCTTCCTGTTCTCGAACGATGCCGTCCTGCCAGGGTTCGCTAGGCTGTTCGGCGAGGGGCTGGACTGGTTCTATCGGCCCGAGCGAGCAAAATGGGGAACGGCGAACTCCGGGACGGCCTGCGTCATCATCAGGCGCATCGATCAGGATGACCGGCAGCCGGTGAAGGTGATCGGCCGGGTCTGCAGGGCAGCGGCCACTCTTTCCGCTGAACGGGAGAAGGTCCGCAATCGGGCGGCCCAGGCCAAGGACGGCAGGCCCGCCTACCTGGCGCAGTAGCACCTGGGTCTGTCAATCAGCGAGATCGAAGTCCAAAGCCGCGGAACTGAGGCATGGGCGGTCTGCCTCCCGTCGCGCTGACGGGATGGATGTTCGCCGCGTGGGTCGACAGCTGCCGCCCGGCACCGGCACGATGCGCGGCCTCGTCCGCGATGGTGAATCGCTTGGCGGCTGGTCAGCCCGACGCGGCGAACGGCGTCTCCACGGCGGTCGATCTCGGCCGGAGCGGCAACCAAGCCGGTCCGAGCCCTGAATGGCGGTAAGTCGGATTGGGTTCACAGCCTGTAGCCAGGTGATGCGCTACAGGAGCCGGTATGGAGAGGGATCTCCGACTTCTGCCTGATGGAGGACATCCATCCTGGGTTGGTAGCGGAGGCCGGGAGTGCGTCGGTAGCGGCGGGCAAAGCGTCATCTTTGGCCCGGCTAGCTGATCAAATGCACGCGATCTCACGCTGCGCAGCAACGCTGATCAGCCTTGCCGATGCCGGCGAGCTAACCGGTTGAAGGTGGCTGCCCTTTCTGCTCTGCCGATCTGATGACTGAGCCTGCTGATCTGACCGAGATTGTGACTGCTGTGCTGCGTCAGGCGCCGCAGTGGATCCGCTCGGACCTTCTGTCGAAGGACGCAGCGATGCGCGAGCGTGCGGAAGAGGCGCTCGCTGCCATGATCACCAGCGCCATTGCCGATGCGCAAAAGGTCAGCTTCGTGGAGCCCAGCCGCCACTAAGCGCTATTGCGCGGAGCAGTGCTGAGAAAGCACTCGACTTCATGTTCACCGCAAGCATTGCTGTTCGTGTGAATCGCAGCGGGCACTGAGACCGGCTGCTGCCCCGATCAGGCGGCTGGCGGGGCTGTGAGCGGTGGGAAGCGGCATGGTGCCGCGCTTCCGCCGGAGACCACGCACATGATCAAGCTCACCGACACCCAAGCCATCCTGCTCACTCTTGGCGCGCAGCGCGAGGACGGCAGTCTGCTGCCTCCGCCAGACACCCTCCAGAACAACAATAGCCCAGTCCGAAAAGCGATTGGGCAGCTGATCAAGCGTACCTTCGCCGCCGAGGTGGAAGTCACCGACGCGGCGAAGGTCTGGCGCGAAGACGGCGGTCTGCGCTTCGGAGCCATCATCACTGAGGCCGGCAAAAAGGCGATCGGGGTGGCGGAGCAGCCCGAGCCGCATGCCGCTGGCGATACCCCGGCGCTTAAGGACGGCTCTAATGGGGAGGCACCGGCGGTTGAACCTCAGACTGCACCACTGCCAGCAAGTAAGCAGGGCAAGGTGCTCCAGATGCTGGAGCGCTCGGAAGGCGCCTCGCTCGATGAGCTTGTCCAGGCAACTGGCTGGCTGCCGCACACTACGCGAGCAGCGCTGACCGGCATCCGCAAGCGTGGCGTGACGCTCGTCAAGTCCAAGGTCGATGGCGTGACCCGCTATCGCGCCATCATGGGAGCCGCCGCGTGAGGGGCAATCGGCTGGAGGAGAAGCTGACGGCGCTGACTGCCATGTCGACGGCTCAGCTTCGGCAGGAATGGGAGCGGGTGCACCGGGCACCCGCTCCGGCCAACTTCGTTGCCGACCTGCTGGCCCGCGGGATTGCTTACACCCTCCAGGAGAGAGCTTTCGGCCGCCTCTCAGCCGCAACGCGACGAGAGCTGTCCGGTCGACGGAGCGGGCAAGTCGAAACGCGGCAAGCCGCTGCACCAACGCTACGCTCCGGAACCAGACTTGCTCGTGAGTGGGGTGGGCGCACGCACCACGTGATCGTGACTGATCATGGCTTTGCCTATCAGGAGCAGAGCTATCGATCCCTGAGCCAGGTGGCGCAGCTGATCACCGGCGCCAAATGGTCGGGCCCCCGCTTCTTCGGTCTGAACACGCGCGACACCGAAAGCAAGGGAAGGGTGTGTGATGTCGCGGCGTAAGGACGCGGGCACTGGTCAGAGGCTGCGCTGCGCCATCTACACCCGCAGATCCACAGAGGAGGGGCTCGACCAAGACTTCAACAGCCTGGATGCGCAGTATGAAGCTTGTGCTGCCTACATCACCAGCCAGCGGCATGAAGGCTGGATGCTGCTGCCCCACCGCTATGACGATGGTGGCTTCACCGGCGGCAACATGGAGCGGCCTGGCCTGCAACGCCTGCTCGCGGATGTCCGTGCCGGCCGCATCGACGTGATCGTCGTCTACAAGGTCGATCGGCTGACTCGCAGCCTCACTGACTTTGCGAAGATCGTCGAGGCGCTCGATGCGGCAAGGGCTTCGTTCGTGTCCATCACTCAGTCGTTCAACACCACCACCAGCATGGGCAGGTTGACCCTCAACGTGCTGCTGTCCTTCGCTCAGTTCGAGCGTGAGGTCATCTCAGAGCGCGTGCGCGACAAGGTGGCCGCATCGAAAGCACGCGGTATGTGGATGGGAGGCGTGGTGCCGCTCGGCTATGACGTGCGCGACCGCAAGCTCATCATCAACGAAGCTGAGGCTGAGACCGTCCGCCACATCTACCGGCGCTATCTCGAACTTGGCTCTGTTCGCGAGCTGATCGCTGACCTGGAGAGCACCGGCATGCGCACCAAGCAGCAGCATGGGAAGGATGGTACCATCAGGGGCGGCGTGCCCTTCAGCCGCGGCGCACTTTACCACCTGCTCAAGAGCCGGCTCTACCGTGGTGAAATCAGCTACCGAGGTAAGGTCTATCCAGGCGAACACCAGGCGATCATTGACGCGGAGTTGTTCGACACTGTGCAGCAGCGGCTGGAGCAGAATGCAGCCGATCGCAGCAGCGGCAATGCCGCAGCTTACCCCAGCCTGCTCACGGGCATGATCAGCAATGGGGAGGGCAGGCCGATGTCTCCCACCCACAGCAACAAGGGTGGGCAGCGTTACCGATAATACACGTCCAACTCGGCCGCGGACGATCGCAGCACGATCATCAGAGTCCCAGCCATAAAGTTGGAGGCGGCAGTGAAAGCTGCGGTGGCTGACGTGCTGCGTCGGGGCGATGCGGCGCGAGATGGCGCGAGCAGCTTGTCAGGATCGGAGTTGGATGGGGCACTGACAATGTTGAAGCGCCTGGCGGAGCAGGTCGAGGGGGCGGATTGTCAGGCCGCCCGCAAGCTGCTGCGCAGCCTCGATCTTCAGCTAACGTGCTCTCCGCCAACAATGCAGGCAAGCATCTCTCGGAGCGCTCTGTTGGCTGCCGCGGGTCTGCCGGCAGGCCCGGAGAACGATTCGCAAGTGGACGTCGCCGTTTCCATGCAGGTACTCCATCGTGGCGGCCGCAGCCGGATGATCTTCCAGGCGCCTCAGCACGAACAATCAAATCGCAATCCGAAGCTGATCGCGCTGGTGCAGCGAGCATTCCGAGCGCGCGAGCAGCTTCTCGGAGAAGCAGCACAGTCACTGGCATCCCAACAGAAGCACGCGCTCACCCGAGACGCTCGGCTCAGCTATCTTGCTCCTGATCTGATCGAAGCCATCCTTACAGGTCGGCAACCCATCGAACTCGGCGCCCGGCGATTACATCGCGTCGGCGCGCTTCCGCTGTCGTGGTCGGAGCAGAGAAAGATGCTCGCGCTGAGCTAACCACGACCTCCAGCTAAACCAGAGCGTCTCGGGAGAGGCGCTCCATCTTTTGCGGGAGGGGCGACGGCCAAATGCAGCCCGGCAAACTTTAGGACACTTTTGTGAGCCCTCGGAGACGGTGGGCACATTTTCGCCTTAGGAGCGGGTGGAGACGGTCTCCGCGTCGGAGCGCGTGCTTGCGCCTCCTGCAAACCCACGGAAAAGCGGGCGAATTATGCGTCGCCGGTGGAGACGCCCGGAACAGTCAAAAACAAGAGACTGTATGGTGAGCCAATCAAGATTCGAACTAGCGACCTAAGATCAGGTGCTGGCGGTACAGTGCCGCTTCTCCATAGTCTCAGGCTCAGAACTTGGAGGAGCTGATCCAGCCTACGCAGTGAAGCCATAATTTTGTTGCCACGGGGAACGCATGGATTGTCATCTAACTCTCTTCAATCGAGCAGCAAAGCCGCTGCAAGGTTGTTTTGGCATGTTGAATCTCCTCCCCGCATTATTCATCTAGGTTAGTCGTGAAGATTGGGAACTTACTCAGAAGTGAGGCTGCGTTGCGTCGTCTGTTCCGTCGCATCTTCTCTGGAAGGGGTCTGGCTCAATCTGATCCGATCTGCTACGGGATGGGCATGACAAAGCGCCACAAGGACACTGCCGACCTCCGATTATGAGGAGGTTTATTCATGCAGGAAAAATGGTGTTTGTGTCCCTTGCTTTCACTGGTGGTGGAGCTGGACCGGTCGCGCGCGGGGTTTGCTGGAGAGTTTCTTCGGAGCAGCGATGAGCGCCGGCATGTCATCGCTGCTAACCTGTTGCTCGATCCTCCAGGAGAAGATGCCTCCGCTCAGAAGGGACGCGCCGAGTTCCTCAACGGAGCGCGGCACCAGGCCATTCTGGCGGCGACATTTGATGAGGTGCCGCGCGGTTTGAGGGGCGCGCTCGCGCGCTCCGGCCGTAGCACGCACTCAAAACCGTTTTACTCGCTTCTTCAGAGAACGCTGCTGCAACCGCCGCATGAGCAGACGCGAAAAACGATAATCGGTCTCGATGTGCTTAGCCTGGACCGCGTCCGCATCGCTCGCGCCCTGCCGGCCGATCTGTGCACCCCGGAACTTGTCAAGACGATCGCATCGACGGCCCACGCGAGGGATATTATCGAGATCACGGATCTCCTGACAAGTCGCGGCATCGAACGAGACGAGCTCGTGGGCGCTGCGCGTCGGATCAGGTCGGCTCGTCAGCATGCTGAGTTTTGGCGCCGCTGGTCGGCTCGAGCGGCATTCCCCCATCACCCGGTGCCGGCGTCGATTGATTATCGCCCAATCCTGGACGGGCGCATGCTTCAGGAGGTCGCGCGTCGATATGCCAACTGCGCCAACCGTTATCTTCAAGCCGCACTCGAGGGCCGGGATGCTTTCGCTGAGTTCCGCTGCCTGGAAGGAAGTGCAGTCGTTCACTTGCGGAAGCAGCAAGACAAATGGCGCATCGAGGGCCTGTTTGGCCGAAACAATGTTCGACCGCGACCGCAGGTCTGCGTCGCTGTGCTGGATTACACCGCTCAGTTCGGCGTGCGAGAGCGCGCATTCAGAGAGGAGCCGAGAGGTCCCTGGGATGTCCTCCGTCGCCTCACTTCGAGAACAATCTTCGAGTTCGACGTGTGTGAACTCGACGAGCAACTCGATGACGCTTTGGTCCCGCCAGATGCATGAAGGATTATGGCGCCGTCACGCCTCGCGTTGCTCGGCATGCCGTCACGCATCGCAACGAGCGCCTTCGCGCTGCTCGGCTCCTCGCCGCGATGCTCCTTGAGGAGAAAACAGCTCAGCTGATACTCTAGATGAGATGAACTTTAGAGAGGAAGGAGGGCATTTCCAGAGCAACACGAGATCTATCCCCCCACCGACAATCCACGGCACAATGGCGCATGACGACCTGGAGGTCGTGATCATCGGTAGGGGGAGAGGGCAGTGATCTCTGTTCGGACTTTTCCTGGAGGGGCCACGTCAAAATTCTTCGGCACACCCGCTAGGCTTATCTAGCAGCGCGAGGAAACCCGTGTCGCGCATCAGCATGCCGTCTCCGCTCGTTCGGGTTGCTCAACGCGCCAACATTTCACACGCGCACCCCACAGAACGATTGCTTTCGGTTATCCAATTTCTGGAAGCACACCGAGGTTGCCAATTTTGCCTGACTCGCTCGATGCAGGCGGTCGTCACTCCGACGTAGCCGCCATCTTTTGGTCGCAACTGCTGACGCCAAACTTGGCGTCCCGGCATTGCCCGGACCGGTACGGCTACGCTCCTTCCGTCCGTTGCACGGCCCCCGTTTCCGCGGACGCCTGTCAAGCAACAGCAGCGGTTGTGGGGTGGACCAAGCCTCCGACAGTGACGTCCATGCGTAGTGCTATACTTGCTATTTAGTTCTGCCCGCTGGTTCGGAAGTTCCCCACCGGCAGCAGAAACGGCTAATAGGACAAGCGAGAGGGCAGTTTCACCATTGGGCTGCCGAGATACTTACACTTGAAAAGTACCTCGTCCATGCCAACGCAGAACTTCAGTCCATAGACGAGGCCGCCAGGCCAGGTCTGAGTTTGGTCGTCGAAATCGGACGGTTTGATATATATCGTATGAGCCTCCACCTTGTTGCGGAATGCACGACGGACGGCAGAGTTAAAGCCGTACACGATCTGGGTAGACTCGTAAATAGCTCCATCTTCAAGCACGACACGGTTTCCAAGTTCCTTGAGACCCTGCCGGATGGCTGCTGTGAGATCGTGTTCGGAGATGAAGTAGTCATAGTACGCCATAGCTTGCTCCTTTGCAACTGCTGAAGACCTTATGGCAGAGAGCAAAGTACATCTGCAATATTAATCTAGGTGGCTGGCCTATCTCTACATTCTGATCTCCAATCCGGATGCGCAGGTGTCAACGAGATCAAGCCGTAGTATGTCAGGGTAAGTACCGCTGTTGAACACAGGCGTAAGAGGGGACGGTCGCTAGTATCTCTGGTGTGCGATGGACGCTGCTGGCTCAACGGACGCCCGTCCGATAGTTCGGCAGCTAGAAAGGATTGGCTGATCCGGGTGCGCAAGAACGCGAGAGACCCCACGCGCACGACCGAGAAGGCCTAGAGCGCACCGACCGGCTCGACCAGCGTCCAACCGACGGACCGGCCCCAACACGCCAAGGAGAAGGGGCGGGGTAGAAAGGTCGGTATTGTGCATGCTTCACAGCGCCGGGATTTCGATCGCGCAACGTACGAGTGCATCGCACCTGGGCCGGGCCGCTCCCTCGCCAGCGGCGGCGCACCACTCATACCGCGTCTTCGCGCAGCACGAATGCCGCCTGATCGCACATAATCCCGGCACTGCCGCTGATGAGCATGGTGCTGCAGCCGACGATCTGGCGCGGGCCGGCTCGACCGGCCACATAGCGACCGCGGTCGCCAACGTAGGTAATCCCGCCGGCGCCGCCGACTTCGCTCAAGCCCGCCGGCCGCATTCGATGCGATAAGTTGGGATTTGAACGTTCTCGCCGATCCGACCTATAACGTTACCTCGCATTGTCGTTAAGGTGTTTCGCCTGCCTGGCGCCCGTCGCCTGAGCCCGCGACACGGGCGATGATGGTCGCAGGGGTTCGGATTTGACGTCGCCTCGGTTCGACGCTGCTAAAAAGCCGCGATCACCTACGCCAGAGCTGGTTTCCCATTTCTCCCGGAGGGGCTCGGTTGAGTGCATTTAGCTTGTCAGGCCAAACTACACTGGGCGCGACCTATCTAACGTGATGCCCCATCAGACAACGGTAAGCAGCTCACGATCGCCTGTGACCTCAAGGGTGACCCCGAGTCCCGCTCCCGGCATTGTATTGACCAGAGGCGGCTTAAAACTCGCAGAAAAATGAGAAAAAATGGTGGACGCACTAGGGCTCGAACCTAGGACCCGCTGATTAAGAGTCAGCTGCTCTACCAACTGAGCTATGCGTCCACGAGCGCGCGCAGATGGGCGATGCTAACGCCCGCGTCAAGCGCGCGGTGCGGGTAGTAGCGGCTTTTTCTGCGTGCATGCCCCCCTTGCCAGCGCGCGCCTGCGCTGTGCAAAATGACGCAAAGCTTTGGGAGAGGCAGATGATGCTTGGCGGAATGCAGGATTTCGCGCTGCGCGTGCCGCGTCTGATCGATCATGCCGAGCGCGAGCACGGGGGCCAGGAAATCGTCACCCATTGGGCGGACGGCAGCGAGACCCGCTCCAACTGGGCCGAAGTGGCCCGGGATGCACGCCGGCTTGCCCAGGCGTTGGAAGGGCTGGGGCTGAAGCCCGGCGACCGGGTCGCGACCTTGGGCATGAACCATGTCCGCCACCTGACCAGCTGGTACGGCGCCATCGGCATGGGCGGCATCATCCACACCATCAATCCGCGGCTGTTCGACGAGCAGATCGTCTATATCGCCAACCATGCCGAGGACCGGGTGCTGCTCTACGACAAGGCGTTCGCGCCTTTGGTCGAGCGGCTGAGGGACCAGTTCACCAGCATCTACCATTATGTGCAGTTCGACGGCCCGGAATGGGACGCCCTGCTGGAGCCGTACCAGGGCGATTACGCCTGGGTGGAAGGCGACGAGCGAGACCCGTGCATGCTCTGCTACACCAGCGGTACCACGGGCAATCCCAAGGGCGTGCTGTACGAGCATCGCTCCACCATCCTCCATGCCATGGCGGAAGTGGCGCCGTCCTCCTTCAGCCTGTCGCCGCAGGCGGTAGCGCTGCCGATCGTGCCGATGTTCCACGCGGCATCCTGGGGGCTGCCCTTTGCCGGTGCACTGGCGGGCGCGAAGTTCGTCTTTTCCGCCGTGAACGATCCCAAGGTGCTGTGCCGGCTGATGAACCAGGAGCGGGTCACCCACTCGGCCGGCGTGCCGACCGTGTGGCTCGCCATGTTCCAATATATGGACGAGACCGGCGAGAAGCCGGAGGCGCTGCAGCTGGTGACGATCGGCGGATCGGCGGCGCCCAAGGCGATGATCGAGCGGCTGATGCGGATGGGCATTCGCGTCGGCCATGCCTGGGGCATGACGGAGACGTCGCCGATCGGCACGATGGGCGCGCCGCCGGCCAATTGGGACTCGATGAGCTTCGAGCAACAGGTGGAATTGGTCGGCAAGCAGGGGCGAGTGCCCTTCGGCGTCGAGCTGCGCGTCCTCAACGATGCGGGCGAAGTCCAGCCGCGCGACGGCACGAGTTCGGGCCGGCTGCAGGTGCGCGGGCCGTGGGTCATCAAGCGTTATTTCAAGGCTGAAGAGGATGCCGCCGACGCAGACGGCTGGTTCGACACCGGCGACGTCGCGGTGATGCACCCGGACGGCACGATGCAGATCACCGACCGGTCCAAGGACGTGATCAAGTCGGGCGGCGAATGGATCAGCTCGGTGGAGCTGGAAAATGCCGCGGTCGGCTGCCCCGGCGTCGCCGAAGCGGCGGCGATCGGCGTCTATCACCCGAAATGGGACGAGCGGCCGCTGCTGCTGGTGGTGCGCAAGCCCGGCAGCGACGTTACGCCCGCGGAAATCCAGGCACATCTGGGTGACAAGGTCGCGAAATGGTGGCTGCCGGACGAGATCGTCTTCGTCGACAGCCTGCCGCACACCGCGACCGGCAAGCTGCTGAAGACGGCGTTGCGCGACCAGTATCGCGACTATCGGCTGAAAAGCGCGGCCTGAGGCGTCAGGCGGCGTCGAGCTCCAGCGCCTGGCGCACGGCTTGCTGGAGTTCGCGGACCACAAACGGCTTCGATAGATATATCGAATCCGGTACGGGCTCGCCTGCGCAAGGGTGGCCCGAGATATAGATGACCGGCAGCTTGGGATTGCGCTGGCGGGCCTGCGCCGCGACTTCCCAGCCGCTCATGCCGCCCATCCGGATGTCGGTGATCAGCAGCTCCACCTTCGTGCTGGCCAGCTTGCCCATCGCTTCCTCCCCGCTCTCCGCTTCGATCGGGGTGAGGCCCAGATCGTCGAGGCTATCGGCGATCATCATGCGGATCAGGGCTTCGTCGTCGACACAGAGCACATGCTGGGCAGGCAAGAACAGGCTCCTTCCAGGCTTGATCCAAGTTGCAAACTAGGAAGCGCGGCGAAAGCTGCAATGACTGCGGTCACTACGGCCAGCCCTGGAACCGGTGCCACCGGCTTGCCGTTCCACGCGGGTAACGACCGGAGGATCGCGAATGAAGTCGTGGCTTTTGATTGCACTGGCGGCGGTGCCCGCGATGGCGCAGGCGCAGCCGGTGACGGTCAGCCCGGTGCTTTCGCCGGGCGCGACCCTGCTCAGCATCACCGCCGAAGGGCAGAGCCGCCGCACGCCGGACCTGGCGCTGTTTTCGGCCGGGGTGATGACGACGGGCCCGAACGCCGCCGAAGCGCTGTCGGCGAATGCGACGCGGATGGACCGCGTGATCGCGGCGTTGAAGCGCGCCGGCATCGAAGCGCGCGACCTGCAAACCTCGGCGGTGAGCCTGCAGCCGCGCTATTCCGACCCGGAACGCGACGCGCAGCTCCGCGCCCGCGAAACCCGCCAGCCCTATATTCCGCCCGCTCAGCCCGAGCTGCCGAAGATCATCGGCTATGAAGCCCGCAACACGCTGAACGTCCGCGTGCGCCGCCTCGGGCAGATGGGCCGCATCATCGACACGCTGGTGACCGAAGGGGCCAACCAGATCGACGGCCCCAGCTTCACCGTCGATGAGCAGCGTGAGGCGCTCGACGAGGCGCGGACGGAGGCGGTCGCGAATGCCCGCGCCCGCGCCGAGCTTTACGCAAAGGCGGCCGGGCTGCGAGTGGGGCGTATCCTCTCCATCTCGGAAAGCGGCGGCTTCTATCCTGTGAACCAGATCATCGTGACGGGCAGGGCAGGGGGAGCGATGGCACCGCCGCCGCCGCCGCCCACCCCGATCGCGCCGGGCGAAGTGGCGCTCGGCATATCGCTGTCGGTGCAGTTCGAACTGACCCGGTGACCATCGCCCGTGCCGCTTTGGTGCTCGCGCTCGCGACGGTGGCGGCGCTCGCCTCAAGCTTCATCGAGCGGTTCGGGCCCGATCAGGCCATCTTCTGCGCGCTCGGCAAGTCGGTCGAGGGCTATGACATTTATTGCCCCAAGCCGGTGCTCAACGGCGGCTGGCCGGCGCCTTTCCTGGTCGACGAGCCGGGCATTTCCGTGACGAACCAGCTCGGCTTCTTCGAGGATCATTGGCGGCCCTGGCCGCTGGTGGCGAACATCGCCTTCTACGCATGGCTGATCGCGGGCGCGGGAACGGCGCTGCGCCGCGTCCGTTCACGCCGCCGAGGAGAGCGATCATGACCGACCACAAGAAGAAGGGCGACTTCGACAAGAACGGCAAGGACGACGTTGGCGGCAACAGGAAGCAGGATAATAGCGACAACACGCCCAGCCGAACCGGCAATCAGAATGCCGGCCATGGCGGGCATCGATAGGTCTTCCGTCACCCCGGCCTTGAGCCGGGGTCCCGCTGCCTAGACTCAAGCAGAAGAAGCGGGACCCCGGGTCGAGCCCGTAACGTGGGATTTAGTTCGTTCCGCTGACCTGCGCACCCGCGTCTGCAGTCTGCACCGGCGCCTGGCGCTGCACTCTGACGGCAGGGGCGCCTGGAAGTCCCGGAAAGCGCGGCCACATGCCTTGGGCGAGCGCCTTCAGGCTCGGCGACTTCTGCCCGGCATTGCGCTGATACATCCAGTAATTGCGCAACACGGTGACGGCATAGCCGCGCGTCTCCCAGAAGGGGATCGACTCCATGAACAGCAACGGATCGTCGCCGCCCTTCACCCGCACATTCCATTCGTCGAGCATGCCCGGGCCGGCATTATAGCCCATTATCACCTTGGGCAGCAGGCCGCCGGTCGGGCCGTAATCGCGCACCTGCTCCAGCCGCGCCTGGCCGTAATCGAGATTGATCGTCGGGTTGAGCAGCAGCGACTTGTCCGGCGTCGGCTGGCCGCGGCGGCGGGCGATCAGCTGCGCGGTGCCGGGCAGCACCTGCATCACGCCCAGGGCACCGGCCGGGCTGACTACATCCGGGCGGAAGCGGCTTTCCTGCAGAGCGTGGGCATAGACGAGCGACTTGTCGACGCGCCAGCCGCCGTTGGGCGACCAGCCCGGCGTCGGGTAACGCGAGGAGGCGCCGGGCTTGGCGCCCGCGGGGCCGTTATGGGCGAGGTAGAGCTGCGTCTCCGGTAGGTTCAGCCGCGCGGCGAGGCTGGCGAGAAAGCCATGATCCTGGGCGCTGCCGATCCTCGCCTGATGCCTGAGCAGTTCGGCCGCGCGGTCGCGCTCGCCCATCTCGGCCAGCGCCTTGGCGAGGCGGATATTGGGCATGCTCGACAGACGCGACCAGTTGCGTGTCAAGCCGTCCTGTTCGTGCGGCGGCAGCTGCTTCAGGCCGAGCGCCTGGGCCGCGACAATGCCGTAGAAGGTCTCGCCATAATGCGCTGCGGCGCGCAGCCGTGACTGGACCTTGTCCGGCTGGTTGCCGGCCATGAAGGAGCGTGCCGCCCAATAATGGCCGGCGGCGAGAATGTCGGGATCGCTGCCGCGCATCGCGACCGAGGCAAAGGCTTCCGCGGCGGCGGCGAAGTCCTTCTGGCGCCAGGCGGCGAGGCCATAGGTCCAGTCGGCCTGGACGCGCCATTCGCCTTCGCCCTGGCGCGCGAGCCTGGCCAGGCGGCGGGCATTCAAGTCGTCGCCGTTCAGATAATAGGACCAGGCGATGCGCTGCCGCCATTCGGTGAGCGCGGCGCTCGACAGTCGCGGCGCATCCGTCTCGAGCAGGGCTTCGCAGCCGGCGGGATCGTCGATCTTGATCAGCGGCAGGATCTTGGGGGCGAGCTGGGCGGCGACCGGATCGTCCTTGACCGAGCTGGCACGCTCGCGCGCCGGCGCGGAGCCGAGCCAGATCAGCCGCTGCTGCGAGGGAAGGACGGGTGTCTCGAGCGCGCCGAGCTTCTGCGCCATTGCGGCGAGTTGCGGCGCCTGCGGCAGCCAGGGTGCCGCGCCGAGCAGAGCGACGACGGGCTCTGCGGCCTCGACCTTTGGCGAACCCTTTTCGGTGAAGAGCTCGGCGCGGGCATAGGCCTTGACCGGCCCCTCCGGCATCGCCTCGATACGCGCCGCGGCGTCGCTCCACAGGCCTGCCTTCATCGCGGCAAGCGCGGCCAGCAAGCCGACGCGCTCGGACGTCGTCAGCACGTTCGGCAATTGGCCGAGGCCGACGGACTCGGCCGGCGAGGAGCGGCTGCCGTCATTGGCCATGGCTGGAGCCGTGGAAAACAAGATCGCCGTCGCGGCTGCAAGCACGATACGCATCGCTACAGCCCCTTCATCAACAGCTGCAGGTCGAGCCACGCCTCTTTCTTGAAGGCGGGCGATTTGTGCAGCAGGCGGGGGTGGAAGGTCGGCACGGCCGCGACCTCTACGCCATCGAAGTTGAGCATGTGATAACCGCCCCGCCGGCTCTGCCAGTCGGCACCGATCAGCGCCTTGTTGGGCGTCTCCCCCATGATCAGCAGCCGCTTGGGCGCGACGAGCCGGATCTGGTGACGGGCGATCTCCACCAGCCGTTCGGCGGCTTCCGGCGGCACCCGGCCGATCGAGCGGATACTCGCGATAGGCGCCAGCCAGATGGTTTCGCGGCTGCGACCGATCGCCGCGAGCATCCTGTCGAACAGATCGCCGACTTCGCCCGCCAGCAGTCGGCCGGCTTCGGCGTCCCCAGGCTCGGGCATGTCGGTGAGGATCATCACGCCGGATTGCGGGTCGCCAGCAGCAAGCAGGCGCGTGCGGCCCCAGCGCGCTTCCGGCACGTCCGCGCTGTCCCGCATCCAGGCAAGGAGTTCGGGCAGGGTGGGGGGCAGTTCTTCCCTCTCCCGCTCCGGGAGAGGGCAACTCGCGCCGGAAGGCGCGAGCGGGGTGAGGGCAGTGGGCGCAGAGTTCAGGCCCTCACCCTGGCTGCTACGCAGCCGTCCCTCTCCCGCTTGCGGGAGAGGGTTAGGCTTTGCGCCCAGCCAATCGCGTGGCGTATCCTCGACCAGCGTGTCGACGCCCGCTTCTCGCCACCAGGCGATCAGGCTCGCGAGCGCGTCGCAGGCGGGCAAAGCGGCAACCCCTTCCATCGGCGAACACTAAGCCTTGCGGTTGACGGGCGCGTCAACCAACTGCACTGCTCTTCACCACAGGCCGTTGCCCCGCCGCGACGAAGCGGGTGCGTAACGAGGAAGAGCGAATGAGCGAACGCGAAGCGATGCCCTATGACGTGGTGATCGTCGGCGCCGGCCCGGCGGGCCTGGGCGCGGCGATCCGGCTGAAGCAGCTCGCCAACGAAAGCGGCCGCGAACTCTCCGTCTGCATCCTCGAAAAGGGTTCGGAGGTCGGCGCGCACATCCTGTCCGGGGCCGTCATGGACCCGATCGCGCTCGACGAACTGCTGCCCGAGTGGCGCGACAGCTGCACGCTCGCGCAGACGCCGGTGACCGAGAACCATCATTGGGTGCTGACCGCGGGCAGGAAGTACGAGTTTCCGCACGCGCTGATGCCGCCCTTCATGCACAACAAGGGCTGCTACACCGGCTCGCTCGGCAATCTGTGCCGCTGGCTGGCCGAGCAGGCGGAAGGGCTGGGCGTCGAGATTTTTCCCGGCTTTGCCGCAGCCGAAATACTGTTCAACGAGGATGGCTCGGTCAAGGGCGTCGCGACCGGCGACATGGGCGTGGCCCGCGACGGCACGCGGAAGCATGACTATCAGCCGGGCCTGGAGCTGCACGCCAAATACACCTTCTTCGCGGAAGGGGTGCGTGGGCATTTGTCCAAGGAATTGAAGCGCATCTTCGACCTGGAGCGCGACTGCCAACCCCAGGTTTACGGCTTGGGCATCAAGGAGCTTTGGGACATAGATCCGGCCAAGCATGTGCCGGGCAAGGTGGTCCACACCCAGGGCTGGCCGCTCACCGACGCCTGGGGCGGCGGCTGGATCTACCATCAGGCGAACGGGCAGGTGTCGCTCGGCCTCGTCGTGGCGCTTTCCTACAAGAACCCGCATCTCTCGCCCTTCCAGGAGATGCAGCGCTGGAAGACGCATCCGGCGATCCGCGAGATGCTGGAGGGCGGCAAGCGCGTGTCCTACGGCGCTCGCGCGATCAACGAAGGCGGCTGGCAGTCCATCCCGCATCTGGTCTTCCCCGGCGGCGCGCTGATCGGCTGTTCGGCGGGCTTCGTGAACGTGCCGCGGATCAAGGGCAGCCACACCGCGCTCAAGTCGGGCATGCTCGCGGCCGAAGCGGCGTTCGAAGCGATCGGCGCCGAGCGCCAGCATGATGCGCTCGACAGCTATGAAACCGCGCTGCGCTCGAGCTGGATCGAGAAGGAGCTGTTCAGGGTCCGCAATGCCGAGCCCGCCGTCGCGAAGTTCGGCGGCGTGGTCGGCACCATCGTCGCCGGCACCGACATGTGGATGCGCCAGCTGAAGATTGGCCTGCCCTACACCTTCAAGCATCATTATGATCACGAGCAGCTCTGGCCGGCGAACGTGATGGAAAAGCCGGTCTATCCCAAGCCCGACGGGGTCATCACCTTCGACCGGCTGTCGTCCGTGTTCATGTCCAATGTGAACCATGAGGAGGATCAGCCGATCCACCTCACGCTCAAGGACCCGGACGTGCCGATCGCGTATAATCTGCCCAAATACGACGAGCCGGCGCAGCGTTACTGCCCGGCGGGCGTTTACGAGGTTGTGGGACAGGACGAAGGAAATCCGCGTTTTGTGATCAACGCGCAGAATTGCGTTCACTGCAAAACATGCGACATCAAGGACCCAACCCAGAACATCAACTGGGTCGTGCCGGAGGGCGGTGGTGGACCCAATTACCCGAACATGTAGTCTGGCGCTGGCAGCGGCGCTGCTCGCGACCGGCACGGCCGAAGCCAAGCGCGCGACAGTCAGCCCGGCGCCGTCCCTGCTCGCCGCCTATGCGCGGGCGCGGCTGGCGGGGTCCGACGGAGCACTGGCCGAGGCGGCCCGGGCCTATTCGGTCGTGCTGGCGGCGCGGCCGGACGATGCCTCGATCGCCGCGCGCGCCTATCGCCAGGCGCTGACCGCAGGCGATTTCGCGCTGGCGGCCAAGGCCGCGACGGCGCTGGACAAGGCGGGCGCCTTACCGGCCGACGGCCAATTGCTGTTCCTGTCGCGCGCGCTCAAGGCCAAGGATTGGAAGGCGGCGAACGCCGCGGTCGATGTGCTCGCCAAGGATGGCAGCTTCGATTTCATCGTGCCGGTGCTCCGCGCTTGGGTGGCGCAGGCGAGCAAGCAGGGTGATCCGTTCGCGATTCTCGATGCGCCGACGGGCAGCGCGCTGACCTCCGCACTCGCCTCCGAACAGCGGGCGCTGATGCTGATCGCCGCCGGCCGGCTCGACGAGGCCGCGACGGTCGCACAGGCCCAGGCTTTGGCCTCGGGCGGCGGCTCGGGCGCGCTCAAGCTGATGGTCGCGTCCAAGCTGCAGGCGGCCGGGCGCAAGGAAATGGCGCTGGCGCTGCTCCGCGGCGACGACCCCACGATCGTCGCGGCGCGCACCCTGGTCGAGGCGGAAAAGCCGCTCCGCGCCGGCAGCCTTGATGCGGTGGGCGGCGTTTCTGCTCTGTTCGTGCGCGTCGGCGAGGCGATCCAGGCCGATCCGCGCTCGCCCGTCGGGCTGACGCTTGCGCGGCTCGCCACCTATCTCGACCCCGGCAATGACGGGGCGACGCTGATGCTGGCCCGGCTGCTCGCCAATGTCGGCCAGCCGCAACAGGCGCTGGAGCTAGCGGGCAAGGTGACGCCTGCCAGCCCTTATTCGGCGATGGCGACGGACACGCGCGTCGCGATCCTGACCGAGCTGGAGCGCCGCGACGAGGCGCTGGCGCTCGCCCGCGCCAAGAGCGAAAGCGGCAACGCGACCCTTGCCGATCTGGTCCGCACCGGCGACCTGCTGGTGGCGCTCGATCGCCATGCCGAGGCCGCCAGGGCCTATGACCGCGCCATCGCCCAGGCCGAGCGCGCGCCGGAGCTCGGCGACCGCATCTGGAGCCTGTGGATGCTGAAAGGCGGCGCACATGAGCGGGCGGGCGAATGGGCGCTCGCGAAGCCCGCGCTCGAAAAGGCGGTCGCGCTCTCGCCCCAGCAGCCGGTCGCGCTCAATTATCTCGGCTATGCGCAGCTGGAGCGGCGCGAAAACGTCAAGGCGGCGATGGCGCTGATCGAGCGCGCGAGCCAGCTGAAACCGGATGACCCGGCCATCACCGACTCGCTCGGCTGGGCGCATTATCTGGTGGGCGACGTGGCACGCGCGATCCCGGTGCTGGAGCGCGCGGTGCAGGCGCAACCCGGCGACCCCACGATCAACGAGCATCTGGGCGACGCCTATTGGGCCGCCGGCCGGAAATATGAAGCCCGCTATGCCTGGCGCGCTGCAGGGCTGTTCGCCGAAACGGCGGAGGTGGCCGCGCGGGTCAAGGCGAAGGTGGACCAGGGCTTCCAGCCGGCGCTCGCCGCGCGTTAGTTACTTGGCGGACTGGCTGAGCGCTTGAAGCGCGGCCATCTTGCCCTGCATGCTGCGCGCGCAGGCAGTCATCGCCGGCCCCGCATTTTCCGACGTGATGCCCTTGGCTTGCGCGACGAGCGAGTTCTTTAGTGTGGGGCCTGCGATGCGGGCATCGACGCGGCCAAGGTAGAAGAGCCGCGCCGCACTCGCGACCTGGCGCTTGGCCGCATCCTTCTCGGACTGGGAGAAGATGTTGCTGACGATCAGGCAGCGCACATCCTGCTCCGCTGTCTGGGCAGTAGCGGGAGCGGCCATCAGGGCTGCCAGGATCAGGATCGCACGCACTTCATTCTCCTCGTTCGTTACGGCCCCTCAACGCGTGAGCCGCCTCGCCCCCTAACGGACGTGAATGGCTGCGGTTGCGTCGAGTGCCCGGTGCACGGCAAGGGCTAACCATGTTTCCCGCTGCCACATTGACGGAAGCCGCCCCGGCGAAGATCAACCTCGCTTTGCACGTGCGGGAGCGGATGCCCGATGGCTATCACCGGCTCGAGACCCTGTTCGCCTTTGCGGACGAGGGCGACCGCCTCTTCGTCGAGCGGGCGTCCGAACTGTCGCTGACGATCGATGGTCGCTTTGCCGCTGGGCTGCCGGACGGTGCGGACAATCTCGTGCTGCGCGCCGCCCAGGCGTTGCGGGACGTGGCTGGCGTCGGGGAAGGGGCGTCGCTGCGGCTCCAAAAGAGTCTGCCCGTTGCTTCCGGCATTGGCGGCGGATCGGCGGATGCGGCGGCGGCACTGCGGCTGCTGGCGCGGCTTTGGAAGACGGAAGTGCCGCTGGAGCCGATCGCAGCTGCCTTGGGAGCGGACGTGCCCGCCTGCCTGTTGAGCCGGCCGGTGCGGGGCGAAGGACGGGGCGATGTGCTGACGCCGGTATCGGACGAGCGACTCTCGGGGCTGCCTTTGCTGCTGATCAACCCGGGCGTTCCGGTGCCGACTGGCCCCGTGTTCCAGGCATGGGACGGCGTGGATCGCGGTCCGCTTGCCCGGGGAGAGCCGCTGGCTGCGGCGCTTGCCGGCCGCAACGATCTCGAAGCTCCCGCCACCGCGTTGGTGCCGGTGATCGGCGATCTGGTGCGCTGGCTCGGCTCACGGGCCGGCGTGCTGCTCGCGCGAATGTCGGGCTCCGGCGCGACCTGCTTCGCCCTGTTCCGGACCACCGACCATCGCGACCGCGCCGCGGCGGAGGCGGAGTGCGGCTGGCCAGGCTGCTGGACGATGGCGACGAGGCTGACCCCATGAACGAGGCGTTCGATCTCGTGCCTGGCAGCGGCGACCTGCTCGTGGTGGTGGACCATGCCTCCAACGGCGTTCCGGCCGATATCGACCTGGGCCTGCCTGCCGAACTGCTCCAGCGGCACATCGGCTGGGACATTGGCGCGGAGGCGGTCGGCCGCGCGCTTTGCCGCCGGCTGGGCTGTCCGGGGATATTCGGCACCGTGTCGCGGCTGGTGATCGATCTGCACCGGGAGGAGGACAGTGTCGCCCTAATCCCGGAGGCAAGCGACGGCCATCCGATACCGGGTAATCAGAACCTGACTGCGCTCGATCGGACCAAGCGGATCACCCGCTTCTGGCGGCCCTATCATCATGCGCTCGCGGCTCTGGTCGCGCAGCACCGTCCGGCGCTGGTCGCCGCAGTGCATAGTTTCACGCCCAGGCTGGAAACTTCGCAGGGTCCGAGCCGGCCATGGGAGATCGGCATCCTCTACAATCAGGACGACCGCGCCGCGCGCATTGCGATCGAGGAACTGCGACGGCAGGGCTTCGTCACCGGCGACAACGAACCCTATTCGGGCAAGCTGCTCAACGCCACGATGAACATGCACGCCGAAGCGAACGGCACTCGATATTTGGCTATCGAGATACGCAACGATCTTGTCGCCGACCAGGCAGGTGTGGAGCGCTGGACGAACATTCTGGAAAGCCTGGTGCTCCATTGCCGCAATAAGCTTGCGTAAAGTCGCCGACTTTTTCATAGGCGCGGCCATGAGCAGCAGCCGTTTCGACAAGAGCCGTCTTCCCTCCCGCCATGTTTCGGTGGGTCCCGAGCGCGCCCCACACCGCAGCTACTATTACGCGATGGGGCTGGACGAGGAGGCGATCGGGCGTCCGTTTGTGGGCGTCGTGTCGGCCGGCAACGACAGCGCGCCGTGTAACACGACGCTCGACGCCCAGGCAGACGCTGCGCGGGCGGGGGTGGAGGCCGGCGGCGGCATGCCGCGACGCTTCAATACCATCACCGTCACCGACGGCATCGCCATGGGCCACCAGGGCATGAAGTCGTCGCTGGTCAGCCGCGAGGTGATCGCTGACTCGATCGAACTCAGCGTCCGCGGCCATTGCTATGACGCGCTGGTCGGCTTTGCCGGGTGCGACAAGTCGCTGCCGGGCATGATGATGGCGATGCTGCGCCTGAATGTGCCGAGCGTGTTCGTCTATGGCGGCTCGATCCTGCCGGGCAGCTTTCATGGCCGCGATGTGACCGTCGTCGATGTGTTCGAGGCGGTCGGTCAGCACGCCGCCGGCAACTGTCCGCTCCAGGAGTTGATCGAGCTGGAGAAGGTGGCGTGCCCCGGTCATGGCGCGTGCGGCGGCCAATTCACGGCCAACACCATGGCCTGTGTTGGCGAGGCGATCGGCCTGTCGCTGCCCAACTCCAACATGGTGCCTGCGCCCTACAAGGCGCGCGACGAAGTGGCGGTCGCGGCCGGCCAGGCCGTAATGGAGTTGCTGGGGCGCAATATTCGCCCGCGGGATATCTGCACGCGCGCGGCGTTCGAGAATGCGGCACGGGTAGTGGCGGCGACCGGCGGCTCGACCAACGCCGCACTGCATTTGCCGGCCATGGCGCATGAGTCGGGGATCGCGTTCGATCTGCACGACGTCGCCGCGATCTTCAAATCGACGCCCTATCTCGCCGACCTGAAGCCGGGCGGCAAATATGTCGCCAAGGACATGCACGATGCCGGCGGCGTCTATATGCTGATGAAAACGATGCTCGACGGCGGCCTGCTCGACGGCAACTGCATGACGGTCACCGGCCGCACGCTTGGCGAAAATATCGAGCAGGTGACGTGGAATCCGGACCAGAAGGTGATCCGCGAAGTTCACACTCCCATCACACCAACGGGCGGCGTGGTCGGCCTGCGCGGTACGCTGGCCCCCGAAGGCGCGATCGTGAAGGTCGCCGGCATGTACCGGCTCCAGTTCGAGGGGCCGGCGCGGGTGTTCGACTGTGAGGAGGACGCCTTCGCCGCCGTCGAGGCCCGCGACATTGTGGAAGGGTGCGTGATCGTCATCCGCTATGAAGGGCCAAAGGGCGGTCCCGGCATGCGAGAGATGCTGTCAACCACGGCAGCCCTTTACGGGCTGGGCCTGGGGGAGAAGGTGGCGCTGATCACCGATGGCCGCTTTTCAGGCGGCACCCGCGGCTTCTGTATCGGTCACGTCGGGCCTGAAGCGGCGGAAGGCGGACCGATCGCGCTGATCGAGGACGGCGACATGATCCGCATCGATGCCGACGCGGGCACGATCGATCTCGACGTGCCCGAACTGGTGCTGACCGAGCGCAAGACGCGCTGGCAGGTGCGCGTGAACGATTATCAGGCAGGTGCGCTCTGGCGCTACGCGCAGAATGTCGGACCGGCCTATCAGGGTGCGGTGACGCATCCAGGCGCCCGGGCCGAAACGCATATGTTTGCGGATATCTGACTGGCCTTCCCACCCGCTCGTGCCGAGCGTAGTCGAGGCGCGCCCCTCGACTTCGCTCGGGACGAACGGAGTTTGTTTGACTAAGTCCATCCTCACCGCCGCCGAGATGCGTGCTGCCGAAGAGCGGGCGATTGCTGGCGGCACACCCGTCGAGCTGCTGATGGAGCGGGCCGGGCAGGGTGTGGCGGAGGCGGTGTGGCGCTTTGCCGGGCCGCTGCCTGCGCTCGTCCTGTGCGGGCCCGGGAACAATGGCGGTGACGGCTATGTCGCGGCGCGCTATCTGCGGGATCGAGGAGTCGAGGTGCGGGTGGCGGCTCTTGGCCCACCGAAGGCGGGCGCAGCCGAAGCCGCAGCCCTGGCCTGGGGTGGTCCGGTTGAAGCCATCGAGAGTGCCGAGCCGGCGCCGCTGCTGATCGATGCCCTGTTCGGGACCGGTCTCACGCGCGGTCTGGATGCCGACTTGGCAAGAAGACTGGGCGAACTGGCCAGCAAGGCCCGCCTGTCGGTGTCCGTGGACCTGCCGAGCGGCGTCGAGACCGACACGGGCGCAGTGTTGAGCCCGGTGCCGCGCTTTGATCTCACCGTCACCTTCGCGACGCTCAAGCCGGCCCATCTGCTTTTCCCCGCCGCGGATTTCTGCGGCCGGGTTGCCACGGTGGACATCGGCGTCGAGGCAAGCTCCGAGCTGACGCTGATCGAGCCCATGCCCTTCGCTCCGCCGGCTGCCGCCGATCATAAATATACACGCGGGATGGTGCTGGTGGTGGGCGGCGTGATGCCTGGCGCGGCCGCATTGGCAGCGACGGCTGCCGCACGCGCTGGCGCCGGCTATGTGCTGCTGCTGGAAAAGGAGCCCATCAGCGGAGTGCCCCATGCGATCGTCAGTCGCCCTGCCGCCGAGTTGGAGGCTGCGCTGACGGATGCGCGGATCGGCGCGGTCGTGGTCGGCCAGGGGCTCGGACGCGGTCCCGATGCGCAATGGGTCCTGGAACGGGCGATCGCGAGCGGACGGCCATTGGTCATCGACGGGGATGCACTCCATCTGCTCGGCGACCGGCGCCTCGCCACCCCGGCCGTTCTCACGCCGCACGGGGGCGAGTTTCGGGCGATGTTTCCCGATCTGACCACAGGCTCGAAGGTGGAGCGGGCGCGAGAAGCGGCTCGCCGCTGCCGCACGGTCGTCGTCTATAAGGGTGCCGACACGGTGGTCGCCGCGCCGGACGGGCGTGCCGCGATTGCTAGGGGAGCATCGCCCTGGCTGTCCACGGCGGGAACGGGGGATGTGCTCGCCGGAGCCATCGGCGCGCTACTGGTGCGCGTGCGCGATCCGTTCGACGCTGCGCAAAGGGGCGTGTGGCTGCACGCGGAGGCAGCGCGGCAGGCGGGACGCGGCTTTGTGGCGGACGATCTCACCCGGCATCTTTGCTCGTGACGAGCTCCGATCTCATCTTCCGTGTGGCTGCGCGGGGTGACGGCGTCACGGCGGACGGGCGTTTCGCCGCCTTCGCCGCGCCGGGCGACCGGCTCTCGGCCGACGGCACGCTTCAACGCGGACCGCACTATCAGCAGCCGCCATGCCGCCACTTCCCGGAATGCGGTGGCTGTCAGCTCCAGCATCTCGACGATGAGAGCTATGCCGGATTCGTCCGCGACCGCATCGCGGCGGCGCTTGAGGCGCAGCGCGTGCCGCTGCCTGAGTTCGCACCGGTTCATCTGTCGCCGCCGAACAGCCGCCGCCGGGCGAGCCTCAGCGCGCAGCGCATCGGCAAGCGCTTGCTGATCGGTTTCAAGCAGGAGCGCAGCAATCGCATCGAGGATATGCGCGAATGCCATATCCTCTGCCCTGAGCTGTTCGCGCTGGTCGAGCCGTTGCGGGGACTGCTTGGCGACCTGATGAAGGAGCGCGGAGCTGCGGCGGTGAAAATGACACTGGCCGATCAGGGCGTCGATCTGCTTCTGGAGGGCGTCTCGGCCGACAGCTTGGCGGCGGCGGAATCGCTGACAGAGTTCGCCCAACGCCACGGGGTCGCTCGTCTCTCGCTCGACGATGGGCTGGGCCCGCAGACCCGCTGGGAGCCGCTGCCCGTCACGATCACGCTCGGCGGCGCGCCGGTGCCGCTGCCGCACGACGCCTTTCTCCAGGCGACGCGGGATGGCGAGGCGGCGCTGGTGCAGGCGGTGCAGGAGAGCGTGGGCGGTGCGGCGGTCACGGCCGACCTCTTTTCCGGGCTCGGCACATTCTCGCTGAGCCTGAGCGGCCGCGTCTATGCCGCCGAGGCGTCGCGGGATGCCGTGCTCGCGCTGAAAGCGGCGCGTCCGGCGGTCTTCGCGGAGCATCGCGACCTGTACCGACGGCCGCTGACGTTCGCCGAGCTGAACCGGTTCGAGGCAGTCGTGCTGGACCCGCCCAGGGCAGGCGCCGAGGCGCAGGTCCGCGAACTCGCCGCCTCCTCCGTGCCGCGGCTGGCGTACGTCTCGTGCAATCCGGCAAGCTTCGCACGCGACGCGCGGCTGCTGATCGACGGCGGCTATCGGCTGAAGCGGGTCACCCCGGTCGGCCAATTCCGCTGGTCAACCCATGTTGAGCTGGCCGCTAGCTTTCGAAGATAACCCCGCCCTTCGGCCGCGCATCCACGCGCAGCTCGAATATGTCAGGCCGGGAATAATGACCGTCTGTGTCCAGGGCCGCGCGTTCTTCAGCGCTGCGGGAGAGATCGAGATCGGCGAGGAGTAGCTCGGCTTGAGCGCCTGCCTCGGCGATCACCAATCCGTCCGGGCCCGCAATCAGGCTGCCGCCGGACTGGAGCTGTTCGGGCATCATGTCCAGCAGGGCGCGTGCCTCGGCATGGCCGCCCAGCCGCTCCAGCCCGTCCAGCACGTCGTCGCGCTGCTGGATGGTGCCGGCCGCGAGTACGAAGCAGCGCCCTTCGAACGCATAGTGGCGGGACGCGACCGCATAGGTCTCGCGCACCGTCGGCCAGGCGGCGACGTGCAGCGTCTCGCCGAGCCGGTGCATGGCGGCGCGGGCGAGCGGCATCCAATGCTCCCAGCAAATGAGGCTGCCGATCTGGCCCCAGCCCGCATCGTGAACGTTCAGCGTAGCCCCGTCGCCGCGTGCCCAGATCAGCCGCTCGCCATGGGTGGGCACGAGCTTGCGGTGCGGCAGCGGCGCCTGGCCGGGCCGGAAGGTGAAATGGGTGTTGTAGAGGCTGCCGCGCACCCGCTCATGCGCCCCGACCGACACGATCAGGTCGCGGGCGTCAACCAGCTCCTGCAGCGGCGCGAGGTGGGGATCGCCGCTGACCACGGCCTGTTCCAGCAACAGCCGGTGCAGGGCTTTCGAACCCGGATGGTCCCAGAGCGCCGCGCCGGGCGCTTCGTCCAGCCAGAGCGGATAGCCGCCAAGAAAGGTCTCCCCGAACGCGATTACCTTTGCACCCGCGTCGGCGGCGCGGCCGACATGATCGAGCAGCGCCGTGATGCCGTCGCCGATGGCGAGCGGCACCGGCGCCGCCTGAACGATGGCAACCCGGAGGCTCGTCACTAGAAGCCGAACACCACTTTCAGTGCGCCCCAGGTCAGGCCGACCAGGCACAGGCTTGCCAGCATGAAGATGGCGAAGCGGACCATGATGATGTTGACGGTTGCTTGGACAAGGCTGTGGATAATCCTGAGGATGACGTAGAACCAGGCCAGGATGATGTTTAGCCCGCTGCCGGCGTCGCCCGCCGACATGTCCGCCACCGCAAGCGCCAGCGCGACCGCGTAGAAGATGGTCGGCTGTTCCATCAGGTGATTGTAATTGTCGGCTTTCCAGCGAACCTCGGGCGGCAGGCTGCCGACCAGTTCGGACGGGGGCCGGCGCGGGTCGAGCGGTGTCTTCAGGCGCCGCATGGCCGGGATGCGGGTGGCGTAGAGCCACAGCCACATGACCAGCGACCAGGCGACCAGCACCACCACGGGTGCGAGCATCGGGCTCATGTCCATCAGCCGCGCGTCCGCATCAGCGCCATCACGGCCAGAACCAGCAGCACGAGGGTGGACGCGGCAAAGATGGGAAAGCGCCACGCGATCTTGTTGACGGTCGCCTGCACCAGGCTGTGCGCGATGCGCAGGCCGACATAGGCCCAGGCGAGAGCGACGGCGGTGCCGCTCACTTGCCCCATGATGGCGAGAATGCCGACGATGGCGTAGAACAGGGTCGGCTGCTCAACCAGATGCGCGTAATTGTGCGCCTTCCAGTTGATGTTGGGGGGCAGCACGCCCTCCAGATCCTGGCCGCGCCCGCCGACCGCCTTGCTCATGTCGATGCCGGCGGCCTTGAGCGCCGGCAGCCGCGTGCTCGCCGTCCAGACCAGCATTACGAGCGTCCACAACACCAGCACCGTAGCCGGCGCCAGAAGATCGGCTTTCATGAATGAACCCTCCCCGTTCGTTTCGTGCCCGGAAGGTGCGCGGGCGAACGGGGAGGGTCAAGACGGCGTTAGGCGAACAGCTTGGCCCAGCCGCGCTTCGGGCGGTTCTTCCAGGCTCCGCGGTGATACGCGTCGGAGGCCAACAACGGCATGACCGAGCCCGCTTCCGCGAACACCATCTGCTCGAGCGCGGTATCGACCTTGCCCCAGCTGGCGGCTTCCTTCAGCGTCGAGGACGAGCAGGCGCCGTCGCGGACGTCGGCGACGGTGATCTGCACGGCATATTTGTGCATCTCGACATCCTCATGGCCCAGGATCTCGGCGCAGACGACCGTGTCCTGGATGAAGTTCTTCGGCACGCCGCCGCCGATCATCAGCAGGCCGGTGGTGCCCGCCTTGATCTTGATGTCGGTCAGCTCGCGGAAGTCCGCAATGGCGTCGAGCACCATGTACGGCTTGCCTTCCTTGGCGCGATCGACTTGGTGCTTGACGAGGCCGAAGCCCGCCGAGCTGTCGACGAAGGCCGGGCAGAAGATCGGCACGTCATGCTCATAGGCGAGCTTGACCAGGCTGTTCTCCTTCTTGCCGTGCTCGACCAGATACTTGCCCATCTCGCGGATGAAGGCGCGCGAGCTATAGGCACGCGGCTCCAGCGAGTCGGCGATCTTGCCGATCGTGTGGTCCGTCTCCTGCAGCTGCTCTTCGTCGATGTACGTGTCGTAGATGCGATCGATATAGAGCGAACGCAGCACGTTATCGTCAGGGATCTCAAGCGCTTGATAGTGCTTGTGGCCAAGGCCCTCGAAGAAATCCATGTCGACGATCGACGCGCCGGTGGCGACGATTCCGTCCACCATGTTGGAACGGACGAGCTCGGCATACAGGTCCATGCAGCCGCCGGCCGAGGTCGAGCCCGCGATCACCAGAAAGATCGAGCAATCCTTGTCCTCCAGCATCTGGTTGTAGATGCCGGTGGCGCGGGCGAGGTCGCGGCTGGTGAAGCTCATCTTGCCCATGGCATCGATGATCGGCCGCGCGTCGAACTTGGTGATGTCGATATGCTCGACGGTGGTCGACAGCAATTCCGCCTTGCGAGTGTCGTTGGCGATAGAGTTCATAGTTCAAGTTCCATCAGTCAAAGAACCGCAGTCGTTTGGGGGACGCGGTTGACCCACTGGACGTCACCCCAGCGACGGCTGGGGTCTCCTGGTGCGGGAGATGCCAGCCTTCGCTGGCATGACGGATTTAGTGCGAGCCGGTTACAGCTTCACGACGTTCGAAGCGACCTCGAGCTCCACGGCCGTGTAGAGCGAGACCATCGGCTCGTCCTCCACTTCGACCACTTGGGCAACGCCGAAGCCGTTGAAGCCGGTCCGCATCGCACAGCCATAGGCGCCGAGCATGCCGATCTCGAGATAATCGCCGGCCTGCACGTCTACGGGCAGCATGAACGGTCCCGCCATATGGTCGAGATCGTCGCAGGTCGGCCCGTAAAAGCTGAACGACACGTCCTTCGCCCGGCTCTCCGGCTCGCGCAGCAGGGCGACGGGGAAGCGCCAGCCGACATGCGCGGCGTCGAACAGCGCGCCATAGGCGCCGTCGTTGATGTACAGCTCGTCGCCGCGACGCTTTTCGACGCGCACGATCAGCGAGCTGTACTCGGCACACAGCGCGCGGCCCGGCTCGGCCCAGAGCTCCGCCGAATAGCTGATCGGCAGGCTCTCGAACGCGCGGTGGATCGTCTCGAAATACAGCTCGAGCGGCGGCGGCTCCATGCCCGGATAGGAGGACGGAAAGCCGCCGCCGACGTCGATGACGTCGACGGTCACCGCCGCCTCGACGATCGCCTGGCGCACGCGCTCCATCGCCTGGGCGTAGGCGTCGGGCGTCATCGCCTGCGAACCGACATGGAAGCAGATGCCGAGCGCGTCCGCCGCCTGGCGGGCCGCGAACAGCAGCTCCTTCGCCTCGCTTGGGCTCACGCCGAACTTGGAGGCAAGGCTCAGCTTCGAGTAGTCCGAGGACACGCGCAGCCGGACGCAGAGCGTCAGGTCGTCAGCACCCTTGGTCGCGGCGACGATCTTCTCCAACTCCTCCATCGAGTCGAGCGAGAAGGTGCGCACGCCGTGCTGGAAATAGGCTTCCTCGATCGCTTCCTCGGCCTTGACTGGGTGCATGAAGCACAGGACGGCCTCGGGCAGCGTCTCGTGCACCATGCGCACCTCGGCGATCGAGGCCACGTCATAATGCGTGACGCCGCTGTCCCACAGGATGCGGATCAGGTCCGGAGAGGGGTTCGCCTTGACCGCATAGAGCGTGCGGCCCGGAAACTTCTCCACGAAGAAGCGGGCAGCGCGCCGTGCGGCGTGCGGACGAACGAGCGTGACCGGCTGGACCGGCCGTGCTCGGGCGATGTCGACACCGGCGACGGTGTTGACGGGGGCGTTCGCTAGCCCCAGCGCGCTATGATGCTTGTGCAACTCAAGGGACCTCCAGTGGTAGCGTCGAAAGAGCTGCCTTGCGGTGGAAGTCCCATGGGGCAGCGGAGGCGCGATATATGTATGGGGGTCCCCCCTGTAAAGCGATGAATCGAGCCGCATTTCATTTTGGAGACAAAGCGTGAGTTCACGGCGCCAACCCGCGGCTGAAGGCGTGGCCAAGGCATTGGAAAAAACAAGGAAAGTCGTTCCTCCCACGCCGCTGCTCGAAACCGAGATTTGCGGGCGCTTGGTGTGGCTGAAGGTGGAATCGCTCCAGCCAATGGGTGCGTTCAAGCTGCGCGGGGCATGGCATCGACTCACCGACCTGACCGCCGAGGAGCGCGGGAAAGGTGTCGTCGCCTTTTCATCGGGCAACCATGCGCAGGGCGTGGCCTGGGCGGCGCGGCGGCTAGGGCTGCGCGCGACCATCGTCATGCCGGCGGATTCTCCCGCCAAGAAGCTCGACAACACGCGCGCGCTTGGCGCGGAGGTGATCCTCTACGACCGCATGACCGAGAACCGCGAGGCCATTGCCGCGACCATCGCGGAGGAACGGGAATCGGTGGTGGTGCCAAGCTTCGACGACCCCTGGGTGATCGAAGGGCAGGGGAGCGCAGGGCTTGAAGCGGTCCGGCAAATGGCGGAGCTCGGCGTCGGGAGCCCGGACCGGATCGTCACCCCCTGCGGCGGCGGCGGACTGGGCGCCGGCCTGGCGCTGGCGGTGCCGGACGCTGAGCTGGTCATCGTGGAACCCGAGGGTTGGGACGATATGACGCGCTCGCTTGCCGGCGGCGAGATCGTGCCGGTCGAGCCGTCACCGCCGCCGACCAGCTGCGATGCGCTGCAGACGCTTCAGGTCGCGCCGCTCACCTTCGACATCCTCCACGCCCGCGGTGCGCGCGGCGTGGCAGTCAGCGAGGCGGAGACCGGCACGGCGATGCGCTGGGTCTTCGACAACCTCCGCCTGGTGCTGGAACCCGGCGGCGCGGTGGCGCTCGCTGCGTTGCTCGCCAGAAAGGTCGAGCCGAGCGAACGCACGCTCCTCATCCTGTCCGGCGGCAATGTCGATGCCGCCACCTTCAAGCGAATGACGGGTCTGTGAGCGGCACGCCCGCGTTGCTGCTGTCGGTGCTGGTGTTGGCCGCTGCCGCTCTGGTGTGGGGCGGGATCGTGCAGATCAGGCGCGGAGTGCGGCGGGGGTGGCTGATGCTGATTGCCGCGCTGGTGCTGACAGGAAACGTGCTGATCTGGGCGCTCTAACCACACCTCTCCCGTCGGGAGAGGTCGAGACGGCGGAGCCGTCCGGGTGAGGGGTCCCGCGAGCTTGGATTAGAGCGCCAAACCCCTCACCCCGCTCGCTTCGCGAGTCGCCCTCTCCCATCGGGAGAGGGAAGAAGTTAGCTCGCCAGCCGCTCAGGCAGATTGTCGAAAGTCCGCCGGGTTTCCTGCAGCACCTCGACGGCCTTGACGAGATCCTCGTCGGCGAACTCGGACATCAGCGGCGCGATTTCAGGAGCCATCTGGTTCACGGCCTCGGCATGGGCGCTGTGCCCGGATGCGGTGATGCCGATCACCTGCTCGTCGCCCTGGCCGATGCGCCCGAGCAGCCCGCGCTGCTCCAGCGAGGCGATGACGGGCTCCATCTCTTCGATCGAGACCTGAAAGCACCAGGCGAGCGTCGCCTTGCTCTCCCGCTCCCGCTGGTTGCGCACGAAATAATTGAGCAAGCCGAATTCGGCCGCCGTGAAATTGCTGTGGCTGAGCGTCTCCATATGCTTGCGGACGAGGTGCTCGACGATGGCGATTTCGGTGAAGAAATCGAGCAGCAGGCGTTCGCGGTGCATAAGGTCCTCGTTCAGCGGATCGGGCAGTTAGGGTCGAGGCGGAAATCGAGATATTTGTCCACGCTGCCCATCAGCTGCGGCATTTCATGTTCGAAGAAATGGTTTGCGCCCGGGATGGTGTCGTGATGGACGGTGATGTGCTTTTGCGTGCGGAGCTTGTCGACCAGCTTCTGCGAGGCCGAAGGCGCCACCACCTCGTCCGCCTCGCCCTGAATGACGATGCCGGAGGCGGGGCAGGGGGCAAGGAAGCTGAAATCATACATGTTGGCGGGCGGAGCGATCGAGATCCAGCCGCGCACTTCGGGGCGGCGCATCAGCAGCTGCATGCCGATCCAGGCGCCGAAGCTGACGCCGGCGACCCAGGTCTGCTGCGCTTCGGGATGGAAGCTCTGCACCCAGTCGAGCGCCGACGCTGCGTCCGACAGCTCGCCGACGCCATTGTCGAACACGCCCTGGCTCTTGCCGACGCCGCGGAAGTTGAAGCGGAGCGTTGCAAAGCCGCGCCGCGCGAAGGTCTGGTAAAGCGCCTGGACGATGCGGTTGTTCATCGTCCCCATCGCCTGCGGATGGGGATGGAGGATCATCGCGACCGGCGCACGGGGACGGGGCGGGGGAGCGAAACGGCCTTCGAGGCGACCCTCGGGACCGGGAAAAATGACTTCGGGCATAGCACCTTGATGTAAAAAAGCGGCCGGAATGGTGGCGCTGGGTTGCGGCGCTATATAGGATCGGCAGCGAATTTCGCAAACGGATGCGTCACCCTTGAGCCAGCGTCTTTATCTCGATCACGCGGCGACCACGCCGATGGTGCTGGCCGCGCGCGAAGCGATGCGGGCCGCGATCGCGCGCTGGGCCAACCCGTCTTCGCCGCATGCCGAGGGCCGGGCGGCCCGTGCCCAGCTGGAGGAAGCGCGGCGCCGGATCGGCTCGGCTCTGGGGTGGGAAGGCGAGGTGATCTTCACCAGCGGCGCGACCGAAGCGATCCGCATCGCCCTTTCTCGCGCCAAGTGCGATGCGCGGATCGTGTCCGCCGTCGAACATGAGGCAGTGCATCGGGCGGCAGCCGACGCCTATTTCCTGCCGGTCCAGACCGATGGCACCGTGCTGCCTGACGCCTTGGCAGGACGGCTGGGCGCGCTCGGCGCGAAAGCCCCATTGGCCGCGGTGCAGGCTGTGAACAACGAGACCGGCGTGTGCCAGCCGCTCGACAAGCTCGCACCCATCGTGCGGCGCGCGGGCGGGCTGTTGCTCGCCGATTGCGCCCAGAGCGCGGGCAAGACGCCGCTTCCGGACGCCGATCTGATCGCCATTTCCGCTCATAAGTTTGGTGGGCCGCCCGGTATGGGCGCGCTGCTCGTCAAGAATTTAGGCCTCCTGGAGCCGAGCGGAGGCCAGGAAAAGGGGTATCGTGCGGGCACCGAGAATCTGCCGGGTGCCGTCGCCATGGCTGCTGCGCTTGAGCAGCCGCGCGGCTGGGTCGATCGCGCCGCCGATCTTCGCGCCCATCTGGACGGTGCGATCGAGACGAGCGGCGGCGAGATCGTCGCCAAGCGGAGCCCGCGACTTGCGACCATTGCCAGCTATCGCATGCCCGGCGTCGCTTCGTCCGCGCAGCTGATCCAGCTGGACTTGGCAGGCATCGCGATCTCTGCAGGCAGCGCCTGCTCCTCGGGCACGCTCAAGACCAGCCATGTGCTGGCGGCAATGGGCTGGAAGGACACTGAGGCAGGCGAAGTGATCCGCGTCAGCTTCGGCCCTGAAACGAGCCGGGCCGATATCTATCGCTTCATCGAAGCCTGGAAGCGGATCGCCGACGCCGCGCGCTCCCGCGCCGCATGATCTATCTCGATTACCAGGCAACGACGCCGCTGGCGCCGGAAGCGCGCGCGGCGATGGAGCCGTGGCTGGACAGATTCGGCAATCCGCATTCGCCGCACCAGATGGGCCGTGAAGCGGCGGCGGCGGTGGAGGTGGCGCGCGACCGGACTCTAAACCTCCTCCGCTCGTCCCGAGCGAAGTCGAGGGGCGTTGGCATGGACGCGGAAATGCGCCCCTCGACTTCGCTCGGGACGAGCGAGGTTGGAGGAAGGCTGATCTTCACCTCGGGCGCAACCGAGGCCGCAAACCTCGCGCTGAAGGGCGCGGCTTGGGCTGCCCCGCCGGAGCGTCGCCGCATCGTTACCCTCGCAACCGAGCATGCCTGTGTGCTCGACACGGTGCAGTGGCTGGGTCGGCACGGCTATGAGGCGGTCGTGCTGCCGGTGGGTGCCGACGGGCTGGTCGATCTGAACAGGGTGCGGGACGCAGTGGACGGCCGCATGGCGATCGTCGCCGCGATGCTGGTCAATAACGAGATCGGGGTGATCCAGCCGGTGAACGAGATCGGCCGCATCGCGCGCGAGGCGGGTGCGCTGTTCCTCTGCGATGCCGTGCAGGGCCTTGGCCGGGTGCCGCTGCCGGATGCCGACCTGATCGCCATATCCGCGCACAAAATCCACGGGCCCAAAGGCATCGGCGCTTTGTGGGTGCGCGACGGGGTCAAGCTCGAACCGTTGATGCATGGCGGCGCGCAAGAGGCGGCAATCCGATCCGGCACGCTGAGCCCGATACTCTGCGCGGGCTTTGGCGCTGCGGCGGCGGTGGCGGCGGCGCGAGCGGATGCGGATGCCGCCCATGTCGGCCTGCTCTGGCAGCAGGCACGCGAGCAGCTTGCCGGCTGGACCCTCAACGGCTCGGCCGAGCACCGCTATTGCGGCAATCTCAACGTACGGCTTGATGGGCTCGATGCCGCCCGCCTGATCGCCGATGTGCGCGGCGTCGCCTTTTCCGTCGGCTCGGCCTGTGCGAGCGGATCGGGGCGGCCGAGCCATGTGCTGAAGGCGCTCGGCCTTACCGACGCTGAGGCGCGGTCCAGCATCCGCCTCGGCTTCGGCCGCCACTCCACTCCGGAAGAGCTCGGAGAGGCGCTGGACCGAATCCGCGGAGCAGCCGAACGGCAGCGAGCCTTCGCATGACCCGCATCCGCTTCATCTCTGCCGATGGTTCGTCCGTCAGCGAAGTCGAAGGCGCAGCGGGCGAGCGGCTCCTCGACCTGGCCCAGGCGGACGGCCAGCCCCTTGAGGGCACCTGCGAAGGGCAGATGGCCTGCTCCACCTGTCACGTCATCGTGGAGGACGCCGATTTCGCGCTGCTGCCGCCCGCTAGCGAAGCCGAGGAAGATATGCTCGACCTCGCGACCGGCGCCACCCGCCACAGCCGCCTCGCTTGCCAGATCTGGCTTACCGACGCGCTCGCGTCCCTGACGGTCCGCATTCCGCGGGAAGTGCGCAATATGCAGCGCCGGTGAGCGCGTTGCTGTTTACCTCTGTGCGGAAACACCCTTAGGTGAAGCATATGGACCCATCGGAAGGACCGGGACAGAGCGAGGCCGATGCCCGGCTGGAGGTCGTGCTCGACAGCATGGCCGATAGCCACCTGCTGGTCGATGCCGAGTGGCGGGTGACGATCGTCAATCGGGCTGCCGAGCAATTTTTTGGGCTGGACCGCAACGCGATGCGCGGCGGCGGCCTTTGGAGCCTCTTTCCATCGGCACGTGGCACGGCGTTCGAGGCCCATTTCGAACGCGCGCGAGCGGGCGAGACGGTTCGGTTCGAAACTCCTTCGGCCCTGATCGAGGGCGCAGTGGTCGCGGTCAGCGCGGCGCCGCTGCCGGACGGCGGCATTTCGATCGCTTTCGACGACATCACCGACCGGATACGCGGCGAAGCGGCGGTGCGCGAAAGCGAGGCGCGGTTCCGGCTGATCGCGGATTCGGCCCCGGTGCCGATGTGGGTCACTTCGCTCGACCGCAAGCGCTGGTTCGTGAACCGCGCCTATGTCGAGTTCCTCGGCGTGAGCTATGAGGAAGCCGTCGATTTCGACTGGCGCGCGATCATCCATCCCGACGACCTGCCGCGGATCATGAAGGAGCAGGTCGAGAAGGAAGCCTCGCTCCAGCCGTTCGACCTGGAAGCCCGCTACCGCCGAACGAACGGCGAATGGTGCTGGATGCGTTCCTATTCGCAACCGCGCTGGGGACCGGACGGCGAGCATGTCGGTTTTATTGGCGTCGCCTTCGACATCACCATCGCCAAGGAGGCCGAGCTTGAGCTGCAGCGCGAAGTCGCGACGCGCACCGCCGATCTCGAGGCACTCTACAACGAGACTCCAACTATCCTCCACTCCGCGAACGCGGATCAGCGGCTGATCAGCGTATCGGACCGCTGGCTGGAGTTCATGGGCTATGACAGCCGCGAGAAAGTCCTCGGTCGCCGTTTGACCGAGTTCATGACGCCGGAAAGCATCGCCCGATTGGCGACCGATACCTGGCCCCGGCTGATGCGCGACGGCTTCTACAACGACGCCGAATATCAGGTGATCAAGCAGTCGGGCGAGATCGCCGACATCACCGCCTCGACGCGCGTCCGCTATGACGAGCAGGGGCGGTTCGCCCGCACCATGGCGGCACTGATCGACGTCACCGGCAAGAAGCGCACCGAAGAGGCACTGCGCCAGGCGCAAAAGGTCGAGGCCATGGGCCAGCTGACCGGCGGCGTCGCCCACGACTTCAACAATCTCCTGTCGCCGATCATCGGCGGGCTCGACCTGCTGCAGCGGCGTGGCGTCGGCGACGAGCGCGACCGGCGCACCATCTCCGGAGCGCTGCAGGCGGCAGAGCGGGCCAAGACCCTGGTGCAGCGCCTGCTCGCCTTCGCGCGCCGCCAGCCGCTCCAGCCGGCGCCGGTCGATGCGTCGAAGCTGATCGAGGGCATGGCCGAGCTGATCGCCTCGACGGCGGGACCGCGCATCAGAGTCGCGATCGAGGCCCCCGACGGGCTGCCGCCGTGCCTGGCCGACCCCAATCAGGTCGAGATGGCGCTGCTCAACCTGAGTGTGAACGCCCGCGACGCGATGCCCGATGGGGGAACGCTCACCATCGCCGCCGCCGCAGAGGCCGTGGCCGAGGATGCAGCCGATCTGGGCGCCGGCCACTATATCAAGCTCAGCGTCGCGGACACCGGCATCGGCATGGACCAGGACACGCTCGCCCGCGCGATCGAGCCCTTTTTCTCGACCAAGGGCATCGGCCGGGGGACCGGGCTCGGCCTGTCGATGGTGCATGGCCTCGCCGCTCAGCTGAACGGCACGCTGCGGCTGCGGAGCGCGCCGGGCGAGGGAACGGAAGTTCAGCTCTGGCTGCCCTGCGCCGACAACGCTGCCCGGCGCCAGGAAGAGAGCCGGCCGATGGGCGAGATCGCCGTCCAAGGCGTGGTGCTGCTGGTGGACGACGAACCTTTGGTCCGGAGCTCGACTGCCGAGATGCTCACCGACATGGGCTTCGAAGTCGTGGAGTTCGAGGCAGCCGAAGAGGCCGTGCGCCATTTGGCGGGGGGCGGTCCCGCCGACCTGATCGTCACCGATCACCTGATGCCCGGCATGACCGGCGTCGAGCTGATCCGCGCCGCCGCCCAGCTGCGCCCGGGCACGCCTGCGCTCGTCATTTCCGGCTATGCCGAGCTGAGCGGCCTCGATGCCGATGTGCCGCGCCTGACCAAGCCGTTCCGGCACGGCGACCTCGCCGCCATGATCGGCGCCGTGATGAATTAGGCGTCAGCCGGCCGGAACGCTGGTCGGACTGTCCTGCTGCTTCACGTCGCCGGCAGTGCCCGCCACGCCGTCGCTCTCGCCGGCGCTGCCCTGCGGCGGTTCTTTCGGGATCGGGCCCTTGGGGTCGCGGCTGCCGACCGATTTCTCGTCGGGGCTGTCGATCGTCTTCTTGCCGTCGCTCATGCTTGCGTCTCCTTGGTTCAGGAGAACGCGGCGAGGGCCATTGTGTTCAGGGATAGCGGGCGCCTGTGAAATACAGGCCGCCAGGCGGCGCGTTGTAGCCGAGAGCGGCACGGTCGCGAGCCTTCAAAGCAGCGAGGAGATCGTCGCCGCTCCATTTGCTCTGGCCGACCAGCGCAAGGCAGCCGACCATCGAGCGCACTTGATGGTGAAGGAACGAACGCGCTTCCGCGACGATCAGCACGCGGTCGCCCTCGCGCCGCACGTCGAGGCGATCGAGCGTCTTGACCGGCGACTCCGACTGGCAGTGCGCCGAGCGGAAGGTGGTGAAGTCGTGCCGACCGACCAGAAGCTGCGCCGCTTCGTGCATCGCCTGCGCGTCGAGCGGATTCGGCACGCGCCAGGCGAGGCCCGCCTCGAATGTCAGCGGCGCGCGGCGATTGACGATCCGATACTCATAGGAGCGGCCGATGCACGAGAAGCGCGCATGCCAGTCGTCGGCGATCGCTTCGCAGGCGAGCACGGCGACGGGGTCTGGGCGAAGCAATGAGTTCAGCCCTTCCATCAGTCGAAAGGGCGCGACGTCGCGCTGCAGCTCGACATGGGCGCGCATGGCGAGCGCGTGGACGCCGGCATCGGTGCGGCCGGCCGCATGCACGGCCGTCCGCTCTCCGATCATCCGCTCGACCGCGCGCTCGATCGACTCCTGCACGCTGGGGCCGTGGTCCTGCCGCTGCCAGCCCATGAACGGCCGCCCGTCATATTCGATGGTCAGCGCATATCGCGTCACAAGCGCGTGCCGGCCGGGATCGGAAAACCGCGCAGCAATTCTTCAGTGCTCATCGCACCGCGCCCCGCGCGCTGGACACGGGTCGGGCGGAGCGCGTCTCGGCCGCAACCGATTAGCAGGTCATCGTCGAGCACCATTCCGCACCCGCCGGCGACATCCTCCACCTCAGCGGCGAGCACTCGAATGCGCTCGCCATCGAGTTCGAAGAAAGCGCCCGGCGCTGGATTGAACGCCCGTACCTGGCGTTCCGCTGCGACGGCGCCGCCCGTGAAGTCCAGCCGTGCCTCGGTCTTGTCGATCTTGGCGGCGTAGGTGACGCCCTGCTCGGGCTGGGCGCGGGGTGGGTGTGCGGAGAGACCGGACAGCACCTCCACCATCAGCGCCGCGCCCGCCCGGGCGAGCTCGTCCGTCAGTTCACCCGCAGTTTTCCGCTGCACCGGCACCTCGACGATCGCGCGCATCGGGCCGGTGTCGAGCCCCGCCTCCATGTCCATGATCGTGACGCCGGTGACTTCGTCCCCGGCCAGGATCGCGCGCTGGATCGGAGCCGCGCCGCGCCAGCGCGGCAACAGCGAGGCATGGATGTTGAAACAGCCGAGCCGCGGCGCGGCGAGGATCGGCCTGGGCAGGATCAGGCCATAGGCCGCCACCACCGCCGCATCCGCTTGGAGGGCGGCAAAGCGCGCCTGCTCCTCGGCATCGCGCAAGCTAAGCGGGTGCCGCACCTCCAAGCCGAGCGCCTCGGCGCGGCGCTGCACCGGCGGCGCCTGCAGCGTCTTGCCACGTCCTGCGGGCCGCGGCGGCTGGCAATAGACGGCAGCGATGTCGTGCCCCGCCTCCTTCAGCGCATCGAGCGCCGGCACGGCGAAATCCGGAGTTCCCATGAAGACGAGGCGCATGAATGCGCGCCTAGCCGATCCTCCCCTGCAAGGGGAGGGGGACCGCTCGCGAGAGCGAGTGGTGGAGGGGTGTCACGATTGGTGAGACTCATGACCGCTGACACCCCTCCGTCGCGCTTCGCGCGCCACCTCCCCTTGCAGGGGAGGATCAGGGTTCATATCCCCTCTTAATGGCATCACCCGAAATCGAGACCCTCACCCAGGCGCTCAGCCGCCTGCCGGGGCTGGGGCCGCGTTCGGCGCGGCGGGCGGTGCTGCACCTGCTGAAAAAGCGGGAGACGGCACTCGCGCCGCTGCTCCGGGCGCTTGAGGCCGTCAATGAGCGGCTCGCCACCTGCGGCGTGTGCGGCAATGTCGACACCAATGATCCGTGCGGCATCTGCGCCGATCCACGCCGCGACGCGCGGGCGCTCTGCGTCGTGGAGGATGTGCCCGATCTCTGGGCGCTCGACCGTTCGCGGCTCTTTCCGGGCAGATACCATGTCCTCGGCGGGCGGCTGTCGGCGTTGGAAGGCGTGCGGCCGGAGGATCTGCGCATCGACAGCCTGGTGCGCCGGGTGGAGGAGGGTGGCATCGACGAAGTGGTGCTGGCGATGAATGCCACGCTCGAGGGCCAGACCACCGCCCATTTCATCGCCGAGCGGATCGAGCGTTTCCCCGTGCGCTTGACCCAGCTGGCCCATGGCCTGCCAGTTGGCGGCGAGCTCGACTATCTCGATGAAGGCACGCTGGCCCAGGCGCTGCGGGCACGGCGGCCGGTCGCCTGATTAGCGCCCCTCGACTATGCTCGGGACGAGCGAGCGAGATTGCTAGGAGAACGCTCGTCCCGAGCGAAGTCGAGGGGCGCCCTTCCTTGACCCGCCGCCAGCCGACACCTAATTTCCCGCCATGGCCATTCTTCCGATCATCGAGACGCCCGACCCGCGGCTGCGCACGATTTCCACGCCCGTCGAGACCATCGACGCCGAGCTGCAGACGCTGATCGATGACATGTTCGAGACGATGTACGCGGCGCCCGGCATCGGCCTTGCGGCGATCCAGGTCGGCGTGCCCAAGCGGCTGCTCGTTATCGACCTGCAGGAGGAAGAAGGCGAAGACGGCAAGCCGATCCGCGACCCCCGCGTCTTCATCAATCCGGAAATCATCGAGGAGTCGGACGAGGTCCAGCTCTACAATGAAGGCTGCCTGTCGGTTCCCGACCAATATGCGGAGATCGAGCGCCCGGCGCGCATCCGCGCCCGCTGGCAGGACCGTGAGGGCAAGACCCATGAAGAGCCGCTCGACGGCCTACTCGGCATCTGCCTGCAGCACGAGATGGACCATCTCGAAGGCATTCTCTTCATCGACCACCTTTCCCGCCTCAAGCGCGAGATGGTGCTGAAGAAGCTGCTCAAGGCGCGGCAGAAGGCTGCCTAGTCTTCGCTTGTAGCAGCGCGCGTCGCCCGCTAGGTTCCCTCTCTGTTCCTTGGGAGGGGCTGTGGACCCGCTGATCATCATCGCCGTGCTGGCCGTCGTCCTTGCCGGCCTCGCTGTTTACGCCTTCCGGCTTTCGGGCCAGCTCAGGTCCGTCGAAACGCGCCTGGCCGGAGCAGACGAGCGCGTCTCGCAGGCTGAACTGGTGCGGATGCAGTTGAACGAGGTTTCGAAGGAGCGCGATGCTGCCCGCGAGGAGGCGGCCACGCTTCGGCCGCTAGCCGAGCGCTGTGCGCGTCAGGAGGCGGACCTCACCGCGATACGCGCCGAAAAGGAAGCGCTCGCGGCGGCCAAGGCGGCGTTCGAGCGCGGCGAGGCGGAACGGGCGGATGCATTTTCTAAGCAGCTCGCTCAGTTGAAAGAGCTCGAAGCGAAGGTCGAAGCCAAGTTCGGCGATCTGGCTGGCAAGGCGGTGGAAACGGCGCATGATGCTTTCCTGAAGCGAGCGTCTGAACGTTTGACCCAGGACGGCCAGCAAAACGAAGCCAAGCTGAAGGCCTTGCTGCAGCCGGTCGAAGCGACGCTGAAGCGCTACGAGGAGCAACTGAATGTCGTCGAGAAGGAGCGCGTCGGCAGCTACTCGGCCTTATCGAAAGCCGTCGAGCTGCTCCACAGCGGCCACACCCAAGTAAAGGAAGAGACGGCGCGGCTCGTCAATGCGCTGCGCTCCAGCCCCAAGGCGCGCGGCCGCTGGGGCGAGCAGAGCCTGAAGAACGTGCTGCTGCAGGCGGGGCTTGCCGAAGGCGTCGACTTCAACATGGAAGTCTCGGTCACCACGGACGAGGGCCGGTTGCGCCCGGACGTGATCGTCAACCTGCCCGGCGGCAAGAAGCTGATCATCGACGCCAAATGCTCGCTGAACGCCTATCTCGACGCGTCGGAGCAGGTCGACGACGAGGTGCGCAAGACGCATCTGAAGGCGCATGCGGGCTCGATCCGCAACCATGCACAGCAGCTCGGCTCAAAGGCGTATTGGGCGCAGTTCGGCGATGCGGCGGACTATGTCGTCATGTATATTCCGGGCGAGCATTTCCTTACCGCTGCGCTCGAACAGGATGACGGGCTCTGGGAATGGGCGTTCGAGCGAAAAGTCCTGCTCGCGACGCCGACCAACCTCGTCGCCATCGCGCGCACGGTCGCTTCGGTCTGGCGCCAGGAGAAGCTCGCCGAGCAGGCGGCCGAGATTGCCGCGTTGGGCAAGGAATTGCACGGGCGGCTTGCCACGATGAGCGGGCATGTTTCCCGTCTCGGTCGAAATCTTGAACTCGCAACCGGCGCCTATAACAGCTTCGTGGGGTCGCTGGAGAGCCAGGTGCTTACCCAGGCGCGCCGGTTCGAAACGCTCGAAGTTTCCGGACCAAAGGCGATCGAGGTCGCGCCGGTCGTCGAAACGAGTCCGCGCACCCTCACCAAACTCGTCCCCGGCCCCTCGGAAGAGGCTGCTTGAGTGTCATTCGGGCCACAGTGATGCGCTTCTCTGTGGATAATGGGGATTTTACGAGAGGAAAGCTGTTTCCTTTTGACAGCGATTGACCCAAATCAGGCCTCCTTAAGGGAGGGAATCACACATGGCGGACGCCAAACCGAAACGTGCCAACAACGCGCTGTCCAAGCCGGTTCAGCCTTCGGGTGACCTGGCTGCGATCGTCGGCGACAAGCCGATCGCCCGCAGCGACGTCGTTTCGAAGATGTGGGAATATATCAAGAAGAACAACCTGCAGAACCCGAAGAACAAGCGTGAAATCCTCGCCGACGACAAGCTGAAGAAGGTGTTCGGCGGCAAGGATGCGGTGTCCATGTTCGAGATGAACAAGCACCTGTCCAACCACCTGAAATAAGCTTCTCCGCTCTTTTGACGGACAAGTGCAAAGCCCGGCCTCGCGCCGGGCTTTGTCGTTTCCAGGGCAGGAACTGTACGCTCGTCCCGAAATGGCGCTAATCACCGGGCGCAGCCACTTCGCAAATGGTTAATAACCAGTTATGGTCTCGAGTCGTGACAGGCTCCGGTCGAAGATGCCGCACGCTTCAGACTTTTGGGAAGGGGATAGTTTTCATGAGAAAGCTCTTGTTTGCCGGTGCGGTGGCGTTTGCCGCCATTTCGGCGCCGGGATCGGCCGCCGTCGTCATCAGCAACGTGTTGGCCAGCGCCGGCGATCCGGCCTCTGATCCTGGCTTCGCCAGCCTAGGCCAGACTCTGATCTATGATTTCGACGGCTCGGATCCCGCTGCGGGCGCTCTCACCGGCGATTTCTCGATCGCTACTGCGCCTGGCACGCCCGGTGTCACGGCGGCTCCTTCGGGCACCGCGACCGGAACCAAATACCTGACCGTGCCCATCTCCCAGTCCAGCGGTTCGGCGACGCTTGATCTGGGCGGTGAGTTCGAGACGCTCAGCTTCTACTGGGGATCGGTCGACACCTATAACACCATCACCCTGTTCCAGGCTGATGGCTCCTCGACGTCTTTCACCGGCAGCCAGATCGGCTTCGGCGTGGACCCGGACGGGAACCAGACCGACAACAACAGCAATGTTCGCGTGAACTTCTCCGTGGTCGGTCGCGGCATCACCTCGTTGCGCTTCGACTCGACGCAATTCGCGTTTGAGACGGACACGTTCGCTGGTGCCGCTGTTCCGGAACCCGCGACCTGGGCGATGATGCTGGGCGGGTTCGGTCTGCTCGGCGCCGCCGCGCGTCGTCGGGGGTCGACGAAGACCGTCACCGCCTAAGGCATGGGTGGTCAGGAAGCGCCGCTGGCCGCAAGGCCGGCGGCGCTTTCATGTCCGGCATTGCTTTTCGGGGCCGCCGCGACTAGGTGAGCCTCCGCATTCCGTGGGGATGATGACGCTATGGTGCTCCCGACGAGCGCCAGCGCTGGCCGACGAGGTTTCGTCCGCCGGCGTTTTTCGCGTTTTCGTGTCCGCGGCGTTGGAGTGACGGCATGTTCGAGACCCTGAGCGAAAGGCTGGGCGGCGTATTCGACCGGCTGCGCGGCCGTGGCGCGCTGAACGAGGCCGATGTGCGCGCGGCGATGCGCGAGGTGCGGATTGCGCTGCTCGAGGCGGACGTGGCGCTGCCGGTCGTCCGCGATTTCGTCGACAAGGTCACCGAACAGGCGGTCGGCCAGCAGGTGCTGCGCTCGGTCACGCCGGGTCAGCAGGTCGTCAAGATCGTCCACGACGCGCTGGTCGACATGCTCGGCGCCGAGGCGGCCGAACTCGATCTGGGCGTCACGCCTCCCGCTGTCGTCATGCTCGTCGGCCTGCAGGGTTCGGGCAAGACCACCACGACCGCCAAGCTCGCAAAGCGGCTTTCGGAACGTGACCGCAAAAAGGTCATGATGGCCTCGCTGGACGTGAACCGTCCGGCGGCGCAGCAGCAGCTGGCGACGCTCGGCGAGCAGGTGAACGTCGCGACGCTGCCGATCGTGCAGGGCCAGCCGCCGGTCGAGATCGCCCGGCGCGCGCTGCAGGCGGCAAAGCTGCAAGGCTATGATGTGCTGATGCTCGACACGGCCGGGCGGCTGCACGTCGACCAGGCGCTGATGGACGAGATGAAGGCGGTCGCCGATGTGTCGCGGCCGCAGGAGATCCTGCTCGTCGTCGATGCGCTGACGGGCCAGGACGCTGTCAACGTCGCCAGCAACTTCTCGGCCCAGGTGCCGCTGACCGGCGTCGTGCTGACCCGCATGGACGGCGATGCCCGTGGCGGTGCCGCGCTGTCGATGCGCGCCATCACGCAAAAGCCGATCAAGTTCGCGGGCACCGGCGAGAAGATGGACGGCCTCGAGGCCTTTCATCCGCAACGCGTCGCCGGCCGCATCCTCGGCATGGGCGATGTCGTCAGCCTGGTGGAGCGGGCGGCCGAGAGCATCCAGGTCGAAGATGCCGAGCGCATGGCGGCCAAGATGGCCAAGGGCCAGTTCGACATGGACGACCTGCGCGCGCAGCTTGCCCAGATGCGCCGCATGGGCGGGCTCGGCGCGCTGGCGGGCATGATCCCGGGCATGAAGGCGGCCAAGCAGGCCATGGCTTCGGGTGCGGTCGACGAGAAGATCCTGGTCCGCATGGACGCGATGATCACCTCGATGACGCCGAAGGAGCGGCTCAAGCCCGAGCTGATCAATGCCAAGCGCAAGATCCGCATCGCCAAGGGCAGCGGCACGACCGTGCAGGACGTGAACAAGCTGCTGAAGATGCACCAGGAAATGGCCAACGCCATGAAGAAGATCAAGAAAATGGGCGGGCTGAAGGGCCTGGCCGCGATGTTCGGCAAGGGCGGCGGCATGGGCGATATGCCCGGCGGCATGGGCCAGATGCTGGGCGGGGCAGGGGGCAAGATGCCTGGCCTGCCCGGTCTTGGCGGACCCGGCGGGATGCCGCCGATCCCCGGCAATCTCCCGCCCGGTTTCGAGAAGTTTTTGAAGAAATAGTGGCGCTTACGTCATGCCAGCGAAGGCTGGCATCTCCGGCGCCGGAGACCCCAGCCTCCGCTGGGGTGACGATCAGGTAAGTAACTGAAGGAAGACGAGAATGGCACTTTCCCTCCGACTGTCGCGTGGCGGCTCCAAGAAGCGTCCTTATTACCGCATCGTCGTGGCGGACGCGCGTTCGCCCCGCGACGGCCGCTTCATCGAGAAGATCGGCACCTATAACCCGCTGCTGGCGAAGGATTCGCCCGAGCGCGTCAAGCTCGACGCCGACCGCGCCAAGCATTGGCTGAGCGTCGGCGCCCAGCCGACCGACCGCGTGCTCCGCTTCCTCGACGCGGCCGGCGTCAAGGAGCGCGCTGCCCGCAACAACCCGAACAAGGGCAAGCCCGGCGAGAAGGCAACCGAGCGCGCCGAAGAGCGTGCGACCAAAGCCGCCGAAGCCGCCGAGGCTGCTGCCGCGGCCAGCGCTGCTCCGGCGCCGGCTGAAGAGCCTGCCGCTGAAGAAGCTGCTCCGGCTGCCGAGGCGATGGACGACGCCACCAACGAAGGCGTGTCCACCGACCAGCCGGCCGAAGGCGATGCCGAGGCCCCGGCGGGCGCCGACGAGCCCCAGTCGACCGACCAGCCGGCCGAAGGCTGATGTCTAGGCTTGCCTCCCCCCTTGTGGGGGAGGTTGGTGGGGGGCGGCCCGCGTCTGCGGGCCAAGAGACTCTCACAGCCGCAGACGCGGCTGGCCCCCACCCCAACCCCTCCCCACGAGGGGGAGGGGCTTGAGTATGAAAACCGTCACTCTGGCCGCCGTGATCGGCGCGCACGGGCTGAAGGGCGAAGTGCGCCTGAAGCTCTTCACCGATGATGCCGAAGGGCTAAAGCAGTTTGCGAGCTTCGACGCCGCCGGCCGGACCCTGACGCTGCAGAGCGTGCGTCAGGCCGGCGCCGGCGCCATCGCGCGCTTCACGGAAGTGCCGGATCGCACCGCTGCCGAGGCACTGCGCGGTGCGACCCTGACCGTCCCGCGCGATGCGCTGCCGCCGCTCCCCGACGGCGAATATTATCATGCCGATCTGATCGGCCTGCCGGTGGTCACACCGGCGGGTGATTCGGCCGGCACTGTGCTCGCGGTCGAGAATTTCGGTGCGGGCGATGTGCTCGACATCGAAAAGCCAAACGGCAAAAGCTTCATGGCGCCCATGCATGCCGTAAGGGTCGAGCCCGATCGGCTGGTGATCGACCCGCTCTTCATCGTCTGAGCGCGTTGACAGCCCGGCGGCTTGCCGGAAGGAACGCCCGCGCCACAACAGGGAGACGGCGATGCGGGTCGAGCGAGCAGGGCTGCAAATTGCATCGGTGCTGGCCGAGTTCGTCGAGCAGCAAGCGCTGCCCGGCACGGGGCTGGAGCCGAACGCCTTTTGGCGCGGCGTGGCGGACATTTTCTCACGCTTTGTGCCGGAGAACCGGGCGCTGCTGGCGAGGCGCGACGAGCTCCAGGCGCAGATCGACGGGGCTTACCGCGCCGGGAAAGCGGTGGATGAGACCTTCCTGCGCGAGATCGGCTATCTGGTCGATGAGCCGGCGCCGTTCGCGATCGGTACGGGCGATGTCGATGACGAGATTACGCGCACGGCGGGGCCGCAGTTGGTCGTGCCGTCGCTCAACGCCCGCTTTCTGCTGAACGCCGCCAACGCTCGTTGGGGCAGCCTGTACGATGCGCTCTACGGCACCGACGCGATCCCCGGTGCGCCGGAACCCGGCGGCTATGACCAGGTGCGCGGAGGGCAAGTGATCGGCCGCGCGCGCACCTTCCTCGACGAAGTGCTGCCCGGTTGGTCGCAGGTCTTTTCCGGCGCCGAGCATCCGGCGCTGGTCGGCTGGCGCGGCGACAGCCCGGTCTTCCGTCACAACGGCCTCCATATCGAGCTGCTGGTCGACCGCGAGCATCCGATCGGGCGCGACGATCCACACGGCATCGCTGACGTGATCCTGGAAGCCGCGCTCACCACCATCGTCGATCTGGAGGACTCGGTCGCGGCGGTGGACGCCGACGACAAGGTCGTCGCCTATGCGAACTGGCTGGGGCTGCTGCGCGGCGATCTTGAGGAGACGTTCGACAAGGGCGGACAGAGGCTGACGCGCCGGCTCAACCCCGATCGCACCTACACGGCGCTGGACGGGACCGAGTTCACGCTCAAGGGCCGCAGCCTCCTCTTCGTGCGCAATGTCGGTCACCTGATGACCAGCCCGGCGGTGCTCCTGCCCGACGGATCGGAAGCGCCGGAAGGCATTCTCGACGCGGTCGTCACCAGCCTGTGCGCGTTGCACGACAAGGGCCGGAACAGCCGCACCGGCTCCGTCTATATCGTCAAGCCGAAGATGCACGGGCCCGAGGAAGCGGCGTTCACCAACCGGCTGTTCGACGCCGTGGAAGACCTGCTCGGCCTCAAGCGCCACGCTATCAAGGTGGGCGTGATGGACGAGGAGCGGCGCACCTCCGCCAATCTCGCCGCCTGCATCCATGCGGTGAAAGACCGGATCGTGTTCATCAACACCGGCTTTCTCGACCGCACCGGCGACGAGATCCACACCGCGATGCAGGCCGGCCCGATGATCCCCAAGGGCGAGATGAAGACGAGCGGCTGGATCAAGGCCTATGAGGACCGCAACGTCCGCATCGGCCTTGCCTGCGGGCTGTCGGGCAGAGCCCAGATCGGCAAGGGCATGTGGGCCGCGCCCGACAAGATGGCCGACATGCTGGAGCAAAAGATCGGCCATCCGAAGAGCGGCGCCAACACCGCCTGGGTGCCGAGCCCGACCGCAGCGACGCTCCACGCGATGCATTATCATCAGGTCGATGTGTTCGCGGTGCAGGAGCAGCTCCGCGCCGAGGCGCCGCCTGCGCTCGACCAGCTGCTGGCCGTGCCGCTCGCCAAGGGCCGCAACTGGACCGAAGAGGAGGTCACGCGCGAACTCGACAATAATGCGCAGGGCATCCTCGGCTATGTCGTGCGCTGGATCGACCAGGGCGTCGGCTGCTCCAAGGTGCCGGACATCAACGATGTCGGGCTGATGGAGGACCGCGCGACGCTCCGCATTTCAAGCCAGGCGATCGCCAATTGGCTGCTCCACGGCGTCTGCACGGAGAGCCAAGTCGATTCGGCGTTCCGGCGCATGGCGGCGAAGGTCGATGCGCAGAATGCCGGCGACCCGCTTTATCGGCCGCTCACCGAGGACAGCATCGCCTACCAGGCTGCGCGCGCGCTGGTGTTCGAGGGTGTTCAGCAGCCCAACGGCTATACCGAGCCGCTGCTGCACAAGTTCAGAGCGCGGGTGAAGCTCTCTCGCTCGTCCTGAGCGGAGCGCGAAGCGCGTAGTCGAAGGGCGTAGTTCCGACATGCGCCCCTCGACTTCGCTCGGGACGAGCGGATAGGTGGGACGCACAAGGGAGCGCGGGATGAGCGATTGGACGCACGGCTATAACATTGAGCAGGGCTATACCTATGGCGTTTATCGGGAGCTTGCGCCCGACTGGATGGACGTCTGTGCGATGCTCGCCGGTTACGTCGCGCCGTCCGAGTCCGGGCAGGGGCGGCTGCGTTATCTCGAGCTGGGCTGCGGCCAGGGTTTCGGCCTCTGCCTGATCGCCTCGGCTTATCCGGACATCGATTTCGTCGGCGTCGATTTCAGCCCTGAGCATATCGCCCACGCGCGTGGTCTCGTGAAAGCGGCGGGCCTCGACAATGTCAGCTTCGTCGAGGCCGATTTTCTCGATCTTGCCCGTGTCTGGCCAGCGGAACTCGGCCGCTTCGACTATGTCGTGCTGCACGGCATCTACAGCTGGGTGCCGGCGGAGCTGCGCCACGCCATCGTCGCCTGCCTGGCCGAGGCTTTGGTGTCCGGCGGCCTAGCCTATCTCTCCTACAACTCGATGCCGGGCTGGGCGGTGATGCAGCCTTTCCAGCACATCGCCGCTCGGCTCCACGCCAAGTCGGCCGCGCCGGGCGCGCAGGTGCTCGGCAATGCGGTGAGCCTGTTCCAGCGATTGAAGGCGGGCAATGCCGCGCTGTTCGATGCGCTGCCGGGGCTTTCCGGACGCGTCGACGGGCTGAAGGACCTAAGCCCCAATTACCTCGTCCAGGAATATCTGCACAGCAATTGGTCGCCGATGTGGTTCAGCGAAGTGGCCGACGAACTGCGCGGCGCGAAGCTCGACTTCGTCGCCTCCGCCACACTCCCCGAAAACCTGCTGCCCGCCATGCTGCCGGAGCCGGTGCGGGCGGTAGTTGCCGAGGTCGCCGATCCGCTCGCCCAGCAGGACGTGATCGACTGCGCCATCAACCAGAGTTTTCGCCGCGACTTGCTCGCGCGCGGCCGCCGCAAGCGCTTCCCCGCTGCGCCGGGCGCGGCCGATTTGCTGGTCCACGCGCTCGCTCGACCGGCCGGTGAGGCGGTCGCAATCAAGACCAGCTTCGGCGAGTTCATGCTGCGTCAGCAAATCTATGCCCCCGTGTTCGACGCGCTTGAGCAGGGGCCGAAGCGTATTGCCGAGCTGCTCGGGGTCGCGGGCGAGCAGTCGAACGTGTTGCAGGCGCTAATCCTGCTCGCCCATGGCGGGCATGTCGCGATCCTGAAGGACGAGCCGCGCGACTTTGCCGCCTCGCAACGCTTCAACAAGGCCTGTGCGGCAGCGGTGCTGACCGGCGCGCCTTACAGCTATCTCGCCGCTCCGGCGATCGGCTCGGCGCTGACCGCCCGCGACGTCGATCTGATGCTGCTGGGTCTGATGGCGGACGATGGCGACCGCGACACGCTGCCGGCGCGGCTGCTGGAAGCGCTCGGCAAGCTCGGGCGCAAGCTGCTGGCCGACGGCAAGCCGGTGGAAGGAGATGCGGCGCTGGGGCTGGCAAAGGATTTGGTTAACGATGTCATTCTAAACCGCCTTCCGCTCTGGCAGAAGCTCGGCGCCGTCACTTAAGGGTGGCACCAACCGCCGAACTTCCCTAGCGGAAGGCCCGTGATGCGTTTTATCTGTGCCGGATTGGGACGGATCGGAGGACTGGCACTGGCAGGCGCCGCGGCGACGCTGCCCGCGCAGACCTATGGCCCGACCGTCGAGAATCCCGAGGCGGCGGCGCTGGCCGGCGTCGCGCCGCCTGCCATTCCCCGCGAGCTGGCTGATGCTGCGGCAAAGGCCGTTGCCTTCAATCCCGCCATGCGCGCCGCCCGGATCGGCAACCGCGCGGCCGAGACCGATGTGAAATCCGCACGCTGGCTTTATGGCCCCAGCGTGTCGGTCAATGCCTTCGCGTTCGAGGGCGGCAGCGCGATCGTGCGCGATGATAATTTCACCGCCAACCTCGTCGTCGATCAGCCGATCTGGCAGGGTGGCCGCATCAGCGGTACCATCGACCGCGCCAAGGCCGCGGTCCGCCAGAGCGAAGCGGTGACGGACGAGACCGGGCAGGAAATTGCGCTCCGCGTCACCAACACCTTCTTCGAATATGTGCGCGCGGTGCGGCGGGCGCGGACGCTGGAACAGGGCTTGGCCGAGCATCGCAACCTGGTCGGCTCGATCGAGCGCCGGGTGACGCAGGAAGTCAGCCCGCGCGTCGATCTGGAGCTTGCGCGCTCGCGCACGGCGCAGCTGCTCGAACAACAGACCACCGCCAACGCGCTGGCGTCGTCGAGCCTGCAGCAGCTCCGCGTGCTGCTCAACGATCCGGCGTTCACGCTCGACGAGATGCCGCGCTACAACCCCGCGGTCCACCACCCCGATCCCGCCGGCGCAGTCGAGGCTGCAACGACCTGTTCACCCACCCGCCGCCGCCTTCAGGCCGAAGCGCTCGTCGCCCGGGCCGATCAGCGGCTGGCGCGCGCGCAGCTACTGCCGCGCGTGTCCGCCCAATTCACAAGCAACGAAGTGACCGGCGAGCGCGTCGGCATCGCCTTCAGCGCGGCGACGAACGGCGGCCTGTCGCAGTTCGAGGCGTCCCGGAGCGCGGCGCTGCGGCGCACGGCCGCCGAGACCCGGATCGGGGCCGTCGATCTCGACGTGCAGACGGCGCTCGCGGCCGACTTTGCCGAGAACAGCTCGTCGCGCGACCGCATCACCACCAGCACCGCCGCCGCCGCCGCGGCGCGGGCGGTGACCGACTCCTATCAGCGCCAATTCGTCGTCAGCCGGCGCAGCTGGCTCGACGTGATGAATGCCGCCCTTGAAGCCGCCCAGTCCGATGTTGCGGTGACCGACGCGGAAGTGAGCGCGATGGCGTCCGCCGCGCGCATCCTGCTCCGCACCTGCCGCTGGCAGCCCGAACCTTCGGTGAGCCGGCCATGACGGCACCCCTTCCTGCCCTGATTGAGCGGCTGGCGCGCGAACGCGGCGCCGATCTGCCGCCTGACTGGATCAGGCCCGACACCGACCCGGCGATGCTCAATGGCGAAGCCGGGCTGGCGACCTTGGCGGAGAATGCCGGCTGGACGGTGCGCCCGGTCAGCGGCCGTCCCCGCGCCAACAAGCTGCCTTTGCTCGCCTTTTCGCCGGACCAAGGCTGGCTGCTCGCCGAGCAATGGGAGGGCCGGGACCGGCTGCGCGTGTGGGACGGCATGCCGCGCACCATCGACTTTCACGGCGAGCTGTCGCTCTACGATGTCGATCTGCCCGAGCCAGTCGTCGCCCGTCGTCACAGCTCGGCTTTTGATGTCTTCTGGCGCGCCATCGTCGCGCGCAAGGAAGTGCTGTTCGCGGCTACCATCGCCACGATCATCGCCAACATCATCACCTTGGCGACATCCCTCTACTCGATGCAGATCTACGATCGCGTCATCCCGCGCGCCGGCTATTCGACGCTGTGGGTCCTGACAGTCGGCGTGCTGGTCGCGCTGCTGATCGACTTCGCGCTGCGCACCACACGGGCGCTAATGATCGAGCGCGAAGCGGCCAAGATCGATCAGGACGTGTCCGAATATTTCTTTGCCCGCGCCCAGGCGGTGCGGCTCGATGCGCGTCATGCCGGCGTCGGCACCATGGCGGCGCAGCTGCGCGGCATGGAGCAGATTCGCGCGATGATGTCGTCCGGCTCGCTGTTCCTGCTCGCCGATCTGCCCTTCGCCTTGTTCTTCGTGGTCATCATCTACCTGCTCGGCGGCTGGCTGGCGCTGGTGCCGCTCATCAGCCTGCCAATTGCGCTCGGCATCGCCTGGGGCCTTGCCAAGCTGATCCGCAACGACACCGATCGCGCGCAGGTCAGTGCCAACCGCAAGAATGGCCTGCTCGTCGAATCGATCGACGCGGCGGAGACGATCAAGGCGAACCGCGGCGGCTGGCAATTGCTCGCCCGCTGGAACCGGCTGACCGAGGATGTGCACACCGCCGAGGATCCGGTGAAGCGCTGGACCTCGACTGCCGGGTCGATCTTCTCGACGCTGCAACAGATCACCTATGTCGCGCTGATTGCGTTCGGCGCGATCGAAGTGGCGCAAGGGCGTATGACCACCGGCGCGCTGATCGCCTGCGCGATCATCGCCGGGCGCGTGAACGGGCCTTTGGTCACGCAACTGCCCAGCCTGATCGTGCAATGGGGCTATTCGCGCGCGTCTTTGCGCATGCTCGACCAGATCCTGCAGCTGCCGATGGACGAGGACCCCGAGGTGCAGGGCCTGCGCCCCGCCCATCTCGGCGGCGCGTTGCGGCTGGAGGGCATCCGCTTCGCATATCCCGGCGCCCGCGAAGGCGTCGACGTGCCGCAGCTCGAGATCAAGGAAGGCGAGCGCGTCGCGATCGTCGGCGGCATTGGATCGGGCAAGACGACCTTGCTGCGGCTGCTCGCGGGCCTCTACCGGCCGCAGGCGGGGCGGGTGATGCTCGGCGGGCTGGACGCCTCGCAGATAGCGCCTGACGTGCTGCGGCAGCATATCGGCTATCTGGCGCAGGACTATCGGCTGGTGAACGGCACGCTGCGCGAGAACCTGCTGCTCGGCCTGTCCAATCCAGGCGACGATGTGCTGATGGACGTGATCGGCAAGAGCGGGCTGATGCCGCTCGTCTCCGCTCACCCGCGCGGCCTCGACCTGCCGATCGCTGAGGGCGGACGTGGCCTCTCCGGCGGCCAGCGCACCCTGGTCGGGCTGACGCGTCTGCTGCTGGCCAAGCCGCCGGTGCTGCTCCTCGACGAGCCCACCGCAAATCTCGACGATCAGGTGGAGGGGCTGGCGCTCGGCGCTGTCGCCGCCCAGCTCGGCCCCGCGCGCACGCTGGTGGTCGTCACCCACAAATTGCGGCTGCTGTCGCTGGTCAATCGCGTGATCGTCATGATGAATGGCAAGGTCGTGCTGGACGGGCCAACGGCCGAGGTAGTGAAGGCGCTGCAAGGCCCGCCCAAGCAGCAAAAGGTCGCTGCCGTTCAGCCCGAGGCCGCCGCCTGATGCGCTCCCGCACGTCCATCTGGGTCATTGCCCTGTCGGCACTGGCGGTGCTCGGCTTCCTGCTCTGGTCGGTTTGGGCCGATCTAGACCAGATTACCCGCGCCCGCGGTCAGGTCATCCCGACCGGGCGCGTGCAGACGGTGCAGGCCGCCACCGAAGGCACGGTCAACGCGATCATGGTCAAGGAAGGCGACCGCGTCGCCAAAGGCCAGCTGCTGGTCGCGCTCGATCAGGTCAGCGCCGGCGCGGCCGTGGAGGAAGGGCGCGCTCGCGTCGCCGCTCTGCGCGCGTCGATGGCGCGGATCGAGGCGGAGCTGTTCAACCGCCCACTGAGCTTTCCGCCGGATGTCGCCGGTTTCCCCGAAGTGGCCAACAATCAGCGGCTGCTGCTCGCGCGCCGGCGTCAGGCGCTCAATGCCGATATCGCCGCGATCAGCGCGCAGCTGTCGCTGGCCCGGCAGGAGCTGGAGCTGAATCGGCCGCTGGTCGGCTCGGGCGACATTGCCCGCGCCGAATTGCTGCGCCTGCAACGGGCGGTCTCCGACCTGTCCGGCCAAATCGCCAGCCGCCGCAGCCGCTATCTGCAGGAGCTGCAGACCGAATATACCCAGACCCAGGAACAGCTGACCACCGCCGAACAGGCGCTCACCCAGCGCGCCGATCAGCTCGGCAATGCGGAGCTGCGGGCGCCGGCCGCCGGCATCGTCAGCAATCTGCGCATCTCCACGGTCGGGGCCGTGCTGCGCCCGGGCGACGAGGTGATGCAGATCATCCCGGCCGGCGCGCGGCTGATCGTCGAGGCCAATCTGTCGCCTGCCGAGATCGCGTTTATCCGCCCCGGTCAGGACGCTTCTGTGAAGTTCGACGCCTATGACCCTTCCGTTTATGGCGGCGCCGAGGGCAAGGTGATCTTCGTCAGCCCGGACACGACCAGCGTCTCGCGACCGGATGGCGGGCAGGACAGCTTCTACCGCGTCCAGCTGGCGGTCGATACCCGAACCATGCGTCCCAAGAACCCGGGTGAGCGGATCGAAATCCAGCCGGGCATGACTGCGACGGCCGAAATCAAGACCGGCACCACCACGGTGTTCCAGTATTTGACCAAGCCGATCCTGCGCACCACGTCGGAGGCGATGGGCGAGCGTTGATCGTTTCGACGCCGTTCACAAAAGCTTAATCCCGATGCGGCAAGGAGGCGCAAAGGATGCCTCGACCTGGCGCCCTTTGCTGCGAGTGCGAGCAAAACCCGCTTGTGCTTCTTTATGGTACGGTTTTAGGGTTGTCAGGCCTGCGGAGAGATGCCAAAGGCCAAAAGCGGACCAGTTTGAACTAAAAAGGGAGTTTCCTGATGAGTTTCCGTAAAGCAGCGACGTCGCTCGTTGCCGCCGTTTCCATGATCGCCCTGCCGTCGATGGCAGCCGCGCAGACTGCTTCGGCTTCGAAGCTCTCGGTTGCTTCGGCCCGCACCAGCGCCAATGTCGAAGGCGAGAACCTCGCCGGCGGCAGCCTGATCATCGCCCTGCTCGCCGCCGCTGCGGTCGTCGCGGGCATCCTCGTTGCCGCCGACAGCGACGACGACGCCGAGAGCGCGTAAAAAGGCTTTCCTTGCTTGCAAGGTGCTGGAGCCGGTCCCCTTACGGGGGCCGGCTCTTTTGCTATGGGCTAGGATGGGGCGCAAATCGGAGTGCGAAACGAGGCCATGGAGATAGCAACCTTTGCCGGCGGATGCTTCTGGTGCACGGAAGCGGTGTTCAATGACGTGATCGGCGTCGAACGGGTCGAGAGCGGCTATATCGGCGGGCACGTCGACAAGCCGAGTTACAAGCGGGTGTGCGAAGGCGACACCGGCCATGCAGAGGCCATTCGCATCTTTTTCGATCCGGCCGTGATTTCCTATGGCGACCTGCTCGACATCTTCTTGAACACGCACGATCCCACGCAGCTCAACCGCCAGGGGAATGATGTCGGCACCCAGTATCGGTCCGCCATTTTTCCGCACTCGCCCGAGCAGGAAGCCGAGGCGCGCGCCGCTCTCCAGCGGGCGCAGCAGGACTGGCCGGCACCGATCGTCACGACGGTCGAGCCGCTGTCGACCTGGTATCGGGCCGAGGACTATCATCAGGAATACTTCGCGCGAGTCGGCGATCAGAATCCCTATTGCATGGCGGTGATCGCGCCAAAGCTGCGCACATTCCGGAAGAGCTATGCCGATCGGCTGAAATCAGCCTGACGATGCGCGTCCGACCAAGCGATACGGCACGAGTGCCGCACCTTGAATCCAGTGAGCCGCGCAGCCGATTGACTCAGGGGCTGCAGGGATTGCGCGGACCATTATGGCTTTTCCTTGCGCCCAATATGGTGCTCGCGGGGGGAACTTGGGCTGCCAATATGAACAGGGATTATCTGTTCAATTCCGATTACATTCTCCCGCCGGTGGTGGCCTGGCTGTTACGCAAGAGGGTGCGCCCATGGCAGGTGGCGACGATATCGGCCGTCCTGCTCTTTCTCTTGATGGCAGTTGACCTGTTTACCTCATACAAGCGGGTCTATTTCACGGGCCCGGCGCTTCTCGTCGACTATCTTCCCTTCATCACTTTGTGGCCTTGGGGGGCGGTGCGGGTGCCGGCGCTCCTTATCGGCGTCATGGCTGCACTCATCGCTTTTGCAGGGGTGCCGCGGCAGGGCCCGCAAAAGCCGTTCTGGGCCATTAGCGCGGTGGTGCTGATCGTGCTCGTAGAGATGTCACTGAAAATGCTACCTGCCACGCCTCTGAAGCCTGGCGAAAAGAACCTGGTTTCCAGCAGCACCAAGATCATCTTCGAGCCGGCGATCGCGCATTTTGGCGGACGGCTGCTGGGCGGCAGCGCGCGGGCCACTCCTTTCCCCGGAGAGACAATGTCCGGCCTGATCGAAAGTCAGGGCATATCCTCGCCGCCCCGCATCTTGTCGATTTCGGTGGAGTCGCTGGGCGCGAAGGCTGGTTCTCCCGCAGATCAGGACTGGGCGGTGCTGGCGCGAGCGCTTTCACCTTACTACCAGCTTTCGAGCCGAGTCCACGCATTTGAGGGTGCCACGTTGGCAGGCGAACTGCGCGAATTGTGCGGTCTGAAGCTGCCCGCAATCCCATATTCCGCCCGGGACCTTGCCCAGCTCCGGAACTGCTTACCCAATCGCCTGCGCCGGTCCGGATACGCAACCTATGGCTATCATGGCGGTGACAGCTGGTTCTACAATCGTCAGGTCGTGTACGAAGCCTTGGGACTTCACCATCGTCGCTTCTTTCCGGACCTTTCGGCCAGGGTTGAGAAGCCATGCGCCTATCTGCTCGTTGCCATCTGCGATAAGGATTTGATCAACTTCGCCGTGGCTGATTTGGCGCGGCACGAGCGCGCATTCGTGCACGTTATGAGCATCGATACTCATCTGCCGCTCGCGACCGTCCCGCCGGAGTGTCGCGAGGCGGACCAGCCGCAGCTCTGCACCTTCCAAACTCGGATAAACGACAGTCTGCGCGCGATCGGGCAGTCCATCGTCGACGCGCGGGTTAAGCCTGACCTGATCCTCGTCTATGGCGATCATGGGCCTCCGTTCCTTGATCGCGACCTGCTCGGCCGATACCGCAGCGGCGTGGTGCCCTTTCTTGAGTTCCGGCGCAGGGCGCGCAACTGACGCCAGACCGGCGTGAGCGGAACCTTGGCCGAGCCGGGGCTTTGAAGCCGTTCATTTCGACTGCGGTCCGAAGCTGTTAAGGGATATAGTATGAAGCGTTTGCGCAAGGCGGTGTTTCCGGTCGCGGGGCTCGGCACCAGGAATTTGCCGGCAACCAAGTCAGTTGCGAAAGAGATGCTGCCGGTCGTCGATCGGCCGTTGATTCAATACGCCGTCGATGAGGCAATCGCCTCCGGCATCGAGCAGCTGATCTTCGTGACCGGCCGCGGCAAAGGGGCGCTGGAGGATTATTTCGATATCTCCTTCGAGCTGGAACGGACGATGGCGGAGCGTGGCAAGTCACTGCAGGTGCTGGAAGGCACGCGCTTCGCTCCGGGCCAGATCGCCTACGTCCGGCAGCAGGAGCCGCTCGGGCTGGGGCATGCCGTCTGGTGCGCGCGCCACCTGGTGGGCGATGAACCTTTTGCAGTGCTGCTCACCGACGAACTGCTGTGGAACCCGGAGCAGCCTTGCCTGTCTCAGCTCGCCGAAACCTATCAGCAGCATGGCGGCAACGTCATCTCGGTGCTCGAAGTGCCCGAAGATCATACGCACCGCTATGGCATCGTGGAGCCGGGAGCGGTCTCGGGGGACATTACGGAGGTGCGCGGGTTTGTCGAAAAGCCGGCACCCGGCACGGCTCCGTCCCGTCTTGCGGCCATCGGGCGTTATGTGCTGCAGCCGGAGGTTATGACGATCCTGGACAAGGGAGAAAAGGGTGCCGGCGGAGAGATCCAGCTGACCGACGCCCTTGCAAAGCTCATCGGATCGCAACCCTTTCACGCCCAAACCTATCGCGGAGAGCGCTATGATTGCGGCGACAAAGCCGGGTTTGTGCAGGCCAATTTGGCGTTGGCCATCGCTCGGGAGGACATCGGAGCGGAAACGCGGGCATTCGCGCAGCACCTTCTCACCAAGCCCTAATCATTGAAAACTAACAGCGTTTTCCAGATCATAGGCTCAGGTTGAGCCGCAAGGTCTCGACTTTGCAGCAACAGCGGGTAAAGAGCGGCGGGTTTGAAACCGGATCGCTGTGCATCGGAGCGCAATGTTAGACGTGGCAGGACATGCGGCCTCCGATGGGAGCCCTTGCAACGAGACCGTGGTAGAAAGCTACCGCCCAGGAACGCGCCTCAGCCAGCGCAATATGCACGCGGTTGCACCACCGCGCTTCCTCGCTCGCTTGCGCCACCAGCTGTTTCTCGGAGTGGTGCTCGCGGTCGCGCTGCCGCTGCTGGTGTACAGCGAAGTCTTTGCGCTTGAAGGCTATCGCTGGGCGGCGAACAGCCTCAACACGGCCGCTGGTGCCGTCATCGCCTACGCATTCGCACTCTCGCTCTTCCGGCGCTTCATCAATTTTCCCGGCATTCGTATCTGGGCGCATGTAATGCCGGCGGTGCTGGCCGGATATGGCACCGTGGTCGCCGGATTCTTCACCCTCCGGCTCGATTATAGCCGCGTCGCCTTCGGGCTCAGCTTCACCATGGCCGCGCTATTCCTGTTCGCCACCAGCGCCTATCTGCTGACCCGCAGGACGAAGTCCTTCTATGTTGTGCCGTCGTCGCAGACCATGGTGCTGCCGCGCGTAGCCAACGTCGAATGGAAGATGCTTTCAGCGCCCGTGCTGCCCAATGATCGCGACCTAGTGCTGATCGCCGACCTGCGCGCCGACATGTCGGAGGCCTGGGAACGGTTGATCGCGGACGCGGCGCTGGCAGGCTTTCCTGTCTATCACGTGAAGCAGGTCGCGGAGTCGCTGACGGGCAGGGTCGAAATCGAGCATCTTTCCGAAAACAGCTTCGGATCGCTCATCCCAAACTCCGGCTATACCGAGGTCAAGCGTTTCATCGACCTGTTTTCGGCGGGCCTGACCTTGCCGCTGATGGTGCTGCCGGGGCTGCTGGTTGCACTGCTGATCAAGCTGGATTCTTCCGGCCCTGTTTTTTACCGCCAGACGCGCCGGGGCTATCGCGGTGAGACCTTCCGCGTTTTGAAGTTCCGCACAATGCGGGTGGAGGAGGCTTCTCCCGAGGCGTCTCGCGCCGCTGCGATCACTCAGGACGGGGATGCGCGCATCACCAGGCTGGGCCGGTTTTTGCGGCGGACGCGTATCGACGAGCTGCCGCAGGTCTGGAATATTGTTCGCGGCGAGATGAGCTGGATCGGCCCCAGGCCCGAGGCCCTGCCGCTTAGCGATTGGTATGAAGCCGAGCTGCCCTTTTACGTCTATCGCCACATCGTGCGGCCGGGGATCACCGGGTGGGCCCAGGTGAATCAAGGGCATGTGTCCGATCTGGAGGCAGTGTACGAGAAGCTCCACTACGACTTCTACTATATCAAGAACTTTTCCGCCTGGCTTGACCTCCTGATCGTCGCCCGCACCATCTCGACTGTGTTCACCGGCTTCGGCTCAAAGTGACCGGGACGGCTGTGCTCAACATGGTCGGTCACTGCGGCGTCTGGGTGATTGCCTGACCATGGCCACGACTTATCCGGTCAAGGCAGAGGCGGTGCCGAAAATGGGCGTGCGCGATCCCGCTCCTGCGACCAGCTCGCTGAGCCTGGGCCAGTTCCTTGGACTGCTGCCGCTGCTGATCACCATGCCTCTGATCTATTGGCCCCGCCTTCTGGAGGTGGATACTCAGCCTTGGGTCATCGGCGGTGCGGCTTTCGCGGCCGTCTTCTTCTGGAAGCAACGGGTCAGCCCGCGCACGGACGCTTTGTGGCCGGTGACGCTGCTGGCATTACTGTCCATCGCTGGCTACGCGCTGCGCGGACCCGAATTCAACCTGATGGTCCGTTATGCCGCTGTGCTTGCGACATTTGTCACGCTCTGGCATGTCGCCAGCCGTGGCCCTGGACCGGTCGTCGGGACGGTGGTTCGCGTCACGGTCGCACTCTGGTTCATCGTTGCTGTTTACCAGGTCGTGGCGATCAGAACCGGTCTGCCCGTCGAGTTTTTTGGCCGCTATCAGCCAGGGCGCAGCGGGGTGCCCTCCCTGACTGCAGAGCCGAGCTTTTTCGGCAGCATTTCGGTGCTGCACCTCATGTATCTGGTGACCGAACAGCGAAGGAAGAACAGGCCCTTCATCATTCTTGCAGTCATCAACGTGGTTCTTAGCGGCTCCGCGCTTTCTTTCATTCTGCTGGTCGTGCCGCTCCTGCGCATGCCTCTTCACTACAAGATCCTGGGTGGGTTGCTCGGTGTCGCTGCCCTGCTGTTCGGCATCGACTTCATGCAAACCGGCTTCTTCGAACGGTTCAGGACATTCGACATCAGCCGGATCGGGGTGGATTCGCTTGCAGACGCCAGTACCAACCTGCGCGCAGGCCATGTCTGGTTTACGTTTGTCGAGCTGCTGCCCCGCGAGCTCGTCTACGGCAATTATGTGGATTTCTTCCTCGAATATAACGCTTGGGCTCGGTCCACTGGCCTGTTCATCGATAATGGGTCGGACTTCATTTTGCCATCTGGCGGCGAGCTGCTCTTCCGATCTGGTATCGCGGGCCTACTATTGATAATCCTGATGATCCGAACAGCGTGGAAGAGCGGGGTCAGCCGCTATGAGCGGTGGGAGAAAGCGGGCTTCGTCGCACTCTGTTTTCTGAATCCGATCTCAATGATGAACCCCTATTTCATCTTCTACATCCATCAGCGTTTTCAGCAGAAATCATGAAGGCGATCGTCACCGGCGTGACCGGGCAAGATGGCCATTTCGCGGCCAAGCTGCTGGTCTCCAAAGGCTATGAGGTCGTCGGCCTCACATCGCGGGCCGGCGGTGTAGAACAGGCGGTCACGGAGCTGGCCGGCGTCACGGCCGAAGAATTCGACTATCGCGCAACCGGAGCGATCGGCGATCTCGTGAGTCGCATCCGACCGTCGTTGATCATGAACTTTGCGGCGAAGGCCACGGGCCGCGGGATGTTCGACGAGCCGGAGGCAATGGCGCGGCTTAATGGCGGGTTCGTGCTTGATATTCTGGAAGCGATCAGGACGATCGATCCCGGCATCTCGTTCTGCCAGGCCTCCAGTGCCGAGATGTTTGGCGATGTCGAAGCCTGTCCGCAAAACGAGTGCACCCCATTTCGACCGAAGAGCCCCTATGGCGCCGCCAAGCTTTACGCGCACAATCTGATCGGTATTTATCGCCGGGCATTCGGACTGCGGGCCGCCTCGGCCATCTTGTACAATCACGAAAGCGTGCGCCGGACGACCGACTTCGTTACGCGCAAGATCGCTCGGGCCGCTGCCGAGATCAGCCTTGGCATGGCGAAGGATTTCCGGCTGGCAGGGATCACGGCGCAGCGCGATTGGGGCTATGCGCCCGAATATGTGGAGGCGATGTTCCGGATCGCCAACGCGGCACAGCCGCAGGACTATGTCGTCGCCACCGGCCAGCTGCACAGCGTTGGTCAGGTATGCGAGATCTGCTTCGCGCACGTCGGACTAGACTTTCGAGATTTTCTGATTATCGAGCCCGGCTTGCAGCGTCCCATCGAGACTACCAACGTCTGCGGCGATCCAAGTGCGATCGAACGTGACCTGGGGTGGAGAGCGGAGACCGGCATCCAGGCCATTTTGACGGAAATGGTCGACCACGACCTCAATGCCTTGCGAGCGACCGCTTCGCCTCTTCGGAGCCATTCATGACTATCAAAGTGCGTGAACTGACCAACTGCCGTATTTGCGGAAGCAGCAATCTGGCTCCGGTTCTGGATCTTGGTGCCCAGGCTCTGACCGGCGTATTCCCGCGAGCCCCGACGGATCCGATCACCAGCGGGCCGCTTATCCTCATCAAGTGCGTGGGGGAAGGTGGCTGCGGCTTGCTCCAACTCGCGCACAGCTATGATCTGGATGAGATGTACGGCGAGAATTACGGTTATCGTTCCGGCTTGAACGCTTCGATGGTCGCGCATCTCAAATCCAAGGTCGACCGGATCAAGGGCTATGGCCTCATCGAGCCGGGCTCGGTCATCCTCGATATCGGCAGCAACGACGGCACCACTCTGGGACTGTACCAGCTGGAAAATGTGCGACTGGTCGGCATTGATCCGACCGCGGCCAAGTTCCGCCAATATTACAGACCCGGCATCACCGTTGTTCCGGATTTCTTTTCGGCCGCGCGGTTCAAGGAAGCGGTCGGTGACGCTAAGGCGAGAGTGGTGACGTCATTCTCCATGTTCTACGACATGGAGGATCCGACCGGCTTTATGCAGCAGGTCGCCGATGTGCTCGACGATCGCGGCATCTGGGTGTGCGAGCAGAGCTACATGCCTTTGATGCTAGACACCAACAGCTATGACACGGTGTGCCATGAGCATCTCGAATATTATGCCATGGCGCAGATCCTCTGGATGGCGGATCGCACGGGGCTTGAGATCGTCGATGTCGAGGTGAACGACGTCAATGGCGGCAGCTTCTCCTTCGTTGCGCAACGCAAGGGCGGAGCACTGTCGCGAAGCCCCGCGGTGGATAAGCTGCTCGCCGAGGAGAAAAGCCGGTCGCTCGACGACCTGGGCACCTATGCGGCCTTTGCCGAGCGCGTTGTCGCGCATCGGGATGACCTTCTCGCATTCCTTCGTCAGGCAAAGACGGAAGGTAAGCGGGTGGTAGCGCTCGGTGCATCGACCAAGGGCAACGTGTTGCTGCAATATTGCGGCGTCGGACAAGAGCTTGTCGAAGCGGTCGGCGAAGTAAACCCCGACAAGTTCGGTAAAGTCACCCCTGGATCGAACATCCCGATCATGGACGAGAAGGAACTGCTGGCTACCAAGCCCGATTATGCGCTGGTGCTGCCGTGGCACTTTCGCAAATTCTTCGAAGCCCAACCTCGCTACCGTGAGGTGAACATGATCTTTCCGCTGCCGCATCTTGAACAGGTCTGAACCGTGGCGGGCATGAAGCTGGTTCTTTGCGAGCCGAGCAAGGTTCGCAACCAGCACATCACTCTCCTTGATGGCCTGCTGCAGGCGCACGCGACCTTCGCGTCCGCGCCAGCGACCTTCCTTGCGCATGAGAGCCTCTATGCCCAGCTGACTCCCGCGGCTCGCAATGCCGCGCGACTACAGCCGGCCGCAGTCATGGACCCCGAGCGGCGCCGGCTGGTGCGCAAGTCCGTGCTCGAGGCTTGGGTCGTAGCGCGAGCCATCGCGGCGCTCGGCAAGGACGAAGTCCTGCTCATCACCTGCGTGCTGCCATCCGCGCTGATCCTGATCGAAGCGTGGAAGCGGCTGTTCCCACGCAAGCGCGTCGTCGTGATGCTGCACGGAGAGATGGAGGGTGCTTTCGATCGGCGGAGGCAGGGACCAGGCTCGTTCGGCTTTTACGTGCTGCGCTGGCTCGCCACCAGATCCCGTGGCAGCACGCTCGAACTGGCGGTGATCGACGACTTCATCAAGGGGGAGCTGCTGCAGCGCTTTCCAGGCAAGTTCGACCCCGACCGCATGCACGTCGTGCCGCTGCCGCTGATGACGCCCCATGCGGCGGGACCACTTCCGAGCGCGAAGTTTCGGGCCTGCTTCATCGGCTTCGATACGCCGGACAAGGGCTTTGAGCACTTCGCCGCGCTGACCGAGGCTGTACCCGATGTTGAGCTGGTCGCGATTGGCGGCGGGCGGGTGAGGGACCTTCAGTCGGGGACGACCAGCGCACTCGCCAACCTGGCGGATTATCTGGACGCCATTGCACGCTGCGATGTCGGCATCTTCCCCTACACCGGTGGTTATAGCTGCTCACTCTCCGCGGCAGTCATGGACGCGCTTTCCGGCGCTCTCCATGTGCTCGCGACCGAACGCGGCTGCTTTGTCGGTTTATTGGAAGCGCTGGGTCCGGGCGTCGTGACGCTGGAGCGCGACCCTGCCGCGTTCGGCAAGTATTTATCGGACCCTGCGTGGCGCGAAGCCATTCGCCATCGGCGCGATGAACGCCAACATCGCATCGCCGCCTCTCATTATAATGAGGCGGGCGTAGCCGCTGCACTTCAGCGACTATTGAGGCCTCAAGAGGCGAGCGTGCCGACGTGCGACCTGAAGGTGGCGGCATGAGCATGCAGCGCGCGATAGGTCGTGCGCTGTCGAAGGCGCCTTTAGCCGACGCCTGGTTCAGGCGCCTGGTCTGGAGCCGGATCCATTTCCCCGAAGACGAGCTACGGCTGCTTAGCGCATTGCCTGGCCGACCTGCCGATGTGGCGATCGATGTCGGAGGGGCGCTCGGCTCCTATGCCTGGCTTTTCAACCGCAAGGCTCGGCGCGTGCTGGTGTTCGAGCCTGGCCGTCACCATGCCTCTTTCCTGAGCAAGGCAGCTCCGTTCAGTCGCATCGAACTGCATCGCGCCGCGGTCGGTAACGCTCCCGGACGACTGGCGCTGTACACGCCCACGGACGATGTCGACGGCCGTCACAGCGCCACCCTCAGCACCGATAATCCCAATGTCGACCCCAGGGCGGCCATGGCCGATGAAGTCGAGGTCGTTACGATCGACGGCATAACCAGCCAGGCTCTTCGCAACGGAGAACGGGTCGACCTGCTCAAGGTCGATGTCGAGGGCTTCGAACTCGCTGTTTTCGAAGGAGGCAAGGGGCGGATCGAGGCGGATTCGCCGTTGATCTTCTGCGAAATCGAAGCCCGCCATAACGCGCGCTACCGGGAAGTCTTCGAAATGCTCCGGAGCCTGGGCTACTCAATCTACTACTCGAAAAGCGGCCAACTGACGGAGCTTCGTTCGCTGGACATCTCTCCCCTGCAAACGGCGGAGGCGCTGGCATATCGGCTCAGCGGTGGCTACACACCGGGAACAAGCTCATATATCAACAACTTCGTGTTCGAGCATCCGCGTTCGCGGGTGAAGGTCTCGACGGGACTATAGCATGAAAATTTACCTGACCGGCGTCGCCGGCATGATCGGCTCAAACATGGCGCGCACGCTGCTCGCGGACGGTCACGAGTTGGTCGGCGTTGACAATCTGTGGCGCGGGACCGGCGGCAACATCGAAGCGCTCAAGGCAGAGCCGCGCTTTGCGTTTCGCCATGCCGACATCATTTCGGATTTCGACTGGTACCAGGATATGGGCGCGGACGATGTGCTCATTCACACCGCCGACATCGTGGCGGGTATCGGCTATGTATTTTCCAACGAATGGAAGGTGTTTCAGAAGAACATTCTGATCAACACCCAGATCGCCCGCATCGTCAATCAGGTGCAGCCGCGCCAGTTGATCTATCTCGGGACGGCCTGCTCATATCCGCAGGGCCTGCAGCGCTCGGTCGAGACCTCCGTGCTGAGCGAGGCGGTGAAGTTTCCCGCCGATCCCGAATCCGGCTATGGCTGGAGCAAGCTGATCGGCGAGATCGAGTTCGGTCTGGCGGTCAAGGGAACGCGCACGAAGCTGACCGTGCTGGACCTGCACAATGTCTATGGTTGGCCATGCATCTACAACGACGCGACCTCTCAGGTCATTCCGTCACTGATCTACCGGGCGATGCGCAGCGCGGACCGCAAGCTGACCGTATGGGGCAATGGCAAGCAGGGGCGGGCCTTCCTGCACGTGCGCGACGTCGTCCAGGGCGCGCGCAAGGCGATCGGCTATGAAGGCGAAATCCAGACTTTCATGCTGGGTCCCGATCACTGCACCTCGATCGGTGAGGTGGCCGAACTGATCCGGCAGCATCCGCGCATGAACATCGATGAGATCGTCTATGACACGACGAAGCCGACCGGAGATATCGGCCGGTTTGCCGATGCCAGCCTTGCGCGCGATCATCTCGGCTGGGCGACCTCGGTGCCGTTCAATGACGGTTTGTATGAGCTGATCGACAACATCGTTGCCGACGCACAGCGGAACGCGGCCTGAGCCAGGCCGGCAACAGTGGCGGACAAACTCCTCTCGATCATCATTCCCAGCTTCCGGGATCCCCGGATCCTGGAAACGATCGCCAGCGTGCGCGTGTTCGATGATCTCGGCACGGTGCGGCTGGTGATTATCGATGGAGGGTCTGGCGATGACTTGGTCGAGGCTATTCGCGAGCGGCTGAACGACGACGATATTCTCATCAGCGAGCCAGACCGCGGCATTTTCGATGCGCTGAACAAGGGTCTGGATCGCGTGACCACACCTTTGATGGGTTGGATCGGGAGCGACGATCTCTACTCGGTCGGCGCCAAGAGCAGCAAGGTCGTTCGGGCGCTCGCCGACCACGATCTGTATGTCATGGACCTGCTGGTGGTGCGCGGAAGCAGGGTGCGCCGGAGAACACATAGCTGGCCAAGCGCGGCGGGGCTGGTAAAATGGGGTTTGCACAACCCGCATTACTCCACCTTCGGCCGTTCCGAGCTGCTCGCACGCTACCGTTTCCGGCTCGATCTGCTCGGCTCCGACATTTGCTATTTTCTGGAGGTGTTCGGCAATCGTCCTCGGGTGCTGCACGACCCGACCGTGGGCGTGCTCATGGCAGAGGGCGGGTTTTCGAGCGCTGGCTATAAGAAGATCGCTCGCATCAACCGGCAGTTATTCCAAAGCTATCGCAGGCAGGGAAATGCCTTCACCGCAGCGGCCGCCTTGGCGATGAAGATGGGATACAAGATCGCCGGTCTCCTACAGTATAAGCTAAGCCGCGAAGGCATCGCCAGGCATGTGCCGTTTGAGGTCCTTCGGCTTCGACAGTTGTCGGTGCAGATCGCTCAATGACCGACCTAGTGAAGGACGCTCCGATCTTCGTTGCCGGCCATCGCGGCATGGTCGGGAGCGGCATCGTGCGGCAGCTGGAGCGCCGCAGCTATAGCAATGTGATCACCCGCTCACGCGCCGAGCTGGACCTCCGGGACGGGAAGGCTGTGCAGTCTTTCCTTAAAGAAGTGCGGCCCGCCTTCATCTTCATCGCCGCGGCCCGAGTTGGCGGCATCCATGCCAACAACACCTACCGTGCCGAGTTTCTCTACGACAATCTCATGATCGAGGCGAACCTGATCCACGGCGCGCACATGGCAGGCGTGGATCGGCTGATGTTTCTCGGATCGAGCTGCATCTACCCGCGCGATTGTCCGCAGCCGATCAAGGAAGATTATCTGCTGACGGGCCCGCTTGAATATACCAACGAGCCCTATGCGATCGCCAAGATCGCCGGCGTGAAGCTGTGCGAAAACTACAAGCTGCAATATGGGCGGCGCTATTTCAGCGGTATGCCGACCAATACCTATGGCCGCGGTGACAATTATCACCCTGAAAACAGCCATGTCATGGCCGCGCTGATCCGCAAGGCGCATGAGGCGAAGCTCTCCGGCAGCGAGGAAATGGTGGTCTGGGGCAGTGGCCAGCCGCGGCGCGAGTTCATCCATGTCGACGATCTGGCCGACGCATGCGTGTTCCTGATGGAAAGCGGCTATGACCAGGGCCTGATCAATATCGGCACTGGTACGGACGTAACGATCCGCGAGTTGGCAGAGACCGTTGCCCGTGTCGTCGGCTTTGAGGGTCGTTTGATTTTTGACAGCAGCAAGCCTGACGGCACGCCCAGAAAGCTGATGGACAGCGGCAAGCTCGCTGCCGTTGGCTGGACGGCCCTCACCGGGCTGGGACAAGGCATCGCCGATGCGTATCGGCAGGCGCCATTCTTCGGCACGCATTGAGCCGATATTCGAACGAAAGCGACTGATCTCGATGAAGAAAGCACTGATTACCGGCGTCACCGGGCAGGACGGCGCCTACCTGGCGGAGTTTCTGCTGAAGAAGGGCTATGAAGTTCACGGCATCAAACGCCGCGCGAGCATGTTCAACACGGCGCGGATCGATCACCTCTACCAGGATCCGCATGTTCAGAACCAGCGCTTTCATCTGCACTTCGGCGACCTCACGGATTCCACCAACCTGATCAGGATCGTGCAGTCGGTCCAGCCGGACGAAATCTACAATCTTGCCGCACAAAGCCATGTGGCCGTCAGCTTCGACGAGCCGGAATATACGGCGAACGCCGACGGGCTCGGCGCGCTGCGTCTGCTCGAAGCGATCCGCATCCTGGGTCTCGAGAAGAAGACGCGCTTCTACCAAGCGAGCACCAGCGAACTCTATGGCCTAGTGCAGGAGACGCCGCAGAAGGAGACCACCCCCTTCTATCCTCGCAGCCCGTATGCGGTTGCGAAGCTCTACGCCTATTGGATCACGGTTAACTATCGTGAGGCTTATGGCATTTATGGCTGCAACGGCATCCTGTTCAACCACGAGAGTCCGCTTCGCGGCGAGACCTTCGTCACCCGCAAGATCACGCGTGCGGTCGCGAGGATCGCGCTTGGTCTCCAGAATACCGTCTATCTGGGCAATATGGACTCGCTCCGCGACTGGGGTCACGCCCGTGACTATGTGCAGATGCAATGGCTGATGCTGCAGCAGGAAACGCCAGAGGATTTCGTCATCGCGACGGGGAAGCAATATAGCGTCCGCGATTTCGTCAAGATGTCCGCGCGGCATCTTGGCATTGAAATCGAGTTTTCGGGTCAGGCGGAGGAAGAAATCGGCGTCGTCGCCGCGGTCGATTCCGAGCGCGCCAAGTGCAAGGTGGGCGACGTGGTGGTGCGAGTCGATCCTCGTTATTATCGCCCCACCGAGGTGGAAACCTTGTTGGGCGACGCAACCAAGGCGGCCGAAAAGCTTGGCTGGCGCCCGGAAACTACGCTTGAGGAGATGGTCGCGGAAATGGTCGACAGCGATTATCAGGCGGCGATCCGAGACGGACTGATCACCGATCACGGTTTCAAGATCTTCAACTATCACGAATAGAGTCCTGGCGGCGCCAGCTGGTGCCTTGGCATATCGGAGAGGGGGCGCTATTCGCCTGTCCTACATAGCTCAGCTGGTGAACCTAGTTGCCAGCGCCCTGCTCCTGTTGCTCGTGCTACGCTTTCTGGGGCGCGACGACTATGTTCAGTGGATCTTGTTCACGACCATCGCGGGCGGCCTGATTCAGCTTGAACAGTCGCTCAGTACGCTGGTCACCCGCTCGATCAGCCGTTCGGCGGCGCAAGGAAAGCAGGCTTTCGCGCATCAACTCGCCGCTGCGAGCCGGCTCTACCGCCGCTTTGCGGTAGGCGGGGTTGCCGTCATGTTCGTTGGCGGCGCGGTGTATCTTGGTGCGGCGGACAAGGGGCGGTTTGACCGGCAATGGCTGATCGACTGGTCTGCGTTCTGCGCTGCCTATCTTTGTTACTATTTCGTCGGCAGTTACGCTTGCTCGTTGATCGCACTCGATCGGGCGGACCGCCACGCAGCCATCGGCATCGTCACGCGCAGCTTGAACGTCGCCGTTGCCGGGCTGCTGTTGCTCTTGGGAATGGAAGTGCGCGGACTGAGCGTTAGCGTGTTCGTGAGCTTTCTCGCCGGCGCAATCTTGTTCCGGATCACTGCCACGCACTTTGTCTCCCATGCCGGCAATCAGCAGCTTAAGGACGCGCCACCGGCTAGCGGCTCCCCAGCTGCCGTTCCAGTCGCTCAAATCGGGCAACACGCCCTGTACATGCTCGGCAGCTACGCGCTTTACCGCGCCGGGCTGCTGATCGAAGCGGCCGTCCGGCCGGACAGTCTGCTTCAAGCCAGCTACGGCTTGTCGCTGCAGCTCCTCGCATTGCTCGCGACGCTCGCATCGGTTCCGATCGTCATGCGCGTCGCACCGCTGGTGCGGCTTTATCATCAGGGCGAGATCAAGCGTGCAGGCCAGGAGATCGCCCGCTTGTCGCTGTTGGTGAATCTGGTCTTCGCCTTGGGGGGGGGCGCTCTGATCTTGGGCGCGGATCTGATCGCCTATGTCTCGCCGGAGCAAGGCGTGGCGCTGCTGCCCCGGGAGCAGCTGGCAGCCCTGACGCTTGCCTATGCCGTCGAAATGAACATCCTTATCCTCGTCAATGGTTTGCTGGCGGCTCAGGAGTTCAGCTTCGCCGTGCGTTACTTGCTCGGAGCGATCTCGGGTCTGGCGATTGGAGTCATCGCGCGAGCCAGTGGAGCAGGCTTCTACACCGCGTTCGTGCTGATACCGATGGCGGTGCAGGCGAGCGTGACCCTGCCCGCGGTGTTCGCCCTATTGAAGCGCCGCTACGCACTGGGCTGGGGTGATTATCTCTTGAGCATTCTGCAACACGCCAGGCGTCCAAGCCAGCTCTGGCATTGACGGGGCTCAGACCGGACGGACTCGCTGAATCGATAGGTCGTCCATCCAGGTCTCGGTCTGCATCTCGCCGGCCGACGCCCGAATGGCGAGCCACTGGGCGGCGCAGTTGGATGTGGGAACCACGAACTCGCTGACGATGCGGCGGCCTTCGCTCGGCGCTTGCGGCAGCTGCTGCTCGAAGATCTTCTGCTCTCCAGTAGCGGTCCGGCACAGCAGCATGATCCTCGGTCGCCCAGACAGATCGGCCACCACGTCGCCTGCCGTGACGCTCAGCCGGTAGCGTCCGGGAGCGAGTGCCAGATATTGACGTGCCGCATCACCGGCGCGCCCGTTGGCAGCGCTCAGAAACAGAGCGCGGCCGCCCCGCGGGTGGGGCTCCGTGTGCGCACGGAGATCCGGCTCATCGACAAAGGCCCAATCGAGCGGGGGAAGCAGCGGCTGCGCTTCGAAACGCCCGTCGTTGACCGCGGTCTTCGGGCGCCGCGCTGCGTAACGGTAAATGGCGGCCGCCTCGTTCGGTGCATTGAGCTCGACCAGTCGCGCCAATGCGGCGCGCAGCATGCCCAGTTCGCCCTCGTTACTAGGCTTTAGCCGGGTCTGGCTCACGATCAAACGAACCGCTTCTGCCGACGGAGCGCCCGGCAGGAAGCGGTCCATGAACGCCTGCCACCAAGGCGGGCGCGACCCGACCATTTCGGCGAGAGGCCGGAGGATGTCCGGATCCGCACTCGCCTTGATCAAAATCGGGAACAGCAGATCCTCGCTGCGCGCGCTGACCCGCAACGCCCGATCGTAATGAATAAGGGCCTGCGGAATATCATCCCGCGCGACAGCTCCCTCGATCAGAGCCATTTGCGTCAGCAGGTCGCGCCGGGACAGGACATCCGCATAGGCGAGCAGGCGCTCACCTTGCGCGGGGCGACCCAAGATCGAGCGTGTGGCACTGAGGGTGCGGGTTGCCGCCACATTGACCGGTTCTCTGGCAAGGGCGGCAGTCGCAAGCGCGTCAGCGGATGCGGCGGATGCGCGAGTCATTTTGGGCGACAGCTGGCGAGCCGCGAGCTGAGCCCGCGCTTCCGCGCTGAACGGCCACAAGGCAAGAGCCAGATGCGGTTGCGGTCTCGCGAAGATCATCGCGAGAGTAACCGCAACCGTGAGCCAAAGGATCGGAACGGCCAGGGCGACCGCGACCACGATGGTCTTCAGATCGGCGGCTTCACCCTGCGGCCGGGCCCTATGCCTTGGCCGAGCCGTAGCCATAGCCATAGTCATATCCATAGCCGTAATGGGCATGCTTGCTTTCGAACTTGGAGAGCACCGCACCCAACACGGTCACATTTGCGGAGCGAAGCCGTTCGATCGCCACTTGGGCCATGCCCCGCTTCGTGCCGCGCGCCTCGACCACGAAGATGGTGCCTTCGACCTTGCTCCCGATCAGCGGCGCGTCGGCCAAGCCCATGACCGGCGGCGCGTCCAGCACGATCTGATCGAACTGCTGCGACAGGCGCGCAATGAGCTTGTTCAGGCGGTCGCCGACCAGCAACTCCGCCGCGCTGGGCGGCTGCGGACCGGCGAGCATCACGAACAGGTTCTCGTTCGCGGTCGCCTGGATCAGCCCGCTGAGATCGTCATTGCCGGCAAGAACGTTGCTGAGGCCCCGTTCGTTCGTGAGTCCCGTCAGATCCTGAAGCGATGGCGACCGCATGTCAGCGTCGATCAGCAAAGTCTTGCGGCCCGCGCGGGAGAGCAGAAGCGCAATCGCATAGCTCGTCGTGCTCTTGCCTTCGGCTGGCCGTGTGCTGGTCACGGCCATACTCTTGGGAACGCCGTGATCGGTGGACAATGCAAGGTTCGTCTGCACAGACAAATAGGCTTCGGTTAGCGAAGACTTTCGATCCGCGAGGGCGTCGATCGGGTCTCCCTGGGCGATCTTCGGCGTGGTCCCGATCACCGGGATGCCGATCATGCCCTCGATCTCGGCGGGGTCGGAGACGGCCTCGTCAATCTGTTCCAGAGCCAGTGCTGCGGCGATGCCCAGGGCGAGACCGGCGAGCAGTGCCACGGCGATGTTCAACAGCGGCTTCGGACTGGACGCACCCTCCGGAACCCGCGCGGGGTCAACCACCGAGATGTTGTTCACACCCACGCCGCCGGCGACGCCGATCTCCTTGTAGCGCTGGAGCAGCCCGTCATAGAGTTGGCGGTTGGTATCCACGTCCCGCTGGTAGATGTTGTACTGAATGCTGCGGCGGCGCAGGTCCAGCATGCCCGATTGTAGCGCTTCGACGCGCTTGCGCAGCTCGCTCTCGCGGGCAACGCTCGCCTGGAAAGTGCCGGCGACGGTTCCCCGCACCCGGCTTTCCTCACGCGCGATCGAGCGGTCGATCTGCTGAAGCTGATTGGCGAGCGCCTGGGCGGGCGGGTAGGCGGGTTCGAACTGTGTCAGCAGCCGCGAATATTCACCGGCCAGTTCGGCGCGACGTTGGCGCAAGCCCGAGATGGTATCGTTTTGCAGCGCTTCGGGGCTCATCCCCTGGCCAGCCGCGCGCATCCGGGCCTCCGTTGAGATCCGTTCGGCAGTAGCGCGCGCCAGTTCGCGATTGAGCGTGACGAGATCTTCGGCGACGAGCGAGCGTTCGCCGCTCATGCCGCCATCGCCTTGGGCCGGTGTCGTCGCGGGGAGGTTGATGATCCTTTGCTGAGCGGCATAGCTGACCAGCAGACGTTCCGACTGGTCCAATCGATCGCGCAGCTGGGCCAGGCGCTGTTCCAGGAAGCGACGCGCGTAGGAATTGGCCTCGTAGCGCCGCTCCAGCGTTGCCTGGATGAAGTTCGTCACCCAGGCGTCGACCACCTTTTTGGAGAATGCCGCATCGGGGCTCTTGAACGACACCACCACCAGGCGCGACAGCCGCTCCGGTGAAACGGCGATGTTGGCGAGGAGGATGTCGCCGGCGCGCCGAATACGCTTTTCGCGCGTCGCGTTGCCTGCGGGCCGGCCATTCTCGAACCAGTCCCCGGCCTCATCGACACCGAACATCTGGAAGAACCCCGCGTCGTCGTGCAGCCGTAGCTGAACCGCAACGCGATCAGCCAGGGAACGCGCCTTCAGCAGGCCGTACTGCGTCTGGTAGAATTCCTGGTCGACCGCCGATTCCCGCGGATTTGCATCCCGCACATTGGCGATGTTCTGCGACTCGCGTTGAATCTCCAGGGTCGTCGCCGCAGTATATTTGGGCGTCATCAGCAGCGTGACGATGAGTCCGGCCAGGACGCACAAGGCGATGGCGCCGATAATCACCCAGCGGCGGCGACGGATGATGCTCAACCATTGCTTGAGCAGCGGAGCCGCGCGGCTACCGCTCGCCGGTTCACCGGCGACGGAGCGCAGGTCGGGCGCTATTGCAGCCGCCCCGGCCCGACGGAAGTTCATCTCGTTCATACGTACCTTATCTCTAGCGCGTCACGAGCGCGATAAGCGGTGCCGTCAGGAGACCCGATGCATTCACGACGTCCCTGAATACACGGCGGGTCTGAGACTCGCCCACTACAATCACATCATTCGCAAAAATCTCAGGGTCAGCATAATTGCCGTTCCGGATCGCTTTCAGATCATACAAGGCGGCCATCTGCTGGTTCTGGACTTGGCGGAAAATGGCCACGTGCGATTGCCGTGAGAATTCGGTGGTCCCTTTGGCGCGCGCGATTGCGCGCATCAGCGTCATCTTGCCGACCACAGGGTAAAGGCCCGGTTCGCGCACCTCACCGTCAATGGTAACAACTTGACTCACGGTGTCGACCAGATTGACGGTCACCTGTGGGTTCCGGACATAGCGGCCCCGAAGGCGCTCGGCGATGGCAGCCGAAAGCTCCGCTGGGGTTGATCCAGCGGCTGATATTTCGCCGATCAGCGGCACTGAAATGCGGCCGCTTGCATCGGCCTGCACGGTTTTTGTGAGTTCCGGGATTCCGAAGACGTCGATCGCAACCCGGTCGAACGGTCCCATCCGGTACGGACGTTCCTCGCTCGCCACATCAGTGACGGACGGCGGAGGCAGTTCGGAGGCAGCCACGACTTTCAGACCCTCCGTGCCAAGCATTTGGGGCGTGGAGCAGGCGGTCAGCGCTGCGCAAACCAATAAACTGAGGACGCAAAAACGCATTCTGAACATTCCGAATTGGCTGAATAGCTTGGCGACCGGATAGCCGCTGCGCACGCCGGGGTAAAGGAGAGCTTAGCCGGCTTGCGGGCGGTGTTGCCGTCCATGGTTGAAGTCGGCGAGCCAGGCGCATGCCATGGCGAACGTGGCCGCCATCAGAGGCGTCCGTAACGGATAGTCGACGAGGCTGGCCAAAAGCGTGGCGATCACCATTGCCAAACTGGCCACCGCCAGTGTTCGGCCTTGCCTGGCTTGTGAATCCTTGTGCTGCAGCCTCCATCCCGACAGCGCCAACCAGACCAGAAAGCCGCCGAGCAGCAGCGCCGCGGGGAGGCCGCCGGTCATGAAGAGTTCGACGGGGTCGTTGTGAGCATGATTGAGATAGGCTCGCGAGAGAAGGTGATCCGGCTCATAGCCGCGGAACACCGGGTCGAATGATCCAAAGCCGGTTCCGAACGGAAAGAAGTCCTTCACGATCGAGACGACCGTAGGCAGCTTGGTGAAGCGCGGATCCTTGGCCATAAGCTCTGGGATGAAGAAGCGCTGCACCGACACCGCTCGTCCCGAAACGGAGATCGCCAGTACCAGGGCGCTCAGCACGCCCGCGAATGTCAGCAGCGAAACTCGCTTCCAGCTTGATCTCCGCCAGCGCCGAAACAGGGAGTTCCGACCAAGGAACGCGGCAGCCACCATCATCAGCGCCGCAACAGCGATACCAGCGCGAGACCCTGTCACCAGCGTCATGGCGAACAGGAAAAAGGCGGCGCCTATCGCAAGAAAATTGCGGCGGCGGTGCCAGAGACGATTCTGGGTAGGCATCTGCGTCCAAACGCTCAGCAGCGGAAAGCCGAACGCGAGAAATACCGCCTGGTGATTTCGATTGGCGAAAAAGCCTGCCGGGTTGCCGAAGCTACTGACCCGATAGGTGTAGAACGGGCTGTCTGAACCGCCACCGGCCTGCAGCACGCCCATGATTCCGGACGCGATGATGCCGACGAGCAGAACTGGCACCAGGTTGCGTCGCTGATCGGATCTGATCGCAGCATAGCCGACCAGGACCGCCATCGGCGGAAGCAGCGCAAGAAGGCTGTTCAAGGTCAGGTCCGGGGTCAAGGACAGGGGCCGCCACGGGGCTTCGCCACCCAGGAAGCGGGACGCCGCGCTATACCGCTGATGACCCGGCATGCTTTGCCAGAGGTCCGGTGGCAAGGGGATGAGCTGGGCGACAATGATCAGCGCCAACGCTGCCAGGAACAATAGCGGCGTGCGCACGACCCGCCATTCGATCGCACCTGGAAGGATCGCAACACCAACGATGAACAACAGAGCTGCCGGGCGTACATAGAGAAGCGACAGCGTGTCGGGTCGCGAAGCGCCGCCACCCAGCAGGAGCAGCCCTAGAAGAGAGACGAGCAGAAGGAAGCGCACCTGAAAGGCGCGATCCGACCTTAGCCGGAGGAATGACATCTAGGCGCGTTTAGCCGCGGCCGCCTAGCTCGTCCAGCGGCAGCTTAATCCTGCAGGATTTCAATTCGTGCACGGTGCTCCCCGCCTCCCAGCCGGGCGACGATGTTCCTTCCTGGGTTGCGAACGCGGAGGTGCCCGCTTGTATTCGTCAGTCCAAGCTTGAGCATCGGATCGGCGCGGGAGCGTGGGTCGACATTGACCAGTTCCAGGCCGGTGAACTCAATGCTGCTCTGATAGCCGATCACCCCCAAGCTGTCCCTTTCCAGCAACACTCGCCCGCTCACACTGATGTCGTGAGGACCGATCTCAATTCCCGTCGTTCCCATCTGACCGCCAGCCTGCACGCAAATTGCAGAACGGCCTCGCAATGCGCCGCCCCTGAGATCGACGTCCCGCAGATCGACGGAAATGTGGTGCGAGCCAGTGGAAACGTGGACCATCCCGTTCTCCGCACCCGGGCTGCCGACGACTCCTGGACGTAAATTGCAGCGACTTCCCGCTGCGCTCACGTTGAAATTCCGGCAAGCGTCTTCGATGTGGACGAGTTCGTATCCGATGTTCCCGCCTTGCACCTCCACATCCCAATCGTCGCAATTTGCGAAGCCTACGCCCCATTGATCGATATCGGTCACGTTGAGGCGCGAGATTTTTCCCGACGAACAGCCGCCGGCTGAAAAGCGGGCACCAGCTCGATTGCTGCCTGACAGAGCGGGCCGGTCGAAACGCACATGATCGGGTCCTTCGATCGAAGCGATGCGAGTCCCAGGGGGCAGGTGGATGCTTCTGATCAGCATTCCTTTCCTCAAGCTTCGAGCGTCGAAGCGCCCGCCCGCACTGTCGTTGAGCTTGAGGACCTCTGCGCTTCCGGACCTGATCTCACCCGCGAACAAGCCAGGAGAGTTGAACTCTGCAACTTCAGTGCAGCGCTGCCCTGAGCAATCCTCCATCAAGATGTTCGTTTGCGTTGACACATCGTTGGTCTGCTTTGAAATTCCGAGTTCGAGGTCCTCGAAGCGACAGTTGATGAACGCCAGCCCGTCAATGTCCGAGCTCAAGGGAAGAAACCCGTAGTTTCCTGCGCGCGCGCCGAGCCCGCGGAATCGCACCCGTGTGAAGGCCAATTGAGAGCAAAGCTCGATCGCGGCCGCCGCGGCCGTCCAGGAGCCGCCTCCATTCTCGACCTCCAACGTGATGTCAGAAATCGCGATTCCGGCTCCCGCTAGCCCGATCCCATAAAAGGCCGGATGACTACGGCGGCGGAACCGGAGAACCGAGTTTGCCCCCTCGCCGATCAATGTCGTACCAGAGCCAAGGGTGATCGGGTCTCCGCCGAGGGCAATGCCGCGATCTTCGATCAGCCAGGTCCCGGCCGGCACCAGAATTGGACAGCCGCGTGCACGGGACGCTTCAACAGCCCTGACGAAGCCGCCGCGATCGTCCGTCACGCCGTCCCCTCGGCAGCCAAAGTCGCGGATATCCAGGACCGGAGCCAGTGCGCCGCCCGCAGAAGTGGCAAGCGGCAACAAAGATGCCGACGTTCCGGAGAGAAATGTGCGTCGATTGAGAAGCATATGATCGCCTAGCGCCCTTCCTGGTCAACTCGCCAATCCTTGCTCCGGTTCATCTACAATCGCGCGGGTCGGAACCGGACCGGTGCCTTCGTGATTATAGGCCCGGAACAATCAAAGGCAGCTCGGGATCTGCCTAGAAAAGGGGAATACAAGATGGCCAGTTACACGACCCGCGGCGCTGTGCTCAGCTTTTCGGCGCCCAACGGTGGTTCGAACCAGGCGCTCGGTCGGGTGGTCGGCCTGCGCGACAACGGCTTTGCCGTTACCTGGCTGGCGGAAGATGCCGAGCGGACAACCTTCGACGGCGATCTGTATGGTTATGTTTTCAACGCAAACCTTACCGCGACCACGGCAAACCCGCGGACGCTGGTGACGGATACCGGCCCCGCTCCCAGCTATCCGGTCCTCCAGGACTCCACGGCGTCGAGCAATGGCGGGTTCGCGCTGATCTCCACCGATAACGCACGATTCAGCCTGGGTGAGGCGACGTCAAAGCAGGAGGCCACGGTCCGGCTTTACGACAGCACCGGAAACGCGATCGGGTCTCCCGTCTATCTTGGCCTCAGCTCGCCGATCGGGGTGACGATCACGACCCTTGGAGACGGCCGCCTGGTCGCCGGCTGGGTCGACAATGACGGTGCTCTTCGGGCGCAATATCTGACCGCCGACGGCGCCTTGTCCGGCTCCAGCTTCGTCGTAGCCTTGCCAGGCGGCGACTTCGCGTCGCGTCCGGTCTTCAGCGCCGTCGGACCGAGCGGTTGGGTCGCAACCTATGTCGCTCAGGGGCAGGCGCAGGGCAATGCCGTCTTCTACGACGCCGCGGGAACAGCCTCTTCCAGCGTGCCTGTGTCCACGAACATGACCAGCATCCAGGGTATCGAGTCCTCGAAGCTGGCGGACGGCGGCAGCGTTCTGGTCTGGACGCGCGTCAACGCGTCGCAACAGGTCGAGACCCGCGCCCAGATTTTCACCGCTTCGGGTGAAAAGCTGGGAACTGAGCTGAACATCTCGAGTGGAAACTCGTCTGTGACGAGCGTCGCCGGTCTCTCCGGCGGCGGTTTCGTCATTGCCACCGAGGCAGGCTCCACCGTCGAACTTCGCTTCTACAATGCGATCGGCCAAGTTGCCGCCGTTCCGATTATTCTTGCCAATGCGCGGGAGCCGAGCGTGAGCGCGTTGGCCGACGGCGGATTCGTCCTGTCCTGGCAGGAAGGATCGACATTCAAGGCGCAGGCCTATCAGGCTGTCGCAGCGTCAGCTCAGAACCTTAACGGCACTGCCGGCGCCGACACGCTGGTCGGGCAGGAAGCAAATGACGCGCTTTTCGGTCTGGCCGGCGAGGATCGTCTGTTCGGCAGCGTCGGAAATGACGCGCTCTATGGCGGCGACAATGTGGACAGCCTGTACGGCGGTGCAGGCGCTGATTACCTCGACGGCGGTACGGGCGCCGACAAGATGTTCGGCAGCTTTGGCGATGATGTTTATGTGGCCGACAACCTTGCTGATCAGGTCTCGGAGCTGACGGGCGAGGGCGTTGACCGCGTTTATGCGCTAGTCTCTGGCTATACCCTGACGGCGGGTTCCGAGGTCGAGATTCTGGCGGCAGGCGGCAGCGACGCGAACGTCCCGCTGACGCTTGTGGGCAACGAAAAGGCAAACAATCTTTGGGGAAATAGCGGAGCCAATGCTCTTTACGGAGCAGCGGGCGCGGATGCGCTGTTCGGTTACGCCGGCGCCGATTATCTCGACGGCGGCTCAGGCGCGGACTTCATGGTCGGCGGTACCGGCGATGATGTCTATGTTGTCGAAACCTCTGGCGATGTCGTCTCCGAGCTCGCGGGCGAAGGCATGGATACGGTGTACGTCCTGACCGAATATTTCGCGCTATCTGCGACTTCGGCGGTGGAAGTCATCACCGTCGGAGGCCCTGATCCGGCCGCGCCTTATACGCTGGTCGGTAACGAGTTGACCAACAACATCGTGGGCAGCGCCGGTGTGAATGCCCTGTATGGAGGCGGCGGGAACGACGCCTTGTTCGGCTATGCCGGCAATGACTATCTCGATGGCGGCACCGGACCTGATCTGCTGGTCGGCGGCGTTGGCAACGACACCTACATCATTGATGATGGCAGCGATATCATCGATGAACGCGCCGGCGAGGGAAGCGATCGCGTTTATGCGTTGACGAGCTTTCAGTTGAACGCTGGAGCTTCGATCGAGGAAATCTTCGTCGGAGGCCCGAATCCGACCGCGCAGATCAACCTCACCGGCAACGAGCTGGCGAACAATCTCGTCGGCAATGCCGGGTTCAACTGGCTGAATGGCGGCGCCGGCAATGATTATCTGCGCGGTGAGGGCGGGCCGGACAACTTCGCGTTCTCGTCAGCTCTGTCGCCGCAGAACATCGACTTCATCGCCGATTTCACCTCCGGTCTCGACAAGATCGCACTCGACGATGCAGTCTTCACCGGCCTTTCCGGCGGGACCCTGTCGGCGAGCGCTTTTGCGAACGGCAACGCGACAACCGCCGACCACCGGATCATTTTTCAGGGCACGACGGGCGCATTGCTGTTCGATGCGGACGGCAACGGAGCCGGCGCAGCCGTTCAGTTCGCTTCGGTAAGCGCAGGCCTCACCCTGCAGGCGAGCGACTTCTTCGTGATCTAGGAAACTGAGGTCGCAGGTCATCACCGGTCCCCTGGCGTGCGCCGGGTGGACTGGTGATCCCGCGATTTGCTAAGATCAAATATGGCCTTAATTTACCGATCGATTTTGGGCGCTTGCCCGGTGTTCCTAGGCGTGCTTGTCTCGGCCCCCGCCTCGGGCAGCGAACTAGCGAAGGAAGAGGTGCACGGAACGGTCCGTGTGTGCATCTATGAAAAGGAAGGAGCGATCCGGCTGGAGCGGCGGACGCTCCAGATCGGCTTCGCGCAGCTCTGCCCGCAGCGGTATATCGAGCCTGAGCCAGCTGCCGCGCCTGTCCCGTTCATGGCCCAGCTGCAGGGCCAGCGGACGCGCAACGGGCAGCGGGTCTGCATCTACCGTCATGGGTCGATCCTCTACGAGCGACCGGCTTCGCTGACGGTCAGCTGTCCGATTTCGCCTTACTGACCGCGTGCGCGCTTCCTCTCAGCAACGGGTCACTGCGACGGCGCGCATCGTTTCTGCCGAACGCGTTTACGATGGCTGGGTGAAGCTCGACCGAGTGAGCCTGCTCATGCCCGATGGTGCCCAGGTCGAGCGTCATATCGAGCGGCCCGGCCCAGCCGTCTGCGTGCTTCCTTACGACAAGGACCAAAGAAGAGCTCTGTTCGTGTCGATGCCTCGGGCCGCCGTGATTGACGCAGGCGAGGCGCCGCTTCTCGAAGTAATCGCGGGCGCGCTGGGGTCCGAGGAGGCAGCCGAGTGCGCGCGGCGGGAGGCATTGGAAGAAGCAGGCGTACGGTTGAGCGAGCTGGAACCGGCCGGTGTGGTCTGGACGATGCCGAGCCACTCTTCCGAGAAAATCACGTTGTTTCTAGCGCCGTTCACCGCAGCCGATGTGATCGCGCAAGGGGGCGGAGCGGCGGACGAAAACGAGAACATAACTGTAGTGGAAATGGGCCTCGACACGCTGTGGCGGGCGCTGATGCGCAACGAATTAAAGGACATGAAGACGATGGTGCTGGTCCAGGCATTGTTTATGCGACACCCGCATTTAGCCGGTTGATTTCGCCAGGCATCGCTGACGCCAAGAGGTCAGCTATCCGGTCGGAGGCGTGTCCCTCGCCATAAGGGCTATGTTTCCGCGCCATGTGGGCATGAGCGAGCGGATGGTCCAGCAACCGGTTAACCTCTTGCACGATCTCAACCGGATTCGTTCCGACCAGACGAGCGGTGCCGGCGTCGACGCATTCCTGCCGTTCCGTCACCTGGCGCAGAATGAGGGCGGGCACCCCGAGCACCGGCGCTTCTTCCTGCACGCCGCCGCTGTCGGTCAGGACCAGATAGGCTCTGGACAGGAGAGCGACGAAGGGAAGGAATTCTAGAGGCTCCGTCAGCACGACGTTCGGCTCGGTGTCGAGCGCTTGGAACAAAGAAGACCGGAACGCCGGGTTCGGATGCGCGGGAAGCACGATCAGGATGTCGTCGCGGCAAGCGAGCTCCCGCACCGCGGCGATGATGTTGCCGACACGGCTGATATTCTCCCGCCTGTGACAAGTGACGATGACGAGGCGCTTTCCCTCGGCCCGTTGAAATATCGAAACGATCTCGTCCGGCAGGGTCTCGCCCGCGGCCAGTCTCGTACGGGCCGCGATCAGCGCGTCGACGACCGTGTTGCCCGTTACGAAAATTCTTTCGCTCGGCACGCCCTCGTCCAGCAGCGCTGCTGCCGCTCTTTTCGTTGGGGCGAAGTGCATGTCCGCCACCGCGGCGATGACTCTTCGGTTGCCCTCTTCGGGAAAGGGCTCGCTCGTTCCCGTCCGCAGGCCGGCTTCGACGTGAGCCACCGGCGTTCGAGAAAGAAAGGCTGCGTACGCCGCGGCTGCGGCTGTCGCGGTGTCGCCCTGGACGATGACTCTGTCAGGCGCTTCGGTTGCAAATACCTGCCCCAGAGCCGAAATCATCCTGCCCGCCATGTCCGGCAGGCTTTGACCTGGCACCATAAGGTCGAGGTCAATGTCTGGGGTGAGGCGCTGGCCGGCAAGAACGCCATCCAAGAGATGGCGGTGCTGAGCCGTTACGCAGATGCAGGTTGGAAGATGGCGCGCACGAAGCGCCGCGATCACCGGCAGCAATTTGATGGCCTCCGGACGGGTGCCGAACACCACCATAAGCCCTGGCATCGACTTCCCCCATGGCCGCCCCGGGACATCAGGCCACAGCTTTGGTTCGACGGCAGCACCCTTAAACCGATCGATACCCTCGGAACCACTGTACGAATTTTGCGATCCCGTCTTCGACTCTGGTCTTGGGCTCGAACCCGAGGTCTCTCGAGATCGCCCCGAGATCTGCGTAAGTCGCAATCACGTCGCCGGCTTGCATCGGATAGAAATCACGAACTGCTGTCTTCCCGCACGCCGCCTCGATAACATCGACGAAGCGGGTCAGTTCTTCCGGGCAGTTATTGCCGATGTTGTAGATTCGGTGCGGCGCTCGACCGGCGCACGCATCTTGGGCTCCGTCGTCGCGAGGCGGATTGTCCAATGCCGCCACCACCCCGTCGATGATGTCGTCGATATAGGTGAAGTCGCGGCGCATATCGCCATTGTTGAAGACCTTGATCGGCTTGCCCGTCAGGATCGCCTCGGTGAACAGCCAGGGTGCCATGTCGGGCCGGCCCCAGGGTCCATAGACGGTGAAGAAGCGCAGGCCCGTCAGCGGGATGCGATAGAGATGGGCATAAGCCTCGCTCATCAGCTCGTCGGCCTTCTTGGTCGCGGCATAAAGGGAGACTGGATGATCGACCCGGTCCGCTTCGCTGAACGGCAGCTTCTCGTTGCCGCCATAGACCGACGAGGATGACGCATAGACCATCGGCACCTGCCGCGCCCGCGCGACTTCGAGCAGGTTCAGATGCCCGACCAGATTCGACTGCACATAGGCGCGCGGGTTCTTCAGCGAGTAGCGCACCCCCGCCTGCGCACCCAGATGGGCGATCCGGTCGAACTGGTAGAATCCGAGCACCGCTTCGAGCACTTCATGATCGGCAAAGTCGAGCCGGTGCAGCGTGAACGCATCGCCATGGCGCCGCCAGAGTTCGGCGACGCGATCCTCTTTCAGCTGCGGATCGTAGTAATCGTTGAAATTGTCGATGCCGAGCACAGGCTCGCCCCGCGACAACAGCCGGTCGGCCAGGTGAAACCCAATAAAGCCGGCCGCGCCGGTGACGAGCGTGGTCAATCAACTCTCCCTGTGCGCTGCGCGGCGGAGACGGTCTCCGATTGCGAGCCCCAGCCCCGCAGCGGGGATCGGCGCCACGGCAATGGCCTGCTTTCGCGAAGCATCGGCGCGGTGCAGCAGGTCGAATAGCCGCGCAGCCGCTTCGATCAGGTTACCGGAGGCACTGAGGGTCTCATCGCCGGCGATCCGGCCAAAGCCGATCAGATACTCGCTATCATCCGCTTGAACGGCGTCGAGGCGCAGCGGCTTGGCCGGCGCATAGTGGCGCGCGAGCATGCCGGGCGCCTGGATCGGTCCCGCAGCGGCAGGCGCCCGCCCCAGGTCGATCGGGCCAGGTCGCAGCAACCGCAGCCCCTGCGCATCGGCTGCGACGATGGTCGATTCCAGCCCAACCTCGGTTGGTCCGGCATCCACGATCAGAGGAATGCGTCCACCGAGGCTCTTCAGCACATGTTCCGCGCGGGTCGGGCTGATCGTGCCGCTCGCATTGGCCGAGGGAGCCGCAAGCGGGCGGCCGCATGCCTTGAGCAGCGCCTGCATGGCCGGGTGCGCCGGGACCCTCAGCGCGACGGTCTCCAGCCCTGCCGTGACAATGGCAGGCAGGGCGCTCTCCGCCTTCGGCACGACCAGGGTAAGCGGCCCCGGCCAGTGCCGCTCCGCCAGCTCCCGTGCCGACTGGCCGAACTGCCCCAGCTGCTCGGCCGCGGCGAGGTCCGGCACGTGCACGATCAGCGGGTTGAAGCTAGGGCGCCCCTTGGCCGCATAGATGCGCGCCACTGCCTCGGCGTTTGTCGCGTCGGCGGCGAGACCATAGACGGTTTCGGTTGGCACCGCGACAGGCTCGCCGGCCAGGATCAGCCGCGCCGCCTCGGCTATCGCGCTCTCGTCAAAGGCGAGGATGCGGGTATTGGAGACGCTCACCACGCCGCGCTATAGCCGCGCCGACATATTCTCAAGGAGCCCCATGAGCTACATCGCCCCGGTTGCCGAGCAGCGCTTCGTGCTCGACCATGTCGTGCGCATCGGCGAGCTGGCCGAGCATGCGGAGTTTGCCGCGGCCACGCCCGACCTGGTCGATGCCGTGGTTGAAGGCGCGGGCGCCTTTGCGGCCGGCGAATGGGCGCCACTCAACCGCATCGGCGACACCGTCGGCGCGAAGTGGCAGGACGGCAAGGTCGTGATGCCCGACGGCTTCAAGGCGGCATATCGCGGCTATGTCGAGGGTGGCTGGGGCACGATCAATTCGCCGGAAGCCTTTGGCGGGCAGGGCCTGCCCTATGCGCTGGCGACCGTCGTGCTTGAGGATCTCGGCTCGGCCAATATGGCGTTCACGCTGATGCCGATGCTCACCCCCGGCGCAGTCGAGGCGCTGCTGGCGCATGGCTCGCCCGAGCAGCAGGCGGCCTATCTGCCCAGGCTGATCAGCGGCGAATGGAACGGCACGATGAACCTGACCGAGCCGCAGGCCGGCTCGGACGTCGGCGCGCTGCGCACCACCGCCACGCCCGCGGGCGACGGCAGCTGGCGGATCAAGGGCAGCAAGATCTTCATCACCTTTGGCGAGCACGACCTGACCGACAATATCGTCCATCTGGTGCTCGCCCGCACGCCGGGCGCTCCCGCCGGCACGAAGGGCATTTCGCTGTTCCTCGTGCCCAAGTTCCGGCTGAAGGATGACGGCACTCCGGGCGAATTCAACGACGTCCGCTGCGCCTCGATCGAGCATAAGCTGGGCATCAACGCCTCGCCGACGTGCACGCTCAGCTTCGGCGATCATGACGATTGCCATGGCTGGCTGATCGGCGAGGAGATGGGCGGCATGCGCGCCATGTTCACGATGATGAACAACGCCCGGCTGAACGTCGGCCTGCAGGGGGTGCAGATCGGCGAGCGTGCGACCCAGCAGGCGCTGTCGTTCGCGCGCGAGCGGGTGCAGCTGGGCAAGCCCATCGTCGAGCATCCGGATGTGCGGCGCATGCTGCTGCGGATGCGGGCGCTGACCCAGGCGGCGCGGGCGCTGATTTATTATGGTGCCGGCCAGGCGGACCGCGCCCATCTCGGCGACGCGGCGGCCAAGGCGCGGCTGGAGCTGCTGACGCCGCTCGCCAAGAGCTGGGGCACGGATGTCGGCTGCGAAGTCGCGTCGCTCGGCGTGCAGGTCCATGGCGGCATGGGTTTTGTCGAAGAGACCGGGGCCGCTCAGCATTATCGCGACGTCCGCATCGCGCCGATCTACGAAGGCACCAACGGCATCCAGGCGGCGGACCTGGTCAACCGCAAGCTGCCGATGCACGGCGGCGAGGTGCTCGCGTCGCTGCTCGCCGACATTCGCGAGGAAGCCGCGGACGAGACGCAGCTGATCCATCTCGTCGAGCGCGTCGAAGCGACTGCCCGTTGGATGACGGGCAATGAAGTGACCCCGGAAGACCGGCTCGCGGGCAGCTATCCGATGACGACCATGACGGCGGTGGCGGTCGGTGGCTGGTTGATGGCCCGCCAGGCCAAGGCGGCTGCGGCTGCCGAAACGACACCATTTACCGAAATGAAGCAGGCGGTGGCGCGCTTCTTCCTCGACCGGATCGTTCCGGAGGCGTTCGGGCTGGAACAGTCGGCGCGAGGCGGGGCAGCAGGCCTGTACACTCTCGATGCCGAAACGCTGGCGGCCTGAACCGTGACTCAGCAGCGCATCGTGCCCGTCATCCTGTCGGGCGGCGGCGGCACGCGGCTCTGGCCGCTATCGCGCCCCGACAAGCCCAAGCAGTTCCTGGCGCTCGCATCCGAGCGGACGATGTTGCAGGCGACTGCCGGCCGCACCGCCGATCGCACGCGCTATGAGCCGCCGCTGATCGTCGCCAACGCCGCCCATGCTGAGGAGATCGAGGCGCAGCTGCAGGCCATTGGGTGTGAGCCGCAGGCGATCGTGCTGGAGCCGGTCGCCCGCAACACGGCGGCGGCGATTGCGCTTGCCGCCTTGTCGGTCGCACCCGACGCACTTCTTCTGGTCATGCCCAGCGATCATGTGATTGAAAAGGAAAGCGCGCTCCATGACGCGGTGGCCGGGGGGCTTGGGTTCGCGCAGCAGGGTTGGCTGGTGACGTTCGGCATCACGCCCACTCATGCGGAGACCGGCTATGGCTATATCAAGCTCGCCGAGCCGCTCGATCCGCGCGTGCACCGGGTGGAACGCTTCATCGAAAAGCCGCTGCGCCCCGCCGCCGAGGCGATGCTGGCTGAGGGCGGCTATGCCTGGAATGGCGGCATCTTCCTGTTCCAGGCGGCGGCTTTGCTGCAGGCTCTGGACGAGTTTGCGCCGCAAGTGCTGGAGCAAGCGAAGCAGTCCTTGAATCGCGCCGGCAAGCAGGGCGTCCGCGTCCAACCCGATGCCGAGGCATTCGCCGCCGCCCCGTCGGAATCGATCGACTATGCGGTCATGGAAAAGGCCGCAAAAGTGGCCGTGCTGCCGGTCGATCTTGGCTGGTCGGATGTCGGCAGCTGGGACGCCCTGTACGAACTCGGCCGGCGTGATGCCGCGGGCAATCTAGTCAAGGGTGCGGCGCGGCTGGTCGACACGGCCAATTGCTTGGTGCGGAGCGAAGGACCGCGTGTGTCGATGTTCGGCGTGTCCGACCTGATTGTGGTGGCGACAGGCGACGAGATCCTGATCCTGCCGCGTGGCCAGTCGCAGGAGGTCAAGCGCCTGTCAGGTGCTTAGATACCAGCGCTCGCCGCGTTCGAGCCCGAGCGCAGTCAGACGGCCGCTGGCAAAGGCGCCGGTGTCGATGCCGATGCGGTTCGGCCGTTCCTCGACTTCCTCGGTGATCGTGTGGCCATGCACGACGATGGGCCCGTGAGTGCCGCGGAAATCGAGGAATTCCGAACGGATCCAGCGCAGGTCGCCGCCGGTCTGTTCCTCGAGCGCGACGCGCGGGCGAATGCCGGCATGGACGAACAGATAGTCGCCGAACGCGATCCGGTCTTCGAAGCGCTTCAGGAACGCGACATGATCGGCCGGCACGCGGGCGATCAGCGCGGGCAGCAGGTCGTCATAATCCAGCGCCCCATATTCCTCCTCGTCGAAACCGTAGCTGAGGATCGTCGCCCGCCCGCCGATCTTCACGAAGAAGCGCAGCGCCTCGATGCTGCCGCCCAAAGCCTTCAGGAACACTTCCTCATGGTTGCCCATCAGGAAGCGCACCGGACGGCCGCTCCGTTCGATTTCCAAGGCGCGCTGGACGACGCCTGCAGAATCCGGTCCGCGATCGATCAGGTCGCCCAGGAAGATCAGCTGGGTCCGAGCAGCTCCCCGTAACCGCTCATCGGCTTCGATGCGGAACAGCAGCGAATCGAGCAGGTCCAGCCGACCATGGATGTCGCCGATCGCATAGACGCGCAGCCCGTCCGGTACCCGCGCGGGCGGGGGCGTAGGTTCGATGGCACGGCGGAGAAGCTTCAGAACCATGTTCGTCTTATTGTCAGCTGAGCGCGCCATATAGGGTGCGGCGGCCTGAACACCAGATGATCAGAGGCGCGACGCGCCCGGATAGGCCAGCAATGCCGCCGAGCCGAGGGGGACGCTGATGCGAGTCTCGCCCGTGATCGCCCAGCATTCACCGGCGGCGAATTCCTGCCCGTCGACGGAACCGCCACCCGAAATCGGCACCAGCAGGGCCATTGACTGCGCGACCAGCCGGCGTTCGGTTCCTTCCAGGCGCTCGACAACGAACTTGGGACCTCCCGCGAGCAGGTCTTTACTGTCCGGCGCAGCGGGAGCGACAAAGGGCTCGAGCGTGGACACCGCCGCGCCTCGTTCCAGATGCAACTCGCGCGGCCGGCCATAGTCGTAGAGCCGGTAGGTCAGGTCGAGATTCTGTTGAATCTCAATGAGCGTCAGGCCGGCCCCGATCGCGTGAATGGTGCCGGCGGGCGAGTATATGAAGTCTCCCGCTTTCACCGGAACCCAGTCGAGCAGATCGACGATGCTGCCGTCGGCTGCAGAGAGTCTGAGCTCCTCCGGGCTCATTGGCTGCTTGGGGCCGAGCGCGATAGTCGAGTCCGGTGCTGCATCGAGGATCAGCCAGGCCTCGTCCTTGCCGCGCGGATAACCTGCGGCCTGTGCCGCTACATCGTCGGGATGGACCTGCACCGACAATTTTTCGCTCGTGAACAGATATTTGACGAGCAACTCCGCATCGCCGCTTTGGTCGAACCAGATTTCGCCGACCGGCTCGCCGCATTCCAATGCGTGAAATGCAGGAAGAAGATTTAGTCGACCCCAAGGCTTCTCGACCGCGTGGGCGTTGAGTTTCGTAGCAGGCATGACGCGGCGCCCTAGCGAGCCACTTTGCGGAAAGCGAGGGTCAGGCGCGCTCGAACAGCTCCGCCGGGTCAATGCGCAGCCGCTCGATGACGCCCCGGATGCGGGGCCATTCCTCGTCTAAAAATGCGCGCCGTTCCTGCTCGCGCAGCCGGACGGCCGCGCCATCGGCCACGAACATGCCCACCCCCCGCCGCACGGTCACCAGCCCTTCCTCCTGGAACAGCTGATAGGCCTTGGCGACGGTCAGCGGGTTGGCGCCTTGTTCGGCGGCGAAAGCGCGCACCGAGGGCAGCATATCGCCTTCCCGGTACCGCCCCTCCAGAATCGCTTCGGCGATGCGGTCGCGAAGTTGGAGATAGACGGGACGCTCGGCTGCAGGCATTGCGCATTGGTGCACTAATACAGCGGGTCACGTCAAGGCCAATGACGCACGATCTCGTCGAAAACGGGACGTGGCCGCTCTTCCAGTTCGTTGCCGGGCGAGCCGATGAAGACGAAGCCGGCGATGCGATCCTTCTCCCCGCCGCCGAGCGCCCGCAGCACATGCGGGTCAAACGCGGCCCAGCCGGTGATCCAGCTCGCCACAAAGCCATGGGCTGTCGCCGCCGTGACCAGGTTCATGCACAGCGCGCCTGATGAGAGCTGCTGTTCCCACAGCGGTATCTTGCTCGGCTCGACAGGGGAGGAGAGCACCGCCACCAACGTCGGCGCCTGCCGCGCGAACTGATCGATGGCGACCACATCCTCGCGCTCCGGCGTGCCGCGCGACGCCTTGAACGCGTTCTGCAGCAGCGTCGCGAAGGCGTTCCGATCCTCGATCACCAGCATCCGCCACGGCGCGAGCTTGCCATGATCGGGGACCCGCATCGCCGCGGACAGGATCGTGCGCAGCTGGTCCGCGTTCGGACCGGGCGCAACGATGTCCCGCGGCTTGCCCGAGCGGCGGGTGGCGAGCAGGGCGGCGGGCGAGGACAGGTCGTTGAACATCTCCGCGCATCTGGGCGGCTGGCGGGCAGGGATCAAGCGGCTATGCTGAGGCGATGTTGCTTGCGCTTCTCCTCGCCGCCGCAGCGCCTGCCGGGCAGGCGGAAGAACTCCGCGCCCTTGTCGCGCTCGACACGCGCGTCGCTGCTATCGGCGACCGGCTGGCGCGGGGTGGCTTGTGCCGGGACGTGCTGAGCAGCCCCGGCTGGGTCTTGCAGGACGTGGCGCAATACAGCGCCGAACTTCGGCCGGCCGCCCGCCAGGCCCTCAAGCTGGGCGAGCTGCCGAGCGTGGCCGCGCTGCTGCCCGGAAGCGCCGCCTCCGGCTCCCTGCAGGTGGGCGATGAGATCGCAGCGGTGAACGGCCAGGGTATCGCTGCCAAGGCACGAGGCTACCGGCGCGTCGAACAGGTCGAGGCCCTGGTCGAGCAGGCGCTCGCCGTGGGACCCGTAGAGTTGATGGTCCGCCGGCAGGGCAGGGAGGTCCCAGTCCGCATCGCTCCGGTGCCGGGTTGCCGCTCGCGGTTTCAGCTGCTCACCGGCCGCGGGCTGAATGCGAAGGCGGATGGGCGCTATGTCCAGGTCACCGGCGAACTGGTCGAGTTCGTCCGCAACGACGACGAACTCGCGCTCGTGATCGCGCATGAGCTTGCGCACAACATCCTCCGGCACAAGGATCGGCTGGACGCCGCCGGCGTGTCGCGGGGCCTGTTCGCCGGCTTCGGCAAGAACCGCACGCGCATCCGCGAGACCGAGCTCGAGGCCGACCGGCTTGCCCTCTATCTGATGGCGCGCGCGGGTTATGACGTGACTGTCGCCCCGGGTTTTTGGGATCGGTTCGGTCGCAAGACCGTGCCAGGTTTCCTCAGCGACGGCACCCATCCGGGCGCGCGCGAGCGGGTGCGCCGGGCGGAGGCGGAAATCGCCCGCATCCGCGCCCAGCAGGCGGCAGGGCAACAGCCCACGCCATAGGGGCTCTTGGCAGCGCCGATTTCGGCGTTAGGGTCCCCGCCCAATCGGGCTGCTCGACGGCCTTAGGACATTGGGAAGAGGAACCGCATGGTCAACGTCAATGCCGATCCGACGGCAGAGCCGCTCTCGCCACAAGTCAGCCGGTCGGACGGCGGCACCTGGTTCAACCATCCAAGGCAGCTGAAGCGCCTGTTTACTACCGAGATGTGGGAGCGGTTCGGCTTTTACGGGATGCGGGCGATCCTGACGCTCTATCTCGTCAATCACTTCCTCTTCAACGACGTCACCGCCGCCGGCATTTATGGCGGCTTCACCGCGCTGGTCTATCTGACGCCGCTGATCGGCGGCTTGCTTGCCGATCAGTATCTCGGGTCGAAGCGTTCGGTGAAATTCGGCGCGATCCTGATGGCGCTTGGCTATTTCACCCTCTGCTTCGGCGGCGAGGCGGCGCGGCCGTTCGCGGTTGTGGACGGTCAGCGCTACGAAGTCTCGGTCGAAGGCAGTGGCGATGCCCAGCAGCGCTTCATCGACAGCAATGGCGAGAAGCTGCTGATCAAGGGCAATGACGACAAGTCGGTGTCATTGGTCGGCGCCGCTGGCAATGAAGTGCGACGGGTCGCCCCCGACGGGTTCAAATCGGAAGGCGAACGCTCCGGCCTGTTCGTTGTCATCCTGCTGCTCGGCCTGTCCCTCGTCACCGTCGGCAACGGCTTCTTCAAACCGAATATCTCGACGATCGTCGGCAGCCTGTACGATGAGGGCGACCGGCGCCGAGACGCCGGCTTCACGATCTTCTACATGGGGATCAATCTCGGTTCGCTGATCTCGCAATTCTTCTGTCCGCTGCTGGCCGTCACGGTCGGCTGGTGGGCGGGCTTCGGTCTCGCAGCGGTCGGCATGACCTGCTCCTGGCTGCTGTTTCAGTTCGATGGCGGCCGGTTGAGCGGCTATGGCGAGCGGCCGGACGACGCGCCCGCGAACAAGGACATGTACATCTATGGCGGCGCGCTGGTCGCGATCCCGCTTGTCATCTTCCTGTTCTGGAACCTGATGAACTACGTCGCGCCGCCCGCCGGATCGGGCGTCATCGGCTACATTGCGTCGCTGCCGATCATGGGTAAATTCCTGTTCGGCACCTTCCTGCTTTCCGTGCCCGGCATCCTGATCTGGTCGTGGATGAAGGGCAGCCGCACCGAGTTCCAGATGATGCTGGCGGCGATGGTGCTGATCGTCTTCAACGTCGTGTTCTGGACCTTGTTCGAGCAGGCGGGCTCCTCGCTGACCCTGTTCGCCGAGCGCAACACGATGCTGGAGATCGGCTGGACGGCGCCGCTGTTCGCGATGTTCCGCAATGCGCCGATTACCTATTATCTTTTCTTCGGCGCACTGACCGGCGGCATTCTCTGGCTCGCCTGGTGGTTCTTCGCCTGGGGCGAGGAGCCGGCGACGCGGCGGACCATGGCGATCGCTTTCGCGGTCGTGGCCGCGCTGGTGCTGATCGGCATGCACTTCGCCCGCCTGAACGGCTTCGGCAATGAGCGCGTCTATGTGATGCCCGCGGGTCAGACGCAGATTTTCAATGCGCTGTTCATCGTGCTGCTGGCGCCGCTGTTCAGCTTTTTGTGGAACGCACTGTCGCGGCGCGGGCTGGAGCCGCCCATTCCGGTCAAGTTCGGCATCGCGCTGATGGGCGTCGGCGCGGGGTTCCTGTTCCTGGTCTGGGGCGCGAACTTCGCCGATGCGGGCTATCAGGTCGGCCTGGCATGGCTTGCTGGGCTCTACCTGATCCACTCGATTGCCGAACTCTGCATCTCGCCGGTCGGCCTCTCCATGATCACCAAGCTGTCGATCGCCCGCATCGTCGGGCTGATGATGGGCGTGTGGTTCCTGTCGATCTCGGTCGCGCAGTATGTGGCGGGCGCCGTGGCGCAGGTCGCCAGCGTGGAGACGGTCGGCGGGCAGGTGACCAACCTCAAGGTCAGCCTCGACACCTATGTCGGCGTATTCACCACCATCGGCTGGATTTCGGTCGCGATCGGCGCGGTGCTGCTCGTGATCGCCTTCCCGCTCAAATATCTGATGCACGGGGTTAAGTAGGATGCGTTCAGTTCTGGTTGCGGTGAGCGCGCTGGCGCTCGCCTCCTGCGCGGCGACGGGCGAGAAGCCGAGATCGGCGTCGGCACCCAAAGAAAGGCCGGTCGCCTATTCCCGTGACCCCTATCCGTCGACCTACCGCGCCTTTCCCGGCCTGCCGACCGTCATCACCAACGTCACCATCTATGACGGCGAAGGCGGGCGGATAAACAATGGTCAGGTGCTGTTCGCCGACGGAAAGGTGGTCGCCGTCGGCCAGACGGTTTCCGCGCCGCAGGGGGCCGTCACGATCGACGGCGCGGGGAAATGGGTGACGCCCGGCATCATCGATATCCACAGCCATTTGGGAGAGGGCAATCCCGGCGGCGGCTTTGGCGACGGCAATGAAGGCACCGGGCCCGTCCGGCCGGAAGTCTGGGCCGAACACAGCGTCTGGCCGCAGGACCCCGGCTTCACCCGCGCGCTGACCAATGGCGGCGTCACCTCGCTGCAGATCCTGCCCGGTTCGGCCAACCTCTTCGGTGGCCGCTCGGTGGTGCTCAAGAATGTGCCCGCACGCACGGTCCAGGCGATGAAGTTTCCCGGGGCGCCCTATGGCCTGAAGATGGCGTGCGGCGAGAATCCCAAGCGCGTTTATGGCGGCCGCAACCAGATGCCGGCGACGCGCATGGGCAATATGGCCGTCAATCGCCAGACCTGGGTCCGCGCGCAGGAATATAAGCGCAAATGGGACAAATTTGAGCGGGACGGCGGCGAGCCGCCGACGCGCGACATCGCCATGGACACGCTGCGCGGCGTGCTGGCCGGCGAAATCCTGGTGCAGAACCACTGCTACCGCGCCGAGGAAATGGCCAACGTCATCGATATGTCGAAGGAGTTCGGCTATAAGGTCGCTGCCTTCCATCATGCGACCGAGGCCTACAAGGTCGCCGACCTGCTGAAGCAGCACGACATCTGCGCGGCCATCTGGGCGGACTGGTGGGGCTTCAAGATGGAAGCCTATGACGCGGTCAACGAGAACATGCCGCTGGTGCACAATGCCGGTGCTTGCGTCGTCACCCATTCCGACGACGAGAACGGCATCCAGCGCCTCTATCAGGAAGCGGCCAAGGCGCTCGGCAATGGCCGGCGCATGGGCATCAACATCCCCGACGAAGTCGCCTGGACCTGGCTCAGCTACAACCCCGCCAAGGCGATGGGCATCGCCGACAAGGTCGGCAGCCTCAGGCCCGGCAAGATGGCAGACGTGGTGCTCTGGAACGGCAATCCGTTCAGCGTCTACACGCGGCCCGAAAAGGTCTGGATCGACGGCGCGCTGATGTACGACGCCATGGACCCCAAGCGCCGCCCCGTGACCGATTTCGAGCTCGGCCAGCCGGGCGAGGGAGATGTGAAGTGAAGGTTGTTTTTCCTCCCGCCTCCCGCTCGTCCCGAGCGAAGTCGAGGGGCGTTGGGTCGGACTTAGGTGCGTGCGCCCCTCGACTACGCTCGGGACGAGCGAGCTTCGGTGCCATCCTTGCGCTTCTTCTTTCCACCCCGGCCCTCGCCCAGACCGTCGCCATCACCGGCGGCATCGTGGCACTGGGCGACGGCTCCGCGCCGATCGAGGGCGGCACGGTGGTGATCCGCGATGGCCGGATCGTGTCGGCGGGCCGCGGCGTCGCCGTGCCTGCGGGTGCGCAGACCATCGATGCGACGGGCAAATGGGTGGCGCCGGGCTTCGTTGCCGGCTTCACGCGGCTCGGGCTCGTCGAGGTCGATGCGGTCGATGCCGCCAATGACACGCGGGCAGGCGCGCGATCGCCTTACTCCGCCGCGATCGATATCGAGCCCGGCATCAATCCCGCCGTGTCGGCGATGGCGGTCAGCCGCGTGGGCGGCGTGACGCGCGCCATCGTGGCGCCTGTGACGGCGAACATGATCTTCGCAGGACAGGGCGCGGTGATCGACACCGGCGCCGACGTCAACGCCGTCACCATGCCGCGCGCCTTCCAGTTCGTCGAATTGGGCGAAGAAGGGGCGGACAATGCCGGCGGCAGCCGCCCCGCCGCCTTCGTGCAGCTCCGTAGCTCGCTCGACGCGGCGCAGCGCTACGCCCGCAATCCGGCGGCCTATGACGGCAACAGCCGGGACTCGCTGCTCAACCGTGCCGATGCTGCAGCCCTGGTGCCGGTGATCAATGGCAGGATGCCGCTGCTCGTCCATGTCGAGAGCGCCAACGACATTCGCAACGTGCTGCGGCTGCGGCGAGATTTCCCGGCCGTGAAGCTGGTGCTGGTCGGCGCCGCCGAAGGCTGGCTGGTGGCACGCGAGATCGCGGCGGCCGGCGTTCCGGTGATCGCCTCGGCGCTGGCCGACCTGCCCTCGTCCTTCGAACGTGTTGCCGCGACCCAGTCGAATATCGGCCGGATGAAGGCGGCGGGCGTGCGCGTCTCGGTCGGCATGATCGACGACAATGAGGCAATGCAGGCGCGCTACTCGCCGCAATATGCGGGCAATCTGGTCGCCCTGAACAAGGTGCCGGGCGCGACCGGCCTGCAATGGGGTGAGGCGCTCGCCGCGATCACCTCCGGCCCCGCCGATGCTCTGGGCATGGCCAATGAGATCGGCTCGCTCCGCCCCGGCCGCCGCGCCGATGTGGTGCTGTGGAACGGCGATCCGCTCGAGCTGACCAGCCATGCCGAGCGCGTCTGGATCGACGGCGTCGAGCAGCCGATGGTCAGCCGCCAGACCAAGCTCCGCGACCGCTATGCGCGGCCGGGGGAGGGTGACTTGCCGAAGACGTACGAGCGGTAAGATTTCTCTTCGTCATGCCAGCGAAGGCTGGCATCTTGCCTGCGGGCCGAGATCCGAGCTTTCGCTGGGGTGACGAACGGGGGGAACATGGCTGGACTTGCACAGGTCACTGCCGCAGCCGCGGCATTTGTCGGCACGCATCTGCTGATGTCGCACCCGCTGCGTGGCGCCATGGTGGCGAGGCTCGGCGGCAAAGGCTTCCAAGTCGCCTACTCGCTCGTCTCCTTCGCGACGCTCGGCTGGCTGGTCTGGGCGATGCGCCGCATGGGTCCTGAGCCGTTCCTGTGGGCGGCGCCGGATTGGCTCTGCGTCGTGGCGTCGGCGGTGATGCTGCTGTCGAGCGTGCTGCTGGTCGGCTCGCTGATCGGCAACCCGGCCTTGCCTGGTGCGCCGGCAAATGCCCGGGAGCCGCGCGGCGTGTTCGCCATTACCCGGCACCCGATGATGTGGAGCTTCGCGCTCTGGGCCGTGGCGCATGCTTCGGTCTGGCCGCAACTGTCCGTGCTGATCCTGTGCTTTGCCATCGGCCTGCTCGCGCTGGCCGGGGCCGCGGGTCAGGATGCAAAGAAGACGCGCTTGCAGCCGGGTTTCTGGCCGCACTGGCGCACCCAGACGGGCTTCGCGCCGTTCACCGGACCAGCGCCGGTCAAGGCGATGTGGCCAGGCTGGGGCGTGCTGCTCGGCGGCCTTGCGCTGTGGCTGCTCGTCAGCTGGCTCCACCCGCTGCTCGGCGCCCCGGCCGTGGGCGTGTGGCGTTAGGTCTCTAATCCTTCCCTGCAAGGGGAGGTGGCAGCGCGCAGCGCTGACGGAGGGGTGTCGGCGGTGGTGAGTCTCACTGACCGCGACACCCCTCCACCACGCCGCTGCGCGGCGCGGTCCCCCTCCCCTTGCAGGGGAGGAGCTTGCTACAGCCGCACCATCCGCATGCCTTGTTCGCGGTAGCGCGGGCCTTGGGCGGCTTGCGCGGCGTTCAGCGCGTCGAGATCCGCGGCGGACAGCTCTAGCTCCGCCGCCTTGGCCGAATCTTCCAGCGTCGCGCGGCGCTTGACGCCGGGGATCGGCACCACATGCGGCCCCTGCGCGATCAGCCAGGCGAGCGCGATCTGGGCGAGGCTGGCGCCGTTGCGCTCCGCCACGGCCCGGATGGCGCCGACGACCTTCAGATTGGCGCCGAAATTCTCTTCCGAATAGCGCGGATCATTGCGCCGCCAATCGTCGGCGGGCAGGTCGTCGCGGCTCTTGATCTGGCCCGTCAGGAAACCGCGGCCGAGCGGCGAATAGGGTACGAAGCCGATGCTGAGTTCTTCGCACAGCGGCAGGATGTCGTCTTCAACGCCGCGCTCCCACAGCGAATATTCGCTCTGCAGGGCCGAGATCGGGTGGACGGCATGGGCGCGCCGGATCGTCTCCGGCCCGGCTTCCGACAGGCCGAGGAACCGCACTTTGCCTTCCTTCACCAGCGCGGCCATCGCCCCGACAGTCTCCTCGATCGGCGTGTTCGGATCGACGCGATGCTGATAGTAAAGGTCGATCGAGTCAACTCCGAGCCGCTTCAGCGAACCTTCGACCGAGCTGCGGATATTCGCGGGAGAGCTGTCGACGCCGGTGATCTGGTTGCCGTCGAACTTGAAACCGAATTTGGTCGCGATAACGAGCTTCTCGCGGTTCCCCTTGATCGCCTCCCCCACCAGCTCTTCATTCTGGAACGGGCCGTAAATTTGCGCCGTGTCGAAGAAGGTGACGCCGAGATCGATCGCACGGTGGATGGTTGCGATCGACTCATCCTCGGTCGCGTCGCCGCCGTAGTTGATGTTTCCGCCGCGAACCATCGGCATGCAGCCGATGCCGATTGCTGAAACTTCAAGGCCTTGGCCAAGCGTCCGGTATTTCATGGGCGGGTCCTTCTCGCTAGGGGAACGGGTTCAGGGTAGTGGAAGCGGCATGACACGCAAATTCTTCGGGACGGACGGCATCAGGGGCCGGGTGAACACCCCGACCATGACGGCCGAGATGGCGATGAAAGTGGGCATGGCCGCCGGCGCCCATTTCGTCCGTGGCGACCATATTCACCGCGTCGTGATCGGCAAGGACACAAGGCTGTCCGGCTATATGCTGGAGCCCGCGCTTGTCGCCGGCTTCACCAGCGTCGGCATGGACGTGGTGTTGGTCGGGCCGATGCCGACGCCTGCGGTGGCGCTGCTCACCCGTTCGATGCGCGCCGACCTCGGCGTGATGATCTCGGCCAGCCACAACCCCTTTGCCGACAATGGCATCAAGCTGTTCGGCCCCGACGGCTACAAGCTCTCAGATGCCGACGAGCTGGCAATCGAGGCGCTGATCGAGGCGCCGGCGAAGCTGGCACCCGCCGACCGCACCGGCCGCGCCCGGCGGGTGGACGACGCTCCTGGGCGCTACATCCATGCGGTCAAGTCGAGCTTCCCGGAAGGGCTGCGGCTCGAAGGGCTCAAGATCGCGATCGATTGCGCGAACGGCGCTGCCTACAAGGTGGCGCCCGAGGCGCTGTGGGAGCTGGGTGCCGAGATCGTGCCGGTCGGCGTCGGCCCCAATGGCACCAACATCAACGCCGGCTGCGGATCGACGGCGCCGCAGACGCTGCAGGAGACGGTGGTCGCCAGCGGCGCCGATATCGGGCTGGCGCTCGATGGCGATGCGGATCGGCTGATCGTGGTCGATGAGACCGGGCGGCTGGTGGATGGCGACCAGCTGATGGGGCTGATCGCGACGAGCTGGGCGCGCCAGGGCCTGCTCAAAGGCGGCGGGCTCGTCGCGACGGTCATGTCCAATCTCGGGCTGGAGCGGCGGCTGCAGGCGGACGGCCTCACCCTGCAGCGCACCAAGGTCGGCGACCGCTATGTGGTCGAATGCATGCGGGAGCGGGGCTTCAATGTCGGCGGCGAGCAGTCCGGGCACATCATCCTGTCGGACCATGCGACCACCGGCGACGGGCTGATGGCCGGCCTGCAGGTGCTGGCCGAGCTGGTCCAATCCGGCCGCCGCGCGAGCGAGTTGCTGCACGTCTTCGATCCCGTCCCGCAGCTGCTCAAGAATGTCCGCTTCTCCGGCGGCAAGCCGCTCGACGACAGCCGGGTCAAGGCGACGATCGCGGATGCCGAGGCTGAACTCAACGGCCGCGGCCGCCTCGTCATCCGGCCTTCGGGCACCGAGCCGCTGATCCGCGTGATGGCGGAAGGCGATGACGAGGGTCAGGTCAAGGCCGTCGTCGAACGCATCTGCGCGGCCGTGGCGGAGGCGGTATGATGGGCAAGCCTGTCTCGATCCTCCCCTGCAAGGGGAGGTGGCGCGCGCAGCGCGACGGAGGGGTGTCACCGATGATGAGTCTCACTGGCCTTGACACCCCTCCACCACCAGCCTTCAGCTGGTGGTCCCCCTCCCCTTACGGGGGAGGATCTTGGCATGCTTGAGATGCGGCCCGATTGCGAACGTTGCGGAACGGACCTGCCGGCGGATCAGCATGGCGCGTTCATCTGCTCGTTCGAATGCAGCTTCTGCGCCGAGTGCACCGACGCACTCGACGATCGCTGCCCCAACTGTGGCGGCGAGCTGACCGACCGGCCGACCCGCGTCGGTGCTGCCTTGGCCAAGCATCCAGCCAGCACCACGCGCAAGTATAAGGGCCAGTGACCAGCGACGACTGGCCCGTGGACCCAATCCCCCGCGTCCTGATCATCGCGGGATCGGACAGCGGTGGCGGCGCGGGCATTCAGGCCGACATCAAGACCGTCACCATGCTCGGCGGATTCGCGACGACCGCGATCACTGCCGTTACCGCGCAGAACACGATCGGCGTCCAGGCGGTGCATGCCGTGCCCCCGGAGATGGTGCTGGCGCAGATCGACAGCGTGTTGGGCGATTTGGGTGCCGACGCGATCAAGATCGGCATGATCGGCTCGCCCGCCACGGCGGAGGCCGTCGCGGAGCGGCTGTCCGGGCTCGACCTGCCGATCGTCTTCGATCCGGTGATGGTCGCGACCAGCGGCTCGACCCTGGCCGACGCGGCGACGATTGCCGCGTTCGAAAAGCTGATGCGGATCGCCTCGGTGGTGACCCCCAACCTGCCGGAGCTGGAGGCGCTGGGCGGAGAGGAGGCGGTGCTTGCCCATGGCTGCCATCTGCTGGCCAAAGGAGGCCACGCGGAAGGCTATTACATCGTCGACCGGGTGCTGGCGCCGAACGGCCAGGAGGTCGCCCGGCTGGAAGGCAAGCGCTTCGACACCGACGACACCCACGGCACGGGCTGCACCCTCGCCAGCGCCCTCGCCACCGGGCTGGCGAGCGGGATGGGGATCAAGGAGGCGTTCGAGCGGGCCGTGCGCTTCGTGCGCATCGCCATCCTCTCCGCACCGGGTCTGGGGCAGGGGCACGGGCCTGTCGGCCACACGCTTGGCCATAATCCCTATGAGCAGCTTGAGGGGCTTGGCGATGGGCTCTGAAAACTGTGGAGAACTCCACCGCCGGCTTGGCTGAGCCTGTCGAAGCCCTCCCTTTCTTTTTTCAAGCCCTTAAAGGAAGACGGGAAGGGCTTCGACAAGCTCAGCCAAGCCGGTTTTTGGATCATGACCAGACCCTCTCGCAAACTCGAACTGACGCATCCCGGCCCGGTCGCCGGCGTCGATGAGGCTGGCCGGGGTCCGCTGGCAGGCCCTGTGGTCGCCGCTGCGGTCGTGCTGCCGGAGCGAGGTATCCCGCGCGGGATCGACGATTCGAAGAAGCTGACGGCGGCCGTCCGCGCGGAACTGTCGCAACGCCTCTACAAGATCGCCCTGGTCGGCGTCGGCATGGCAACCGTCGAGGAGATCGACCGGCTGAACATCTATTGGGCGACGATGCTGGCGATGACGCGGGCGGTGGAAGCACTCGGCATTGCGCCGGGCATGGTGCTGATCGACGGCAACGCCAAGCCGCGCTGGGATCACCCCTGCACGACGATCGTCGGCGGCGACGCTTTGTGCCTGTCTATCGCCGCGGCCTCGGTGATCGCCAAGCATCATCGCGACCAGATCATGATCGAGCAGGACGCGCAGCACCCGGGTTACGGCTGGGCCTCGAACAAGGGCTATGGCTGCCCGCAGCACCGCGAGGCGCTCCATCGGCTGGGTCCGACGCCGCTCCATCGCCGCAGCTTCGCGCCCGTCGCGCAAGCTTTGCTGCCATTGTGAGTCTTTCCGGCCACACCACAATCTGTTGAGTCCGGGCGCACCCGGAGGACTCATCATCTTGTAATTGGCGGCGAGCGGACTCCTTCCGTTCCATTTTGTGCCCGAAATGAACTGCTTGACCGGGGACTCCTCTGGACTCACTCTGGCTGTGGATAAGTGAGCAGGGGGCGCAAGGCCGGATGGGGGTAGTGACCAAGGTTGAACGGCGCGCCGCGTCCAAGGCGGATGGCCTGCCGCTCGACCAGATCCTGATGGACGATTGCGTCGAGGCGATGCGCTCCTTGCCCGACAAGTCGGTGGACATGGTCTTCGCCGATCCGCCCTATAATCTCCAGCTCGGCGGCGATCTCTTCCGTCCGGAGGGCGGCCGCGTCGACGCAGTCGACAATGACTGGGACAAATTCGACACCTTCGCCGCCTATGACGAATTCACCCGCGCCTGGCTGAGCGAGGCGCGCCGCGTGCTGAAGGACAGCGGCTCCCTCTGGGTGATCGGCAGCTATCACAATATCTTCCGGGTCGGCGCCGCGGTGCAGGATCTGGGGCTCTGGATCCTGAACGACATCGTTTGGCGCAAGTCGAACCCGATGCCGAACTTCAAGGGCACCCGCTTCACCAATGCGCACGAGACGCTGATCTGGGCGGCCAAGAGCGAGACTGCCCGCTACACCTTCAACTATCGGGCCATGAAGACGCTGAACGACGAGCTGCAAATGCGCTCCGACTGGCTGTTCCCGATCTGCGGCGGCGCCGAGCGGCTGAAGCGCGGCGGCGTCAAGGCGCACCCGACGCAGAAGCCGGAGGCGCTGCTCTACCGGGTGCTGCTCGCCTGCACCAACCCCGGCGACGTGGTGCTCGACCCGTTTTTCGGCACCGGCACGACCGGCGCCGTCGCCCGCCGGCTCGGCCGCCGCTGGATCGGCATCGAGCGCGAGCCGGGCTATTGCGACGTGGCGCGGGAGCGGATCGAGGCGGCGCTGCCGCTCGACGAATCGGCGCTGAAGACGATGCAATCGCCGGCCGCCGCGCCAAAGGTAGCGTTCGGCGTGCTGGTGGAAACGGGCATGCTGAAGCCTGGTGCCATGTTGCTGGATGCGAAGCGCCGTTACTGCGCGACGGTGCGCGCCGATGGCTCGCTGGAGGCGCAGGGCGCGACGGGCTCGATCCACAAGGTCGGCGCGACGCTGCAGGGCGCGCCGTCGTGCAACGGCTGGACCTTCTGGCACTATGAGGATGGTGGCGCGCTGAAGCCGATCGACGCACTGCGGCAGACCTATCTGCTCGCGAATGAGGTTTGATCGAGAACATCAAATCCGTTTGGGCTGAGCTTGTCGAGGCCCTCCCTTTCCTTTCTGAGCCGAACAGAAGAAGGGAGGCCTTCGACAAGCTCAGGCCAGACGGTGTTTAGGTGAAGCGCTTCTATCTGAAACCGACGGCCTTCGTGAACAGTCCGATCGGGCTCGACACTGACCCGGCACGCCTCGCCGGCGGTCTGCTCTGGCATTCCGCTTATGAGCTGATCGAAGTGCGCGATGGCCGCCGCCTGTCCAAACGCCTGGTGCCAGTGTCTCAGGCACACTCGCTTCCGGATGAGGTGCAGCCCGTGTTGCAGCGGCTCGCGGCACCTCGCGCAGCGCTTCAACTCGGGGACCGGACGATCCGCTTCGACCAGCCGCAGGTCGCGGCAATCCTGAACGTCACTCCTGACAGCTTTTCGGACGGCGGCAAGCACCTCGAAAGCGAGGCTGCCGCCGCTGCTGGTGTGGAGGCGGCGGGCGCGGGTGCGTCCCTCATCGATGTCGGCGGCGAATCGACCCGCCCCGGCGCGGCACCGGTCTGGGAAGGGGACGAAATCGCGCGCGTCGTGCCGGTCGTCGAGCGCCTCGCCCGCGCCGGAGTGGCCGTGTCGATCGACACGCGCAATGCGGCCGTCATGGAGGCGGCGCTCGCGGCGGGGGCGGGAATCGTCAACGACGTCTCGGCTTTGCTCTATGACGACCGCGCGCTGGATGTCGTGGTGCGCGCCGGCTGTCCGGTGATCCTGATGCACGCGGGAGACCCGCGCGATCTTCATGCGCAGACGCTCGGACCCGATCCGCTGTTGCAGGTCCATGACTGGCTCGAAGCGCGTGTGGCGGCAGTCGAAGCGGCTGGCGTGCCGCGGTCGCGAATCATCGTCGATCCCGGCATCGGCTTCGGCAAGACGGTCGCCGACAATCTCGCGCTGCTGAACGGGCTGGCGCTGTTTCAGGGCCTTGGCTGCGCATTGATGCTGGGCGCCAGCCGCAAGCGGATGATCGGCGCGCTGTCGAACGAGGCTCCGGCGGATCAGCGGCTGGGCGGCTCGATCGCGCTCGCGCTCACCGGCATCATGTCAGGTGCGCAGATCGTCCGGGTTCATGATGTGCCCGAGACGGTGCAGGCGCTTCGGGTGTGGCGCGGGCTGCGTGACCAGGCGCTGTCATCGATCTAGGCTTTTCCTCGCGCTCGAAGGAAATCCAGCGGAAGGCCATGCCGATGACGGAGGTGAGCACGCCGATCACGGTCAGCAGCCGCATCATGTCCGTGTCCGATCCGTCCCAAGCCACCACGCCGAGCAGCATGACGCTGGCGATCGAGATCAGATAACCGGACCGCTGGAACATCGTGACACCTCCGTAAGAGTAACGAAAGTGTCACTTACCCGTTCCGCTCAGGCGGCGACGTCGCCGATGCCGAGTTCGCCGAGCTTGCGGTAAAGTGTCGAGCGGCCAATGCCGAGGCGCCGTGCGACTTCGGTCATGCGGCCGCGATAATGGCCGATGGCGAGGCGGATCACATCGGCCTCGATCTCTTCCAGGTTGCGGATATGGCCGTCGGCTTCGAACAGGGTCACGCCCGATCCGGCGATCGGCGCCAGCAGCCGGGTCACGTTGGAATGGCTCTGCAGCGCGATCTGCGGGAAGTCGGCCGATGTCAGCGCGTCGCCGTCGCAAAGCACGGCGGCGCGGAACAGGGCGTTCTGCAGCTGGCGGACATTGCCCGGCCAGTCGAACGACATCAGCACCGACAGCGCCTCGTCGGTGATGACGAGATCGCGCAGGCCCGGCTGCGCGGCAATCCGCGCCAGCATGTGCCGGGCGAGAGCAGGGATGTCGCCCGGCCGGTCGCGCAGCGGCGGCACCGCCACATGGACGACGTTCAGCCGGTAATAAAGGTCTTCGCGGAAACGGCCCTGTGCGACTTCCTCGATCAGCGGGCGGCTGGAGGCGCCGATCAGCCGGACATCGACATCGCGCGACACGCGCGCGCCGAGCGGGTGAATTTCCCCCGTTTCCAGCAGGCGCAGCAGCTTGGCCTGGGTTTCGAGCGGCAGTTCGGCGACGTCCTTCAGCAGCACCGTGCCGCCGTCCGCCTGCTGGAGACGTCCGACCTTGCGCTCGAACGCTCCCGTGAAGGCGCCGCGCTCATGGCCGAACAGTTCCGAATCGACGGAATTCTCCGGGATCGCACCACAATTGATGACCGACCAGGCCTTCTTCGCGCGCGGCGAGGCGGCGTGGATGGCCTCCGCAATCAGCTCCTTGCCGACTCCCGGCTCGCCTTCGATCAGAACCGGCACGCGCGCCCGCGCCGCCTTGGCAGCGATCGCCATGGCCGAGCGGAATTGGGGGGCGGCGCCGACGATCTCGTCGAAGCCAAGCACCGCGCGAATCTTTTCCGCCAGCGGCCGCAGCTCGCCGACATTAGCCCGGCTGGAGACGGCGGCGTCCAGCGCGCCGAGCAGCCGTTCCGGCGCGATCGGCTTGATCAGATAGTCGGACGCACCGGTGCGCATCGCGTTGACGGCCAGCTCGATCGAGCCATTTGCCGTCAGCAGCAGCACTGGCAGCGCGGGGCGGCGCGCGTGCAGCATCTCGATCAGGGTGATGGTGGAATCGTCCGGGCCGTAATCGTCGATCAGCACGGCATCGAGTAGCAGGCCCTGCTCGCTTTCCAGCACGTCGCGCGCGGCGGCAGCATCGTCGGCGAAGATCGTGCGCCAACCCGCCCGCGCGGCGATCGCGCCGACCAGCCTTTTCTGGGCAGGCTCGTCATCGACCAGCATCAGCAACTTGGCGTTCGCCTTGGCCATATCCCTCACTCGCGCTCTTACGGCGGCAAGGTTTAGGCGGGGTTGCGTAAAAGTGATGTTAAGCGACACACCTTGTCTCTTGAGGCTGCCCCGACTGATCGATAGATACGGCGGCGGGGCTTCAACGGATGCAAGGTTCAATGGCGCAAAACGGCGATCTCAAGGCACATGAGCAGACCTATTCGGGTTTCACTGCATTGCTGAAATGGGGAACGGTGGCGACGGCCATCGTGACACTCGTCGTCGTTTTTCTGATCGCCGGCTGAGTTCATCATGAAACTCGCCGTCCTCAAAGAGTTAGCGGACGGCGAGCGGCGCGTTTCAGCGACGCCGGAGACCGTCAGGAAGTTCATCGGCCTGGGCGCCGAGGTCGCCGTGGAAAGCGGCGCCGGCGCCACTGCCTCCGTGTCTGACGAGGATTATCGCGCTGCCGGCGCGACGCTCGGCGGCCGGGCCGAGGTGCTCGCCGGTGCCGACATCATCCTGGGCGTGCAGGGGCCGCCGCCGGAAAGCTTGGGCGGCGCGAAGCAGGGCGCGTGGCTGGTCGCGGGCCTCAATCCCTTCGGCGAGCGGGCGCGGGTGGACGCCTATGCGAGCGCGGGTTTGGAGGCGCTCGCCATGGAGTTCATGCCGCGCATCACGCGTGCGCAGTCGATGGACATTCTCTCGTCCCAGTCGAACCTCGCCGGCTACAAGGCGGTGCTGGATGCCGCCGCCGAATATGGCCGCGCCTTTCCCATGATGATGACGGCGGCGGGCACCGTCTCTGCCGCCAAGGCCTTCGTGATGGGCGTCGGCGTCGCCGGCCTGCAGGCGATCGCGACGGCACGGCGGCTGGGCGCGCAGGTTTCCGCAACCGATGTTCGCTCCGCGACCAAGGAGCAGATCATGTCGCTCGGCGCCAAGCCGATCTTCGTGGAGAATGTCGCGGGTATCGAGGGCGAAGGCTCGGGCGGCTATGCGACCGAGATGTCGGAGGAATATCAGAAGGCGCAGGCCGAATTAGTCTCCGCGCACATCGCGAAACAGGACATCGTCATCACCACCGCGCTGATCCCCGGCCGCGCCGCGCCGCGCCTGATCTCCGACGCGCAGATCGCGACGATGAAGCCGGGCAGCGTGATCGTCGACCTGGCGGTGGAGCAGGGCGGCAACGTCGAAGGCGCGGTCGCCGGCCAGGTGGTCGAGCGGCACGGGGTCAAGATCGTCGGCCACCGGAACGTCCCCAGCCGCCTCCCCGCCGACGCCAGCGCGCTCTTCTCCCGCAACCTGTTCAACTTCCTCAGCGCCTTCTGGGACAAGGAGAAGGGCGCACCGGTCCTCGACGAGGAAATCGGCGACGCGATCCGCCTGACCCGCGGCGGCCAGGTAGTGAATGCGAGGCTGCTCGGGTGAGAGGGCTGACACCTCTTGATCCTCCCCTGCAAGGGGAGGGGGACCGCCGAGCGAAGCTCGGTGGTGGAGGGGTGTCAAGCTTTGTGGGTCTCACCAGCGCTGACACCCCTCCGTCGCGTTTCGCGCGCCACCTCCCCTTGCAGGGGAGGATCTGAGTGCTGCAGGGTTCGCCGGAGACGATTGCTATTGCTCGACAACTTCGGCGCGATATGTCGCTCCCAAAAGTGCTTCTCTGGACTGAACTGCGGAAGCGGCCGGCAGACCTGAAGTTCCGTCGCCAGCAACCGGCAAAGCGGAAGGTCACGGACTTCTACTGCCACGCGGCTCGCCTTGTCGTCGAGGTGGACGGCGCTGCTCACGATAGTGTGGAGGTGGCAGATGGTGACGCTGCTCGCGACGCATGGTTCGCGGCTCGGGGGATACGGGTTCTCCGTCTTCCTGCAAAGAAGGTGCTGAAAGATATGGACGATTGCATCCGCGCCATCCTCCTTGCCGCTGGAGCCACGACATGACCTTCATTGCCATTCTCTCCATCTTCGTGCTTGCCTGTTTCGTCGGCTATTATGTCGTCTGGTCAGTGACGCCGGCGCTTCACACGCCGCTGATGGCGGTGACCAACGCGATTTCGTCGGTGATTATCGTCGGGGCGCTGGTGGCAGCGGCGTCGGCGTTCGGGGCGGAGGCGAAGTGGCTCGGGCTCATCGCGGTCGCGCTCGCCAGCGTCAACATTTTCGGCGGCTTCGCCGTCACCGAGCGGATGCTCGCCATGTACAAGAAAAAGGATCGCTGAGTGCGGCACGGGGGGCGCTGAACCATGCATGAGGTCGCTGAGGTCAACCCGTGGGTCGCTTTGGCCTATCTGGTCGCGGGCGTCTGCTTCATCCTGGCGCTGCGCGGACTGTCGAGTCCAGCCTCGTCGCGCCGCGGCAACCGCTTCGGCATGGCCGGGATGGCGCTGGCCGTGGGCACGACGCTTTGGGAGCATAACGAAGCGGGGTTGATCGAGATCGCTGTCGCTATCGCGATCGGCGGCGCCGTCGGCCTCGTGATGGCGCGGCGGATCGCGATGACGGCGATGCCGCAGCTGGTCGCGGCCTTTCACTCGCTGGTCGGCCTCGCCGCCGTGCTGGTTGCAGCCGCGGCCTTTCTCAACCCGCAGGCGTTCGGCATCGCCAACGTCATCACGCCCATTGCGGGCCCCAATATCGTCAACATCTTCCCGGTCAGCCGGATCGAAATGGCGCTGGGTGCGGCGATCGGCGCCATCACCTTCTCCGGGTCGGTGATCGCGTTCCTGAAATTGAACGGCAACATGTCGGGCGCGCCGATCATGCTGCCTGGGCGGCACATCATCAATCTCGGCACGCTTGGCGCGATTGTCGGCCTGATCGCCTTTTTCGTCGGCGACCAGAGCCCGTGGATCTTCTGGACGATCACCGGCCTCTCCTTCCTGATCGGCTTCCTGCTGATCATCCCGATCGGCGGCGCGGACATGCCTGTCGTCGTGTCGATGCTGAACAGCTATTCGGGCTGGGCGGCGGCGGCGATGGGCTTCACGCTCGGCAACACCGCGATGATCATCACCGGCGCGCTGGTCGGCTCGTCGGGTGCGATCCTCAGCTACATCATGTGCCGGGCAATGAACCGCAGTTTCATCAGCGTGATTGCAGGCGGCTTCGGCGCCGTGGCGGACACGAGCGGCGGCGCCGCCGCCATCGACCGCCCCTGGAAGCGCGGCTCGGCCGAGGATGCGGCCTTCCTGATGGAGCAGGCCGAACTCGTCATCATCGTGCCCGGCTATGGCATGGCGGTGGCTCAGGCGCAGCATGTGCTCCGGGAGATGGGCGACAAGCTCAAGGAGAAGGGCGTCAACGTCAAATACGCCATTCACCCGGTCGCTGGCCGCATGCCCGGCCATATGAACGTGCTGCTCGCCGAAGCGAACGTGCCCTATGACGAGGTGTTCGAACTGGAGGACATCAACTCCGAGTTCGCGCAGGCGGATGTCGCCTTCGTGATCGGCGCCAACGATGTGACCAATCCTGCCGCCAAGACCGACAAGACCTCGCCCATTTACGGCATGCCGGTGCTCGACGTCGAAAAGGCCAAGACCGTGTTGTTCATCAAGCGGTCGATGGGCGGCGTCGGCTATGCCGGTGTCGACAACGAGCTCTTCTATCGCGACAACACGATGATGCTGCTCGCGGACGCCAAGAAAATGGTCGAGGAGATCGTCAAGTCGATCCACTGACGGCACCGAAACGGTGCTTTAGCCGAGCGACTAAACGCCTGACTCGAAAGGCCGCGGCTGGCGTTACCTGAGTTCTTTGAGCTGGTGTCTCCGAAACGGATCAAGTTCAGCATCGCTCTCCACTCGCTTTATACGTTTGGCGGTCCACATGAAGCGGAGACCCGGAGCGAATATCCCGTGAGCGTGCACCCGATTTCCGACCTGGACGCCCGCAGCGAGGCGCTGGTGCGCCTGCTCCGCACTGTGCTGGACGAGGCGCATCAGCTGCTGGGCGAAGCACCGCTTGGCGAGGAGACCGCTGCGCTCAGCGAGACCATCCTGCGCCTGCAGCAGGAGGCCGCGCGCATCGCACCCGATTTCCGTAGCGAAAATATCCGTTTCGGAGCGTCGGGTAGCTGACTTTGCCCCGATATGAAGGCATGCAGATGCCGGGGCACAAGGGTGAACAAAAGGTGACGGGCGCACAACAGGGGTGGGGGACGAACCCTCCGTATTGATTTTCGCTGATCGGGACGAGCATCGGGCGGCAGCCTTGGCGGCCGCGAAGAGCGTCGGCGTCAGGGTGATCGGCAGCGAACGGATCGCCGACGCGCACGAACGGTTAAGCCGCCAAGCTGCGGTCGATTCCGTGCTGATCGAACTGTCGGAGGATATACCGCAGCTTGATCGCCTGCTCGAATGGGCGAACCATGCAGCGCGGGATGGCAGCGCGGCGCCGATCATCTCGCTGCCTCGCGAAATGATCGACCTTGTCGCGGCGCGGATCGATGAGCCGCGGGTGCAACTGCTGTGCGATGCGACGATCGAGTCCCGCACCGGCGCGCTCGCTTTCGCGGTCGCCGAGCGCAAGCATCGCCTGCACGATCACGGCGTCGAGGCTGATGCCGAGCGGCTGCGGCGGCTGAGCGAGGAAGTGGCGCGGATCGCCGGCGCGCTTGCCGAACTCTCCACCTCCGCCAAGACCATGGCTTTCCCGCCAGCCCCCCCTCTCGACGGCGCGGCCGGGGATAGCGAGATCGACGCCGATATGGTCCGCGCGCTGATTCGCGTGCGGCGGCTCCGGGACCAATTCTTCCCCAGGGACCTGTTCGCCGATCCGGCCTGGGACATGCTGCTCGACCTGATGGCGGCGCGGCTGGAGCAGAGCCGCGTCGCCGTCTCCAGCCTGTGCATCGCGGCCGCTGTCCCCGCCACCACGGCGCTGCGCTGGATCAGGACGCTGACGGAGCACGGCCTGTTCGTCCGCCGCCACGACCCGGAAGACGGGCGCCGCATCTTCATCGAACTGTCCGACGGGGCCAGCGACGCGCTGACCGCCTATTTCCGCACCATCCAGCAGATGGGCGTCAGGATCGGCTGAGCGGCTTGTCGAGCACGACGAAGCTGAGGTCCCGCCGCTGCGGCAGACCGAAGCGGGGGTCGTCGAGCGGGAAGGGCCGCTCCTCGCCGGTCAGCGCATAGCCCCGCCGCTGATAATAGGCGATCAGCTCGGTCCGCTGGCGGATCACTGTCATCTCCATGCGCGCGGCGGCGAACAGCTCCGCCGCGACCTGCTCCGCCTCTTCGAGCAGCCGCCGGCCCAACCCGCCCGCCTGCCGCTCGGGGTCGACGGTGAGGAGTCCCAGATAGGCGGTGGCGTCACCCTTGTCGGTGATCTGAACGCAGCCGATCGGCCGGTCCGCTTCTTGGGCGAGCAGCAGCTGCTGGCGCGGATCGGCAAGAATTTGGGCGAGCGCGGCCTTGTCGGTGCGCTGTCCGCCAAGCAGGTCGGCTTCATGCGTCCAGCCCGCTTTTGCACTGTCACCACGATAGGCGCGCTGCACCAGGGCCAGCACCGGCTCCAGGTCCGCCGCTTCGGCCGAGCGAATGGTCAATCCCGTGTCCATCACGCTGCTGCTAGCAACAGCGGCCGGAGACCGCTACCGCCGCCGCCATGAACGATCCGGTGGTGACCGCGACTGGCTTGCGCAAGAGCTTCGGGCGCAAGGAAGCGGTGGCCGGGCTGGACCTGATCGTGCCGCGCGGCAGCATCTATGGCGTGCTGGGTCCGAACGGCGCCGGCAAGACGACGACCCTGCGCATCCTGATGGGGATCATCGATCCGGATGACGGCGAGCGCCGTGTGCTCGGCGCGGAGAAGCCGCGCGAGGTCAGCCACCGTATCGGCTATCTGCCCGAGGAACGGGGGCTCTACCCATCGATGAAAGCGCGCGAAGCGATCGCTTTCATGGGCGCCCTGCGCGGCCTCGATTGGGCCGAGGGCCGCCGGCGGGGCGAGGCGATGCTGGAGGCGGCCGGCCTGGGCAGCGCGGCGCGGGAGCAGATCAGGAATCTGTCCAAAGGCATGGCGCAGCTGGTGCAGCTGCTCGGCTCGATGGTGCACCGGCCCGATCTGCTGGTGCTGGACGAGCCCTTTTCCGGGCTCGACCCGGTGAACCAGGAGAAACTGGAGGCGCTAATCCTTGCCGAGCGCGATCGCGGCGCGACCATCCTGTTCTCCACCCATGTCATGGCCCATGCGCAGCGGCTGTGCGACCGCTTGGCGATCATCGCCGGCGGCCTCCGGCGGTTCGAAGGCACGGTCGACGAGGCGCGCGCGCTGCTGCCGATGCGGGCGCAGCTGGTGCCCCGGCAGGATAGCGCGGGCGTCGCGCCCCTGTTGCCGCCGCACGCCAGCCATGGCAGCTCCGGCTATGCGTTCGAAGTGCCGCCCGATGGCATCGAGCCGGTGCTGCAGCGGCTGATCGCGTCCGGGCATGGCGTCGCCAGTCTCTCGGTCGAGCGGCCGGCGCTGCATGATGTGTTCGTCAAACTGGTGCGGGAGGCGGAGGCTTGACCCGGTTGCTGCGCCAGGCGCTGGTCGTTGCACGGCGGGACTTCACCGCCATCACCCTCACGCCGACCTTCCTCATCTTTCTGCTGGCACCGCTGTTCATGTTCGCAGTCGCAACGATCGGCAGCCTGGGCGCGGTCCGGGCGATCGAGGGCCAGGGCGACGCGGTGCTTATCCTGGCCGCGCCCGATCAGCTCACCCGCCTTCGGGACGCCGAACGCGAACTCCGCTTCCTGGTCGGCACCGAGCCGGGTCCGCCGCCGGTCCGCTTCAGGATGGGTAAGGCCAGCGAAGCGAAAGCGGCGTTGGCGCGGGGTGGCGTGTCGGCCGTGCTATCCGGACCCGCTGCCGAACCTGTCATCAGTCATGTCCGGGGCGCGGAGCGCGACGCCGCTTATCTGCGCCTGATCGCTTCCGCCGCAACCGGCGTGAAGCCGCGCATCCAAACAGCCGCGCCCGCGCCGAGCACCACGGTTCGTGATCGCCAGGGCACCGCCTTCGGCGCGGTGTTCCTGATGTTCCTCCTGTCGCTCGTCCTCGCCAGCCAGGCGATCAGCACGCTGGCCGAAGAGCGCAACAACAAGGTCATCGAGATTCTCGCCGCCGCCGTGCCGCTGGAGGCGGTGTTCCTCGGCAAATTGCTCGGCCTGCTTGGCGTCGCTTTGGTCTTCTCCGCCTTCTGGAGCGTGGTCGGGCTGAGCGCCGCCCTTTGGCTGGGCGGGACCGAGCAGATCCAGGCCATCGCACCGGCAATCGGGCTGCCCGCCTTTGCGGCGCTGTTCCTCGGCTATTTCATTCTGTCATTCCTGCTGCTTGGTGCCGTCTTCCTCGGCGTCGGCGCGCAGGCGGGGACGATGCGCGAGATCCAGATGCTGTCGCTGCCCGTCACCATTTTCCAGGTCGCAATGTTCGCGCTGGCGAGCGCCGGGGCGAACGCGCCGTATTCGACCGTCGGCATCGCCTCTGCCGTCTTCCCGTTCAGCTCGCCCTTCGCGATGGCCGCGCGGGCCGCGGTCGGCGTGCCGGCCTGGCAGCATCTGCTCGCCTTCGCCTGGCAGTTGCTCTGGCTGGCGCTGACGATCACCGTAGCGGCGCGACTGTTCCGGCGCGGCGTGCTGAAGTCCGGCGGCCGGAGCTGACCGATGATCGGCAAATGAGCCATGCCGTTCCCCGGCGAAGGCCGGGGCCCAGGGAGGATAGCCGAGCCTCGCAGTGTCACGAATGGACCCCGGCCTTCGCCGGGAACAGAAAATTAGAGCGGGTTGCGCCGCCCCCGGCGGCTGTCGCGGTCGATCGACATCAGGATGCCGAGGCAGATCATCACCGTCATCACCGCCGACCCGCCATAGCTGACCAACGGCAGCGGAATGCCCACGACTGGCGCCAGCCCCATCACCATCATCAGGTTGATCGCCACGTAGAAGAAGATGGTGGTGGCGAGGCCGGCTGCCGTCAGCCGGCCGAACTTGGTGCGCGCGCGGTGCGCGACCTGCATCGCCCAGCGGATCAGCAGGAAGAAGGCGAAGATCAGGAATAGGCCGCCCGCCAGACCCCATTCCTCCGCCATGGTCGAAAAGACGAAATCGGTCTGGCGCTCGGGCAGATAGTCGAGCCGGCTCTGCGTGCCCTGCATATAGCCCTTGCCCCACAGGCCGCCCGATCCGATCGCAATCTTGGACTGGCTGATATGATAGCCCTTGCCGAGCGGATCGCTCTCCGGATTGAGGAAGATCAGCACCCGGCCGCGCTGATATTCGTGCATCAGGCTGAACACGATCGGTCCTGCGGCGGCGAGCGCCAGTCCGGCGCCGACGAACAGGCGCAGCGGCAAGCCGGCCAGGAACACGACGGTGAGCCCCCCGCCGGTGATCATCAGCGCCGTGCCTAGGTCGGGCTGCAGCATCACGAATGCCGCGGGCAGGCCGATCAGCACGGCAGCCGGCCAAAGCGCGGTGAAAGTGCGGAGCTGGCTGGCGGGGAGCAGCGAATAGAAGCGTGCCATGGCCATTACGATGGCGACCTTCATCAACTCGGAGGGCTGCAGGCGGATAAAGCCGAGATCGAGCCAACGCTGGCTGCCGCCCCGCACCGTGCCGAGCATCTCGACCGCGATCAACAGCAGGAGGAAGATCGCGTAGAGCGGGAAGGCGGAGGCCTGCCACATCGGCTCGCTGACGCGCGACAGCACCAGCGCCATCACCAGGAACGTGCCGAAGCGGATGCCGTGATTGAACGCCCAGGGCGTCAGCGAGCCGCCCGCCGCCGAATAGAGAATAACCAGCCCGAAGCCGGCGATCGCGCTCGCCAGCAGGATCGGCACCCAGGGCAGCGCCAGCAGCGGGGCGGGGACGATGCCCTGTTTCATTCCGGCGCCTGCGCGGCGGTTGCGTTAACCCCGGTCGCGACCGGCGAGGGGCTGGCGGTGGGTGATGCGGCTGGCGTCGGCACCGGCGGCGCTTGGGGCTGCTTCGCCGCGGTATAGGCGGCAGCCTCCTTCGCCATCCGGGTCGCGATGTCGCCGCCCCAGCCCGCCTCCATGGTTTCCAGCGTCTCCATCGCCTTCGCCTGATCGAACATGAAGGTCATCATGTCGCGCGCGACCGGCGCCGCCGCACCCGAGCCCGACATGCCATGTTCGACCACCACGGCACCGGCATAGCGCGGCTTGTCGGCCGGCGCGAAGAAGACGAACAGGCCGTGATCGCGATATTTCCATGGCATGCCGATGCCGCCGCGCTGCCCGGCCGCGATCCGCCGCACCTGGGCGGTGCCGGTCTTGCCCGCCATCTGGATGCCTTCCAACGGCAAGCGGCTGCGGCCGGCGGTGCCGTCGCCGTTGACCACCTGCGTCATGCCGGCCCGCACCGCGTCGAGAAATTCGATCGGGATCGGCAGCGGCGCCGCACCGCCCTTCGCTTGGGCCGCGATGAGCTGAGGTTCCAATATCCGCCCCGATGCGATGCGCGCGGCGGACACCGCAAGCTGCAGCGGCGTCACCAGCACATAGCCTTGGCCGATCGCGGCGTTGAGCGTGTCCGACTCCGTCCATTGCTGCTTGTATTTGCGCAGCTTCCATTCGGCGTCGGGCACGGTGCCATAATTCTGGGAAGGCGTCGGCAGGTCGTATTTCTTGCCGAGTCCGGCGATCCGGGACGCCTCCGCGATGCGGCCGATGCCGATCCGCCGGCCCATCGCATAGAAATAGGTGTTGCAGCTCTTGGCGATGGCACGCGTCATGTTGACCGTGCCGTGCCGCCCCAGGCAGCGGAAGAAGCGGTTGCCGAGCCGGTAGCCGCCGGGGCAATGCACCGTTTCTTCCGGCTTGATCCCGGCGGCGAGGATCGCCAGCGCATGAATCGGCTTGAAGGTGGAGCCGGGCGGATACATCGCCTGCAGCGCCTTGTTGTAGAGCGGTCGCCGTTCGTCTTCCGACAGCATCCGCCATTCGTCGCGGCCGATCCCGTCCGAAAAGCTGTTGGGATCATAGGACGGCATCGACGCCATGCAGAGAATGCCGCCGGTCTCGCAGTCGATCACGATCGCCGACCCCGAGTTCGGGCCCAGCCGGCGCGCGGCATAAAGCTGCAATGGCTCGTCGATGGTCAGCTTGAGCGTATTGCCGGGAGAGTCGCTACGGGTGGTCAGTTCCCGCACCAATTTGCCGCGCGCGGTCACCTCGATCCGCTTGGCGCCGGGCTGACCGCGCAGCCGCGGTTCCATGACCTTCTCGACGCCTTCCTTGCCGATCTTGAAGCCCGGCGTGATCAGCAGCGGGTCTTTCTGCTCCTCATATTGCTTGGCGGAAGCCGCGCCGACATAGCCGATCAGATGCCCGACCGCAGCGCCGTCGGGGTAGAAGCGCGAATAGCCGCGGGTCGGCGACACCCCCGGCAACTCGTTCAGCCGCACGCTGACGGCGGCGAATTTCTCCCAATCGAGATCCTCCGCCACCTGCACCGGCTTGAAGCCGGCGGACTCCTCGAGATCGTCATGGATGCGCTGCACTTCGTCGTCGCTGAGCGCGAGCAGGGTGCGGAGTTCGCGCAGCACGCGCTCCTTGTCCTCGACGCGGTCGGGGATGAGATCGACGCGAAAGTCGGTGCGGTTAATGGCGATCGGCTTGCCGTTGCGGTCGACGATCCAGCCGCGGCGGGGCGGGATCAGCGTCAGGTTGACGCGGTTGCTTTCGGAGAGGAGCGAATAACGCTCATTCTCCATGATCGACAGCCACGCCATGCGCCCGGCGAGCAGCGCGCCGACCCCGCCCTGCGCCGCACCCAGGAAGAGGGCACGGCGGGTGAAGGTGAATTGCTGCGTGGCCTCGGTAACGACCTTCTTCGGGCGCTTCACCGCAGGCGCCAGACGTCGAGCCGCGCGCACAGCCGCGCGACCAGGGGGAAGACCAGGACCGCCGCAAGGCTCTGCAGCGCCACGCCCGAAACAGGGGCCGCCGCGCCCGCGAAGATCGCGAAGAGATAGCCGGCCAGGATGCAGCCGGTCACCGCCAGCGCCGCGACGAACCAGTCCTGCACATAATCGCGCCACAAGAGGGTGCGCTCGGACATGTCGATGGCGAGAAACGCCACCGTCCAGCTCAGCATCCCGCTGCCGACCGGCTGCCCGCTCGCCAGATCGTCGAACAGGCCGAGCGGGAGCGGCGCCCAGGGTGCCCAGAAGCCCGGCCGCATCAGGCGCCAGGCGAGCAGCACCAGCAGTCCGAACGGCGGCACGATTGGCGCCTGGGCGACCGTGGGCAGCAGTAGCGGGAAGACGGAGCCGACCATGGTCGAGATGATCGGGACCGCCCGCGCCTTGACGCTCAGCACCGGCGGCGCGGTGCGGAAGGGCAGGGTGCGGCTCATTGCGCCGGCGGCGGCGGCAGCGCGCGGCGCTGCGCCTCCACTTCCGGCTGATAGACGGGCAGCACCATCGCGAAGTCGGCCTTGGCGGGATCGGCCACCGGCAGGCCGAAGAAACCTTCCCGCGTCACCCGCGCGATCACCGCGACCGGCACATTGGGCGGATAGACGCCGCCAATGCCGGAAGTGACGAAGACGTCGCCGCGCTTGAAGCTGGTATTTTCGGCGCCGAGCGCGCGGATGTCGATAAAGCCGTCGCCGGTGCCGGTCGCCATCGCCGGAAAGCCGTCTGGCACGCGCCGCACCGGCACCACCGTGCCACCATCGGTCAGCAACGCGACGCGCGCGCTGAACGCCCCGGCATTGGCGATGCGGCCGATCAGTCCGCCCGGCCCGCGCACCGGCATGCCGCCGCGCAGGCCGCTGGCATAGCCGGCATTCAGGATCGCATAGCGCCGGATGCTGGCGCCGGTGGACGCGACCAGCCGCCCCGACGCGACCGGCGCCTGCGTCTGTTCGGCGATCCGCAACAGCTTCTTCAGGCGCGCATTCTCGAACGCCAGCGCCTGCGCCTCGATCAGCTTGGTGCGGTTGGCGGCGGCTTCCCGCTCCAGCCGCCGCGCCTTGGCGGCGGCGTCGATATAGGAGCCGATGCCGCTGCCGGCGTCGCTGACGCCGCCCACCACCGCCCTGCCCGCCGAACTGACCGGCAAAGTCGCATCGGTGATCGCCCCCTTGAACGCGCCAAAGCCTTCCGGATCGACGGTCGACAGGATCAGCAGCAGCAGCGCGACGACCACGCCCGACACCGCTGTCACATAGCCGAAGAACAGCCCATATTGCGCGCGGCGCGAATAGCCGGGGCGGCGATTGGAAGGGCGCGCCACGGGCGAAACCTTTGTCTTTAGGCGGTCTGCAGCACGCCGCGGTAGATCGGATCTTCGAGCGCGCGGCCGGTGCCCAGCGCCACGCAGGTCAGCGGATCGTCGGCAACCGTGACGGGCAGGCCGGTCTCGTCGCGCAGCACTTCATCGAGCCCCTGCAGCAGCGCGCCGCCGCCGGTGATGACGATACCCTGATCGACGATGTCGGCAGCCAGCTCCGGCGCGGTGTTCTCGAGCGCGATGCGGACGCCCTCGATGATCGTGCCGACCGGTTCGGACAGCGCTTCCGCGATCTGGCCCTGGTTGATCTCGATTTCCTTGGGCACGCCATTGACCAGGTCGCGACCCTTGATGTGGATCGTGCGGCCGATGCCGTCCGCGGGCGGCTTGGCGGTGCCGATATCCTTCTTGATCCGCTCGGCGGTCGCTTCGCCGATCAGCAGATTGTGATTGCGGCGGACATAGGAGGCGATCGCTTCGTCCATCTTGTCGCCGCCGACCCGGACCGACGTGGTGTAGGCGAGGCCGCGCAGCGACAGCACCGCCACTTCGGTGGTGCCGCCGCCGATATCGACGACCATCGAGCCGATCGGCTCGGTCACCGGCATGTCGGCGCCGATCGCGGCCGCCATCGGCTCTTCGATCAGCCACACCTGGCTCGCGCCCGCATTGGACGCCGCGTCGCGGATCGCGCGCCGCTCCACCGAGGTGGAGCCGGACGGCACGCAGATCACGATTTCCGGCCAGCGCGGGAAGCGGCGCTGCCCATGCACCTTGTGGATGAAGTGCTTGATCATCTGCTCGGCGACATCGATGTCGGCGATGACGCCGTCGCGAAGCGGGCGGATCGCCTCGATCGAGCCCGGCGTCTTGCCCATCATCAGCTTGGCGTCGTCGCCGACGGCCTTGACCTTGCGCACGCCGTTGATCGTCTCGATCGCGACCACCGAAGGCTCGTTCAGCACGATGCCGCGCCCGCGCAGATAGACCACCGTATTGGCGGTGCCGAGGTCGATGGCCATGTCGTGGGACATGAACTTGAAGAAACGCGAAAAGAACATGTCTGTCCCGCTCTGATACAGGTTGTGAAAGGCTCTATACCCGGCCTCGGCTCATATGAAAGCAGATCGATCTTGATTTTTCATGAGCGCCGGGTCGCGGGAGGCCGCCGCTTGGGCTAGAGCGGAGGCGCATGTCAATCCGGCGCCTTCCTTCGCACCTCGTCAACCGGATCGCTGCCGGTGAAGTGGTGGAAAGACCAGCCAGCGCGCTGAAGGAGCTGGTCGAGAATGCGATCGACGCCGGCGCCGCCCGAATCGCGGTGCGGCTGCGCGCCGGCGGCACCGAGCTGATAGAGGTCGCCGACGATGGCTGCGGCATGGCGCCCGACGAGATGCGGCTGGCGCTGGAGCGGCACGCGACCTCCAAGCTGCCCGACGATGCCATCGAAGCGGTATCAACCTTAGGCTTTCGCGGCGAGGCGCTGCCCTCCATCGCCAGCGTCGCCCGGCTGACGCTGGAAAGCCGGGTCCGCAACGCCGACGGCTGGGCGCTGACCGTCGATAATGGCGAGCTCGAAGGCGAGGGGCCAGCCGCCCTGCCGCCGGGCACGCGCGTCCGCGTCGAGGCGCTGTTCGAACGGGTGCCGGCCCGCCGCAAGTTCCTCCGCTCGGCGCGTGCCGAATATGCCGCCTGCCTGGACGTGGTGAAAAGGCTGGCCCTGGCGCGGCCGGAAATCGGCTTCTCGTTCGAGCATGAAGGCCGCACCAGCCTGTCGGTGCCGCCGGACCAGGGCCAGGCGGAGCGGGTGGCGGCTCTGGTCGACCGCGAGCTGCCGGGCAACAGCGTTGGCGTCGATCTGCTGCGCGAGGGGCTGCGGCTCGGCGGCGTCGCCGGCCTGCCCACCTTCAGCCGCGGCGTCGCCGATCACCAATATCTGTTCGTCAATCGCCGCCCAGTGAAGGATCGGCTGCTCGCCGGTGCCGTGCGCGGCGCCTATGCCGACCTGCTCGCCCGCGACCGCCACCCGCTGGTCGCCCTGTTCCTCGACGTGCCGATGGACCAGGTCGATGTGAATGTGCATCCAGCCAAGACCGAGGTCCGCTTTCGCGATCCGCAGCTGGTGCGGGGATTGATCGTCAGCGGCTTGCGCCGCGCGCTCGACGAGGCGGGCCACGCCAGCGCGCGCCCGGCTGCGGTGGATGTGTTGAGCGGGTGGCAAAGAGGAGAAGGCCACCCCCAACCCCTCCACGAAGGCGTGGAGGGGAGCGCTCTTTTCTCCCCTCCAGCCCTTGCTGGAGGGGCCGGGGGTGGCTCTTCTTCCTTCAACGACCACCGCAGCTTCTTCACCCCACCGCCGCAAGCCCGCGCCGAACCCGCCTACGCTCCCCCACCCGAACATCGCAGCTTCCCCCTCGGCGTCGCGCGCGGCCAGGTCGCCAACACCTATATCGTCGCCGAAGCCGAGGACGGGCTGATCCTGGTCGACCAGCACGCCGCCCACGAACGCCTCGTTCTCGAACGGATGAAGCGCGCCGCGGCCAATGGCGGCGTCCACGCCCAGGCTTTGCTGCTCCCCGAAGTGGTGGAGCTCGACGAGCCCGCTTGCGACCGGCTGGAAGCGCGTGCGCCTGAACTCGCCGCCTTCGGGCTCGACCTCGAACGCTTCGGCCCCGCCGCCATGCTGGTCCGCGCGACCCCGGCGCCGCTCGGCAACGGCGATATTCATGGCCTGGTCCGCGACCTCGCCGACGAACTCGCCGCGTTCGACCAGGCGCTGAGCCTCAAGGAGCGCCTCGACCATGTCGCCGCCACCATGGCCTGCCACGGCAGCGTCCGCGCCGGCCGCGCGCTTTCGGTCGCCGAGATGAACGCCCTGCTCCGCGAAATGGAGGTCACCCCCCACAGCGGCCAATGCAATCACGGCCGTCCCACTTGGATAAAGCTTACCTCGGATCAGCTTGAGAAGCTGTTCGGGCGGAAGTAGCGAGCCGCATGTTCAAGGAAATCCCCGACCTGCTGTCGCGCGACCAGCTGGCGCAGCTGACCGCGATCGCTGCCGGCACCCGGTTCGTCGATGGCCGGATCACCAATCCGCACAATCTTGCCAAGCAGAATCTGCAGCTGCACGAGCAGAGCGCCTATCAGCAATCCTCGCAAATCCTGCTGCAGGCGATGGCGGCGCACGAGGATTTCATGAACTTCGTCATGCCGGTCACCATCGCGCCGCCGATGCTGACCCGCTATGAGCCCGGCATGCGCTACGGGGCGCATTCCGACGCGGCGTTCATCCCGCTGCCGAACGGCCGCATCCGTTCCGACATCAGCTGCACCGTCTTCGTCAACCGGCCCGAGGAATATGACGGCGGCGAGCTGGTCGTTCATCTCGGCACCCGCGCGGTGCCGTTCAAGGGCGTGGCGGGTAGCGCGATCGTCTATCCGTCCGACACGCTTCACGAAGTGGTGCCGGTGACCCGCGGTCAGCGGCTGGTGGCAATCACGTTCATCCAGAGTCGGGTGGCCGATCCGTTCCGGCGCGAGATGCTGTATGAGTTGGGTGAAGTCGCGGCCCTTGAGGGCCTGCGCATGCAGCCGGAGAATTACACGCGGCTGCAGCTCTTCCATCAGCGGCTGCTGCGCCATTGGTCGGATCAGCCCTAAGGAACGCTGCCGCACTTCGAGCGCTATGGCCGCGAAGCCATAAAGGATATCGGCGATGAGCGACGACAAAAGCGCGGTTCTCTACCGCATGGTGCTGCCCGACCATGTTTGCCCGTTCGGCGTGCGCGCCAAGCAGATGCTTGAACGCGAGGGCTTCGAGATCGAGGAGCATATCCTGGAGAGCCGCGAGCAGGTGGACAGCTTCCAGGCGGAGCAGGGCGTGCAGACCACGCCTCAGATCTTCATCGCCGGCGAGCGGATCGGCGGCAGCGACGATCTCGAAGCCTATCTGCGGCAGGGCTAGCTAGCCGTTCCCCGGCGAAGGCCGGGGCCCAGATGCTTGGCGGGCAGGCCGCTTCCTCAAAGGACCCCGGCCTTTGCCGGGGAGCGGCTCGACCTAGTCCGAGGGATTTGTCTGGGCTGGCCAGTTGCGCGGGTCGATCGGCTCCAGGCGGTCGAGTGCAGCCGGGTCGATGTCGGCAACGATGCGTCCCGGCTCGAGCCTGACCTGCTGCCACGGCACAGCGTACAGCGTCTCCCCGACGCCGCCAACGCCGCCCTTGCCGACCACCAGATAGGCGATGCGGCCGTCAGTGCAGCGGATCATGGCGTCCACGGCCGATCCAAGCGCCTCCCCGCCGCGGCTCTCCAGCGTCGCGCTGGTGAGGGTGGAGGCGGGAAACAGGGTCGGTCCCGGCTCCGCCTCGCTCTGTTCGGAAGCCGCGCGGGCGCCGTCGTCGAGCTTCGCCTGCCGCCCCAGCCACCGCCAGATGCCGACCATGTTGACCAGCGTCAGGAAGATGTTCTGCCAGACGAGGTTGGTCTGGCCCGTGGCTGCGCCATAGGTTGTCCAACCGATCGACCCGATGGTGAAGACGATGAACCCCCAGCCGGTCACCCTCGAGCCCAGGTTGGCGGCGGTCATGCAGGCAGCGATGGCAGTGGCGATGGGCGCGACCCAGCTCGATATGTCTTCCATCCGCAGCGAATGCGTGGCGCGCGGTGGTGTTCCCTTATCTCCCCTCCCCCTTGTGGGGAGGGTAGGGTGGGGGCCGGCTCACGTCTGTGAGCCGAAAGAATCTTTGTTGGCGAGCCTAACGGCTCGCGCCCCCACCCCAACCCCTCCCCACAAGGGGGAGGGGCCTCTCAGCCTAGAACTTATACCCGGCCGAAATGCCGTATCGGCGCGGTTCCAGCGTGAAGATGTTGGTGAACAGGCCGGAGGACTGGTCGGTCACATATTGACCGGTCACGGCATTGTTCTTGGTCAGGTTCTGGACGAACGCGCGGACATACCAGGTCTCGTCCGGGCCGTTCAACTGCACCTGCGCGTTCACCACTTCATAGCCTTCGACGCGGTCGATCGGCTTGTTGAAGCTGCGGGCGAAGAAGTCGCCGGTATAGGTGATGTCGGCGCGCGGGACGAGGCTCATGCCGTTGTCGAAGTCGACCGTATACTGGACGCCTGCCGAGAACTTGAACTTCGGCGCCTGGGGCAGTGAGTTGCCCGAGAGGTCGACCGGCACGCCGTCCGGAAGGCCCGTCGCGACGCCCGCTGCATTGGTGTTGAACACGAACGGCAGCGGCCCGGTCGGGGTCTGGAACAAGCCCCGCAAGGGCGCGGACGGGTTTTGGATTGTCGCAGCCAGCGCCGAGCAGATCGAATAGGCGCCCGTGGTGTTGGTGCCGGGCACCGGCGTCGGCCCGGCCAGGCCGATGGCACCGTTGAAGGCCGTGACCAAGGTGTTGGCGCCCAGCGCATTGCCCGGCGTGGTCGGCTGAACGACGCAGTTGGACGCGTTGGTCAGGTCCTTGATGATGACCGTGTCCGAACGTCCGCCTGAAGGATCGCGCGTGTCCGCGAGCTGCAGATTCTTGATCTTGGTCCGCAGGAAGCTGACATTGGCGTTGACCAGCAGCGCACGGGTCGGCCGCAGGATCGCCTCGATCTCCGCGCCGTAGATGGACGCGTTGGTGTTGTCGTTGAACGAGGTCCGGTTGAGAATGCGGCTGAGCTGCAGGTCCTTGTAATCATAATAGAACATGTTGGCGTTCAGCTGGACCATGCCGTTGGCGAGCGTGTTCTTGGTACCGATCTCGATGGCGTTCACGATTTCCGGCCGGAAGGTGGCCGGGGCGGTGAACAGCGCCGCGTTGAACGGCGGGTTGATGCCGCCCGATTTATAGCCGCGCGAATAGGAGAGATAGAAAAGCGTGCTCTCCCAAGGCTTCCAGTCCAGCACGGCGCGGCCGGTGACTTCGTCGAAGCTCACCCGCGCTTCGCGGAATGCCTGATTGCCCGGCAGGCTCGCATTGGCGTCGTAGGTGGCCGGCGGCGGATCGAACGGCATCGTGTTCGTGAACGGCACCGCGAAGTTCAACAACGGGTTGCGGTCGCGCACGAACTTCTTGTCGTTGGAATAGCGGGCGCCCAGCGTCAGCTTCAGCTTTTCCGTGATATTGGCATAGGCTTCGCCGAAGATGCCGTAGCTCTTCAGCGTGAACAGGTCGGTTTCGCTGTTGAAGAAGGGCGAGGCCGAATAACCCATGCCGCCCGTCTGGGCGCTGCCGATCAACCCCGACGCATAGTCCAGGCCAGCAGAGTTGACGAAATAATCGCCGTCTACCTTGGTATCGAGATAGATGCCGCCGACCAGGAAGTTGAAGCGGCCGTCGAAATCGGTGGAAAGCTGGCCTTCGACCGACCAGCCGCGGTTATGGCCGCGCGAGCGGTCATAGTCGGTGCTGCGCGGGGCGCAGGTGAAGACATTGCCGCCGTACACGCCGCTATATTGGGTGTTCGCTTCGGACGTGCAGATGTTGGCGCCCTGGAACAGCCGCGAAGCCGCGCCGGCGAACAGCGGGAAAGCACGGAACGCCGCCGCACCCGGATTGGTGGTGATGTCTGACGGGACCGCCAGATTATAGTCGGTGCGCGAGTCGATCTTCGAATCCTGATATCCGCCGGTGACGGTCAGGTTGAAATTCTCGCCGATCGCCTGTTCGAGCCGGGCCTGAACCAGCCAGTCACGGGCATAATAGGTTGGCGTGAAGTCGCTGCTGATCTGGCGCACGCTCGACGGATTGGTGGCATTGGCGAACAGGTCGGGCCCATAGATGCTGCCCAGGCCGAATGGCGCCAGCGCGGGGCTGACGCCCACGGCGATGAACTCACGCGAAGTAAGGATGCCGGCCAGCGTCGCATTGCCGTTAACGACCTCGTTCTCGAGCCGGTCGGGGGCGCAGCCGAGCACGCCGGTTGGGTCGCGGTTGCAGAGCTGCTTCTGGATGCGGTTGCGGTTGTCCTTTTCGCGGAAATAATAGCCGATCAGGTCGAGCGTGGTGTTCTCGCTCGGCTCCCAGCGCAGCGTGCCGCGCACGGCATAGAGCTCGCGATCGTCGACCCGCTGGTTGGTGAAGAGGTTGCGGGTATAGCCGTCGCGCTTCAGATAATAGCCCGCGAGGCGAGCGCCGAACGTGTCGCCGATCGGCACGTTGACCATGCCGTTGACTTTCATCGAGTCGTAATTGCCGTACTCGAAGCTGGCCGCGGCGCTGAACTTGGCGAGGTTCGGGCGCGCGGTGATGAAGTTGACCACGCCCGACGTCGCGTTTCGGCCGAACAATGTGCCCTGCGGTCCGCGCAGCACCTCGATCCGCTCCAGGTCGAAGAACTCGGCTTCGAACAGGCGGACGATCGACGGCTGGTCGTTGATGTGAATGGCGGTCGCCGTGTCGCACGAGAAGCCGACGCAGAGATCGCCGATGCCGCGGATGGTGAAGCTCGAACCGGTGAAGTTCGTCTTGGTGTAGGTGATGTTCGGCAGGCTGAGCTGCAGGTCGAGCGGATTTTCAATCTGCTGGGATTCAAGTGCCTCGGCGGTAAAGGCGGAGACCGAGATCGGCACGTCCTGGAGCCGCTCCGCCTGGCGCTGGGCCGTGACGACGATCTCGCCAATGCCGGCATCGGCGTCGGCCGATTGCGTCGTTCCCGACACCGCGCCGCCGCTCTGCGCTGGACCAGAGCTGGTCTCCTGCGCCATGGCCGGCATGGTGGCGAGCAGGGCCAGCGCCGTGGCGCCCAGCAGATCGAATTTCCGCATGATAGTGCATCCTCCCCAAAGTGCGGCGGGCGCCGCGGACGCATTGTTGCGCCTCTTGGGGGTGGATCATGCGTAAACTTTCACCGCGGTCAATAAGCATGGCACAGCCGCAATGCCGATTTCCCGGTCATTGTTGCCCGCAGGCTTCACGTTGCCCGCGGCAGCCCCGCGCCATCCGAGGCGCGGGGCTGCCCTTTCAGAACTTGAAGCGGCCGCTCACGCCATAGGTCCGGGGCGGGCTGGGATAGCCGGAGAGGCTGCCGGACTGCGCGACGGACGGGAAGATCGTGGCATTGAACTTCGGCTCGGTCAGGTTGCGGCCCCAGACCGCCAGCTCCAGCCCATTGTCCAGCGCCAGCGCGACCGAAGCGTTCAGCGATTCCGGAGCGGCCTTGAACCTCAGGCCCTGCGCCACCTGGAATGCGCTGCTGAACGCGTAATCGGCGTGGAAGATGAGCGCGTTGTCGCCCCATAGTCGCTCGGTATAGTTGGCGCCGACCGCCACCGACCAGTCGGACACGCCCGAGTTGCTGCGCCCGGACAGGTTCGTCGGCACGACATTGTTGGTCGCGTTGAAGGCCGATCCGCCGGTGAATTTGTTGAACTTGGAATCGAGGAAGGTGACGGAGGCGGTGAAGTTCAGGTCCTGCACAGGCGTGATGGTGGCGTCGAACTCGAAGCCCAGGGTGGACTGCTTTTCGGCATTGCCGAGCACGAAGCCGGTGCCCTGGAAGATATTGCTCTGAAAGCCCTTCAGCGTCTGCTTGAACACTGCGAGGTTGAAGGCGAAGGCACCGAAGCTGCCTTTCAGGCCGACTTCATAGACCTGGGCGTCTTCCGGCCCGGCAAAGCGCGTGCCGGTGGTGAGGTTGTTCACCGCCAGGCCCGCGGTCCGGATCGGGGACGCGGCCGGGGCCGGGCTCTGCGCTGGCGAGCCGGGGATGAAGTCCGCGGCAAAGGGCCGGCTGTCGGTCGACAGGTTGAACGAGCTCGCCTTGAACCCGGTCGCGTAGGTCACATAGCCGCTGATGTTCGGGTTGAACTTATAGGCCAGCCGCAAGGTGTAGGAGAGGTCCTCGTCCTTGGTCTTGCCGCTCTCGACCGCATTGGGGAAGTTCAGGAACGGCGGCAGGAACTGCAGGGGCCGCAGCCCCAGGAACGGGTTGAATGCCGGATTGGCCGCCAGCGTAGCTGGCACGCCGGCACGGACGCCCGCGAGCACCAGATCAATGCCGGAGAAGACGTCGGTGCTGCTGCTGTTGGTGGCGACGCGCTTGCGGTCGTGCGTGTAGTTGAAGCCGACGGTCAGGGTCAGGTCTTCGATCGGCGTCAGATCCACCTGGCCGAAGATCGAAATCGCTTCGTTGGAATAGTCATATTCCTCGAAACGCCCCTGGCCCTGCGCGCCGAAGGTACCGGCCGGCGTGGTCGGGATCAGCGCCCGCAGCGTCGGCTCGAGATTGCCATAGGCGCCGCCGCTCAGCAGGTTCGCATAACCACGGAAATCGCGCCCGAACAGCAGCTGCGACTGAACGTCGATGTCTTCCTTGAAGTAGAAGCCGCCGAGCAGGAAGTTGAAGAACCCGTCGAAATCGGATGCGACCCGAAGCTCCTGGGTGAAGGTCGTGATGTCGGTGCTGCTGCGATTGTCGCCGACAATGTCGGCGCTGGTGAAGTCGACATCCTGGTTGGTGAAGACGTCGACGCGGCGATAGGCGGTGATGCTGGTCGCCGACAGCGTGTCGGTGAAGTTCCAGTCCGCCTGAGCGGACCCGCCATAATTGGCGATGTCGTTCACCGACTCAAAGTTGCTGAAGCTGTCGTACGAGAAGGGCTGGTTCGAGTTGACGCGCCCGCCCAGCGCGCGAATGGCATTGCCGGTCGGCCCATCGACGATGTTGGCGACCGTGCAGCATGCTTCGTCGATCTTGTCATAATCGCCGATCAGCCGCAGCTTGAACGCGTCGCTCGGCTCCCACAGCAGCTGCCCCCGCACGCCCCAGCGATCGCGCTCGTTGGTGCGGGTGCCGAGGTTGAGGTCGCGGCCATAGCCGTCGCGCTTGTTCAGATTGCCGGCGACGCTGAAGGCGACACTCTCGGTGATCGGCGCGGTCAGATAGCCCTTGAGCACCGTCGCATCGTAATTGCCGTAGCTCGCTTCCACCTCGCCGCCAAAGTCGAACGATGGCTCGGCGGTGACGATGCTGATGATGCCCGCCGACGCGTTCTTGCCGAATAAAGTCGATTGCGGGCCGCGCAGGACCTCGACCCGCTTCACGTTCGGCAGGTCGGCGATCTGCGCGGCGGAACGCGACCGGTAAACGCCGTCGATGAAGACGCCGACCGAAGGCTCGATGCCCGCATTGTTCGCGCCGTTGCCGAAGCCGCGAATGACGAAGTTGGTGTTGGCGGAGCTTTGCAGCTGGTTGACCTTCAGCGACGGCACCAGCGTCTGCAGGTCGAGCAGATCGCGCACCTGGGCGCGTTCGATTGTCTCCTCGCTGGTCACCGCGACCGAGATCGGCGTGTCCTGCAGCGTCGTCTCGCGCTTGCTGGCGGTGACGATGATGTCGCCGGCATTGGCGGTTTCCGCATTCTCCGCCGCGGCGGGCTCCTGCGTGCCGGCACCACCGGTGTCCTGAGCAGCAGCCGGCGCTGCGAGCATCAGGCCGAGCGCCGTTGCCGCGAGCAGATCACATCTCCGCATTATCCATTCCTCCCCAGATGCGGCCCCCGCCGCCAGCGCTGTCATACGCCTTCAACGGGGTGATGCTGGCTGTTGAAACAATCGTCAACTAACGCCGCGTGCGCCATGGCGTATCGGTGCCGGTGTGTTGCATGAAAGCTGCAATCCACCGCCATTTTGACGATCGGCCGGCACTGCCTATATCAGCGGCGCAACAAAGGGGTGCCGCGTGGGCGTTGATCTTGAGGACGGCGATCTGATCGAAACGCCGGGCAAGCTGCCCGTGCCCCGGCAAGTGGCGGACGCCATCCGCACGCTGATCGCATGGGCCGGCGACGATCCCAGCCGCGAGGGTCTCGCCGACACCCCGCTCCGCGTTGCCCGCGCCTGGAAGGAATATTGCCAGGGCTACCAGGAAGACCCATCCGCCCACCTCTCGCGCACTTTCGAGGAAGTGGGCGGCTATGACGAGATCGTGCTGCTGCGCGACATTCCTTTCCAGTCGCATTGCGAGCACCATATGGCGCCGATCATCGGCAAGGCGCATATCGCCTATCTGCCCAAGAACCGGGTCGTCGGCATTTCCAAGCTCGCGCGGGTGCTGCACGGTTTCGCGCGCCGGCTGCAGGTGCAGGAGCGGCTCACCGCGGAAGTCGCCGACTGCATCTGGGATCATCTCCAGCCCTTGGGCGTGGCGGTGGTGATCGAGGCGAGCCACAGTTGCATGACGGCGCGCGGCGTGCGCACGCCGGGCGTGGCGATGACCACCAGCCGGATGATGGGCGTGTTCCGTGAGGATGATCGCAGCCGCAAGGAAGTGCTCGCCCTGATGGGCTGCTGACGCTTTCGTCGCGTCACGTCCCGAACTCGTCGCATCCGCCGCTTAATTTTGCGCCTGTGTCGAACCTCACAGGCAGGTTTCCGCGAATCGCTTAATCAAGCGTTCATGCTTAGAAACCTCATCCCGCTCGCCGCTTCGCTCTCCGCGCTCTTCTCGTCGCTGTACATGTACACGGCGTGATCGGGATGGGGCGTCAAGGCGCTCCCAGCGCGGAGCCGATCAGCTCCCGCAGCAGCGGCCGCAGCCGCTCCGCGCGCTCTTCGTCGAACCGAAGTTCGTCATCGTCCATATAGCTGCGCTGGACGAGTTCCAGCTGGACCGCATCCACCCCTTCGGCCGGCCGCCCGTAATGGCGCGTGATATAGCCGCCCTTGAAGCGCCCGTTCAGCACTGCGGAATAAGAAGACCGCGCCGCAATCCCGATCAGCCGCTCGCCCAGGCCGGGCCGCACTGAGGCGCCGTCATTGGTGCCCAGGTTGAGGTCGGGAAGCACGCCCTCGAACAGCATCGGCACGCATTGCCGAATGGAATGCGCTTCCCATAGCAGCACGCGGCCATGCAGTGACTTCAGCCGGGCCAGCTCGCTGTCCAGCGCCAGATGATAGGGCCGCCACACGCTTTCGATCCTTTGCGCCACCTCGGCTGCGCATGGCTCATGGCCGGGCAGGTAAAGCGGAGCGCCGTCGAAGCGGGTGCGGGGCAGGATGCCTGTGGTCGCCTGCCCAGGGTAGAGGGATGCGTCGTCCGGCGGCCGGTTCACGTCCACGACATAGCGCGAATGGGTGGCGACGATGGTGCTGGCGCCGAGGTCGTGCACGAAATCATAGAGGCGATCGACGCACCAGTCGGTGTCCGGCACCGCGCGTGCCTCGGGCGTCAGCCGCTGCGCGATGTGCGGCGGCACATGGGTGCCGACATGCGGGAAGCTGACCAGAAGCGGGGCAGTGCCGGGGGCGAGGCGGAACGGCTCGGTCACGACGAGGGCAGCAGGCCGGGCACGAACTCCCAGAACACACCCGCTTCCACCAGCGCCCGCACGCCGGCGATGTCCGGCGCGAAATAGCGGTCCTGATCGTAATGCGGCGCGACATTGCGGATGCGGGCCAGCGCATCCTGCAACGGACCGGAAGTGACGAGGGGGGCATGAAACTCTACCCCCTGCGCGGCCGCGAGCAGCTCTATCGCCACCACAGCCGCGGCATTCCCCGCCATCAGCTTCAACCGCCGCGCGCCGTGCGTCGCCATGGAGACATGGTCTTCCTGATTGGCGGAGGTCGGCAGGCTGTCGATGCTCGCCGGATGCGCCAGCTGCTTGTTCTCGGCGACGAGCGCGGCCGCCGTCACCTGCGCGATCATGAATCCGGAGTTCAGCCCGCTCTCCTCCACCAGGAAAGCGGGCAGGCCGCTCATCTTGGGGTCGACGAGGATGGCCGTGCGCCGCTCCGAAATCGAGCCGATTTCGCACGCCGCCATGGCAAGGATGTCCGCGGCAAAGGCGACCGGTTCGGCGTGGAAATTGCCGCCCGACACGATTTCGCCGTCCTCCGCAAAGATCAGCGGATTGTCGGTCACGGCGTTGGCTTCGACCTGGAGCGTCGCCGATGCCGATCGCATGATGTCGAGGCACGCACCCATCACCTGTGGCTGGCAGCGCAGCGAGTATGGATCCTGCACCTTGCCGCACCCGGCATGGCTGGCGTTGATCGCGCTGCCTGCAAGCAGGCCGCGGATCGCCGCCGCGGCATCCATCTGCCCCGGCTGGCCGCGGGCCGCATGGATGCGCGGGTCGTGCGGCACGACGCTGCCCTTCAGCGCATCCGTCGACAGCGCGCCTGCTACCGCGGCGGCTGCAAACACGTCTTCGATCCCGAAAAGCCCGGCCAGCGCGAGCGCCGTCGAGACCTGGGTGCCGTTCAGCAGCGCCAGACCTTCCTTCGCCTCCAGCACCAGCGGCTCCAGCCCGGCCAGCGCCAGCCCTTCGGCGGCCGGCATGACGCGCCCCTGGTGCCGCATCTCGCCGACGCCGAGCAGGGCTGCGGACATATGCGCGAGCGGCGCCAAGTCCCCGCTCGCGCCAACCGAGCCCTGGCCGGGAATGAGCGGATAAACCTCCGTCTCGATCAGCCGCAGCAGCGCCTCGATCACCTGACGGCGCACGCCCGAATGGCCGCGCGCCAGCCCGATCACCTTCAGCGCCAGCACCAGCCGCACGACGCGGTCGTCAAGCGGATCGCCGGTGCCGCAAGCGTGGCTCAGCACCAGCCGTTTCTGCAGCTCCGCCAGATCGTCATTGGCGATGCGCGTGTTGGCGAGCAGGCCGAAGCCGGTGTTGATCCCGTAATAGGTGCCCCCGTCCGCCACCCGCGCCTCAATCGTGGCGCGGGAAGCATCCACTCCGGCCCACACATGATCGGCGAGCCGCACCGGCGCCGAACCGCTGTAGATGGCGCGGAGCAGGCTCAGCGCGACCTTGCCCGGCTCGATCATGGTCATGCCCCCAGCATCGGCAGGTCTAGCCCCTGTTCCCGCGCGCAGGCGATTGCTTCGTCATAGCCGGCGTCGGCGTGGCGCATGACGCCTGTGCCCGGATCATTCCAAAGCACGCGCTCGAGCCGCCGGTCCGCCGCCTCGCTGCCGTCGCACAGGATGACCATGCCGCTATGCTGCGAATAGCCCATGCCGACCCCGCCGCCATGGTGCAGCGACACCCAGGTCGCACCAGACGCCGTGTTCAGCAGCGCGTTCAGCAAAGGCCAGTCCGAGACGGCATCCGAGCCGTCCTGCATCGCCTCCGTCTCGCGATTGGGGCTGGCGACTGACCCGGAGTCGAGATGGTCGCGGCCGATCACGATCGGCGCCTTCAGCTCGCCGCTGCGCACCATTTCGTTGAAGGCAAGGCCGAGCCGGTGCCGGTCGCCCAGGCCGACCCAGCAGATGCGCGCCGGCAATCCCTGGAATGCGATCCGCTCCCGCGCCATATCGAGCCAGCGATGGAGGTGCGCATCGTTCGGCAGCAGCTCCTTCACCTTGGCATCGGTGCGGTAAATGTCCTCGGGATCACCCGACAATGCGCACCAGCGGAACGGCCCGACCCCGCGGCAGAAGAGCGGGCGGATATAGGCCGGCACGAAGCCCGGAAAGTCGAACGCGTCCGCCACGCCTTCGTCAAAGGCGACCTGGCGGATGTTGTTGCCATAATCGACCACCGGCACGCCTGCTTTCCAAAAGTCGAGCATCGCTTGGACATGCTCCGCCATCGACGCCTTGGCGGCACGCTCGACCGACTTAGGATCGGCCTCGCGCGCCTGCATCCAGCGGTCGAGGCTCCAGCCCTTGGGCAGATAGCCGTTGATGGGGTCGTGGGCGGAGGTCTGGTCGGTGACGATATCGGGCCGAACGCCGCGCCGGAAGATTTCCGGATAAAGTTCGGCCGCGTTGCCGAGCAGCCCGACCGAGATCGGCTCCTTGGCGGTGGTGACGATCTCCAGCGCCTCGTCCAGCGTCGCCGCCTGCCGGTCGAGATATCGCGTCTTCAGCCGCATCTCGATGCGCGAGGGCTGGCACTCGATCGCCAGGCAGGACGCGCCAGCCATCACTGCTGCCAGCGGCTGGGCGCCACCCATGCCGCCAAGGCCCGCCGTCAGGATCCAGCGGCCGGACAGGTCGCCGCCATAATGTTTGCGGCCTGCTTCGGCGAAGGTCTCGTAGGTGCCCTGAACGATGCCCTGGGTGCCGATGTAGATCCACGATCCGGCCGTCATCTGGCCGTACATCATCAGCCCCTTGCGATCGAGCTCGTGGAAATGGTCCCAGTTCGCCCATTTCGGTACCAGGTTCGAGTTGGCGATCAGCACGCGCGGGGCATCTTCATGGGTGCGGAACACGCCCACGGGCTTGCCCGACTGAACCAGCAGCGTCTCGTCCTCGCGCAGCCGCTTCAGCGTGGCAACGATCGCGTCGAAACAAGCCCAGTCGCGCGCCGCCCGGCCGATGCCGCCATAGACGACCAGCTCGGCCGGGTTCTCCGCCACTTCGGCATCGAGGTTGTTCATCAACATGCGCAGCGGCGCTTCGGTCTGCCAGCTGAGCGTGTTGAGTTCAGGCCCACGCGGCGCGCGGACCTCCCGGCTGTTGAGCAGGCGCGGATTGGCGGTCACTGAAACTCCTGCGGCATGAAGCGGCCGGTCAGCTCGAAGCGGCTGCCCGGGTGATAAAGATTGGCGGTGGAGGCCACGCGGTCGCCCGTCCAGGTGCGGCGGCGGATCAGCAGGCAGGGCTCCCCCGGCTCCATTGCCAGCAGCTGGAGCACGCGGGCAGGAGGCATCACCGCTTGCACGACATGCTCGGCCTCGGCCAATGGCGCGACCGCGATCAGATATTCGTAAGGGGTGCGGCCGCTGAAATCCTGGCTCAGATAATCCGGGGCGACGGCGGGGTTCACCAGCCGCTCCTCGACCTGCACCGGCTCGTCATTCTCGAAATGCACGATCACCGACCGCAAGAGGGGATTGCCGGGGGTTAGTTCGAACGCCTCGGCAGCTTCTTCATCGGCCGACACTGCCGCCAGCTCCAGCACATCGGCACTGTGCCGGTGCCCGCGCTCGGCGATCTCGTCGGCGATGTTGCGAATGCGCAAGGGATGGCCGTGCGAGCGCCGGTCCGCCACATAAGTGCCGCCGCCCTTCACCCGCGTCAGGAATCCTTCCTGCGCCAGCTCGCGCACCGCCCGATTGACCGTCATCCGCGCGACGCCAAACTCGCGGACCAGGGCATTCTCCGACGGCACCCGGTCCTGCGGCGCCCAGGCACCCGTGCCGATCCGGTTGAGGATATGCGCCTTCACGCGCGCATAGGCGGGCTGCTCCATAGAGCCGGCGTAAGCTGTCTAGACAGGTCGAGTCAAGCGAGCGCCCGGCGCAATGGCTGGACCGCTTGAGCATAGGCCTGACCGACGGCGTGGGCGCGGACATGCCGCCCCTCGCTCACCACCCACTCACCCCCGCAGATCACGCGCTGAACGGCCGCGCGCGGGCCGCTGTGGAAGACCAAAGTGTCGAGCAACGCATCGCCCGCGCCCGTCAGCAGGGCAGGGTGCTCCGGATCGACAATAACCAAGTCCGCGCGCGCCCCAACTGCAATGGCGCCGACAGGACGGCCACAGGCACTTGTGCCGCCGGTCAGCGCCCGCCGCCACAGCTGCGCTCCCGGGTGCGGATCGTCTACCGACGCGACCAGGCTCCGCCGCCGCGTCAGCAGCCTTTGGCTATATTCCAGCCAGCGCAGCTCCTCGAACGGATCGACGCTGACATGGCTGTCCGACCCGACCGCGAAACCGCCGCCATGCCGCAGATAGTCTTCCACCGGGAAAAAGCCGTCGCCGAGATTGGCCTCGGTCGTCGGGCAGAGGGCGACCGTCGCGCCGGAGCAGGCGAGGCGCTCGGTCTCGCTTTCCGTCAGGTGCGTGGCATGAACCAGGCACCAGCGCTCATCCACCGGCACTTCGTCGAGCAGCCACTCGACCGGCCGCTTGCCGGACCAGGCAAGACAGTCCTCGACTTCGCCGCTCTGCTCGGCCACATGGATATGGATCGGTGCATCCGGCACTGCAGCGACCGCTTCGCGCAACGCTTCGGGCGGGACCGCGCGGAGACTGTGCAGCGCAAGCCCAACCTGCAGCGTCGGGCCCGCGGCGCGCTTCGCATCCTCGACGATATGGAGAAGCTGGTCGACGCTGTTGAGGAACCGCTTCTGATCGTCCCGCGGCGGACCCCCGCCAAAGCCGCTCGCCTGATACAGCACGGGCAGCAAAGTCAGCCCGATTCCAGCCTCATCGGCCGCCGCGATCAGCGCCTGCGCCATCGTGGAAGGGTCGGAGTAAGGCCGCCCGTCCGGCTGGTGATGGACATAATGAAACTCGACGACGCTGGTATACCCCGCCGCCAGCATCTCGGCATAAAGCTGGGCGGCAATGGCGTGCATCAGCTCGGGCGTGAGCAGGGAGGCGGCGCGGTACATCGCGTCGCGCCAGGTCCAGAAGCTGTCCTCGCCCGCCCCCCGCCGCTCGGCCAGCCCGGCAAATGCCCGTTGGAAAGCGTGGCTATGCGCGTTGATCATGCCCGGAATCGCGACGCCTTTGACCCGCTCGTCGCCGTCGCGCGCCGAAGCGCCGCTCTCGACCGAGACGATCGCGCCTCCCTCGACGCCGATCCGCACATCCTTTGCCCAGCCGCCCGGAAGCATCGCCGCGTCGAGGAACAGGTGTCGCATCGCCTCGCCTTGTCTAGACAGAAGCCCGCAGCTACGGTGCCCCGCCACGGGCGTAAAGAGGGCGAGTGATGGCAGCGACTGCCCGGTGGGATCGGCTCTGGGTCAATGTCCGGCTCGCCACCATGGTCGAAGGCGGCGCACCCTATGGTGCGATCGAACGTGGCGCACTTGCGGTCGCGGACGGACGCATCGCCTTCGCCGGCTCCGCATCGGACTTGCCGCCCGACGTCTCGGCCGATCAAGTCATAGACGCAGGTGGCCGCTGGATGACCCCCGGCCTGATCGACTGCCACACCCACATCGTCTTCGGCGGCGACCGGGTGGACGAGTTCGACACGCGGCTGAACGGCGCCACTTATGAGGAGATCGCGCGGGCAGGGGGCGGCATCCTCTCCACCGTCCGCGCCACGCGTGCCGCGACTGAGGACGACCTTGTCGAAAGCGCGGCACCGCGCGTCCGCCAGCTGATCGCGGAGGGCGTCACCACGATCGAGATCAAGTCGGGCTACGGCCTCGACATCGAAAACGAGCTGAAGATGCTCCGCGCCGCCCGCCGGCTCGGCCGCGAGCTGCCGGTCGAGGTGCGCACGACCTTCCTTGGCGCCCACGCCCTGCCGCCGGAGTTCGCCGATGACCGCGCCGGCTATCTCGATCTTGTCTGCAACGAAATGCTGCCGCGCGCTGCCGAAGAAGGGTTGGTCGACGCCGTCGATGCCTTTTGCGAGACGATCGGCTTCACCGCCGACGAGACGGCGCGGCTGTTCGGGACCGCCACCCGGCTATGCTTACCGGTTAAGCTCCACGCCGACCAGCTGACTGACGGCGGCGGTGCTGCCCTCGCGGCCCGATACAAAGCGCTATCCGCCGACCATGTCGAATGGACCTCGCCGGAGGGCGTCGCGGCGATGGCGGAGGCAGGCACCGTCGCCGTCCTGCTCCCCGGCGCCTTCCACACGCTTCGCGAAACAAGGCTGCCCCCGATCGAGCAGTTCCGCGCCGCCGGCGTGCCGATGGCCATCGCTACCGATTGCAATCCCGGCACCTCGCCGGCCCGCTCGCTGCTGCTGATGCTCAACCTCGCCGGCACCCTGTTCCGCCTGACGCCCGAAGAAGCGCTCGCCGGCGTCACCCGCAACGCGGCGCGCGGGCTTGGCCTCACCGATCGCGGCACGCTGGAAACCGGCAAGCGCGCCGACCTGGTGCTGTGGGACATCCGGAGCCCGGCCGATCTCTGCTACTGGCTCGGCGGCCGGCCCGAACTAGCCGTCGTGCGCGCTGCCTGAAACAGGCGGCGTCCCCATTCGTTAGAACGGGCCAGAGGAGAGTTATTGTGGCCCAGCTTGACGAATCCCTTGCCGCCCCGCCAACACTGGACGGGAGCGCGCCGGCAGACGATGCCGCCGGCGGCAATGCGGAGATGCCGGTGAACGAAATCGTCAAGTCAGCGCAGCTTGCCAAGGACGGCGAGAAGAAGGCGGAGGCGAGCGACAACCGCACTGCCTGGATCGCGGCGGGCGTGGGCGTCGGCGTCGGCTCGGCCGCGCTCGTGGCGGCCTTGCTCTATGCCAATCGCGACAAGGGCAAGGACAAGAAGAAGGACTAGCTCCTCCTTCGCCGCGTAGACCAAGAACATTCGGGGGGTAATCATGCGGGCCGCACTGGCAGCTGCTCTGTTTTTCGCGTCCATTCCGCTCGCGCAGGCTCAGGCGATGAGCGTCGCCGAGTTTTTGCAGCGTTCCGAGAAGCTGAAGGAAAAGGGAGCCCTGGCCCTGTTCTCGAGTGACCTGGGGCTGCTCAAGAAGGAAGTGACGACGTCGGCCGAGCAACTCCGCGCCGAGCGGCTGGCGGCACAGCGGGCGGGGCGAAAGCCGGCCTATTGCCCCAAGACCAAGGCCGCGCAGATGGGCTCGGACCAGCTCCTCGCCGTGATGCGGGCAGTGCCCCCTGCGGATCGCGCGCGTGTGCAGGTAAAGGATGCGCTTCGCGCCCATTTCGCGCGCACCCAGCCCTGCGGCTGAGGCCCGAGAAACGCCCTAACTCAGGTTGCAAAACGTTACGCCAGCGCGACGAATGGCGGAACTAAGTCGCTGTTCCGGCGCTTATACGGCTTGCCAGCCGATGAACGTAGAAGCGCGCCGCCGTCCTGGCGTGCGCCGCGGGGGATGCTGGCGGACCGAAGGAGCGCTATGAACATTGGATCTCACCGTCGCCGCGAGCGTCAGGCTTTCTCCGGCGGAACGTCTTCCAAGCCTACCCTTCTTTGCTTTTCGCACCTGCGCTGGAGTTTCGTGTTTCAGCGGCCCCAGCATCTGATGAGCCGCTTTGCCCGCGATCACCATGTGATCATCTGGGAAGAGCCGGTGTTCGATGCCTCTTCCGAGCCGTCGCTCGATCTGTCGATCTGCGCCAAGTCGGGGGTCACCGTCGCCGTGCCGCACCTCCATCCGGAACACGGCGATCTGCACGGCAAGCAGCTGCGCCGCCTGCTCGATGAGCTGATGGCGACGCGCTCCGGCCCGCTGATCCGCTGGTATTACACGCCGATGATGCTGCCTTTCTCGCGGCATCTGCAGGCCGATTGCACCGTCTATGACTGCATGGACGAGCTGAAGAACTTCAAATTCGCCCCGCCTGAGCTGCTCCCCCTCGAGGACGAGCTGCTGAAGGCTGCCGACGTCGTCTTCACCGGCGGCTATAGCCTCTACGAAGCGAAGCGCGAGCGTCACCTCAACGCGCACGCCTTCCCGTCGAGCGTGGACGTCAAGCATTTCGGCCAGGCGCGCTCGGCCCAGACCGATCCCGCCGATCAGGCCAGCCTGCCGCACCCGCGCTTCGGTTTTTACGGCGTCATCGACGAGCGCATCGACCTGGAACTGCTCAAGGCCGCTGCTGAAGCGCGTCCGGACTGGACCTTCGTGATGGTGGGGCCGGTCGTGAAGATCGGCGAGGACGAGCTGCCGCGCCTGCCGAACATCGCCTATCTCGGCAACAAGGATTACCAGGAGCTGCCCGCCTATCTGTCCGGCTGGGACGTGGCGATGATGCCGTTCGCGATCAACGAGGCGACGCGCTTCATCTCGCCGACCAAGACGCCGGAATATTTGGCCGCCGGCCGCCCGGTCGTGTCGACTCCCATCAAGGACGTGATCCGCCATTATGGCGAACTCGACGCGGTCCAGATCGCCAGCAACGCCAAGGACTTCATCGCCGGCTGCGAACGCGCGCTGGCGCTGAAGGAACAGCCTAATTGGCTCGAACCGGTAGACGAAGTGCTTTCCACCATGTCGTGGGACGAGACCGCTTCGCAGATGAAGGCGCTGATCGCCGAGGCCGCGGAAGAGCGTCAGGCGGTCGCACCCAAGGCCTCCTCCAAGCCACATTATGACGTGCTCGTGGTCGGCGCGGGCTTCGCCGGCTCAGTCATGGCCGAGCGGCTGGCGCGCGACAGCGGGAAGAAGGTGCTCGTTATCGACCGCCGCCCGCACATTGCCGGCAACGCGTACGACCTGCCGAACGAGGATGGCATACTCTACCATCTCTATGGCCCGCACATTTTCCACACCAACTCGGAGGAGATTTTCTCCTATCTGTCGCGCTTTACCAAGTGGCGGCAGTACGAGCACAAGGTGCTGGCCAATGTGCGCGATCAGCTCGTGCCGATGCCGATCAACCGCACCACGCTGAACATGCTCTACGGCGCCGATCTGCAGACCGACGAGGATGCGGAGACGTTTCTGGAGAGCCGCGCCGAGCCGGTCGCCGAGATCAAGACCTCGGCCGACGTGGTCGTGTCGAAGGTCGGCACCGAACTCTACCAGCTCTTCTTCCAGGGCTATACCCGCAAGCAATGGGGCATGGACCCGTCGGAGCTCGACAAGTCGGTGACCAGCCGCGTGCCGACCCGCACCAACACCGACGATCGCTATTTCACCGACAGCTTCCAGGCGATGCCATTGGACGGCTTCACCGCCATGTTCGCCAACATGCTCGACCACCCCAACATCGAGTTGCGGCTCGGCGTCGAGTGGGAAGACGTCTGCCGCGAAGTGACCTATGACAAGCTCGTCTTCACCGGGCCGATCGACGAATATTTCGGCTATCGCTACGGCAAGCTGCCCTACCGCTCGCTGCGCTTCCAGCACGAGACGATCGACACCGAGGTGTTCCAGCCGGTCGCGGTGGTGAATTATCCCAACGAGGACGTGCCCTATACCCGGATTACAGAGTATAAATATCTGACCGGCCAGGAAGCGCCCAAGACCAGCATCACCTATGAATATCCGTCGGCGGAGGGCGACCCCTATTACCCGATCCCGCGGCCGGAGAATCAGGCGCTGTTCAAGCGCTACGAGGCGCTGGCGCTGGCCGAACCGGACGTGATCTTCGTCGGCCGCCTCGCCACCTACCGTTATTACAATATGGACCAGGTGGTGGGCCAGGCCTTGTCGACCTATCGCAAGCTCAAGGCCGCGGAGGATGCGCAGGCGGAGGCACTGGAAAGCGCCGCCCGTCAGGCAACCGCGGGCGACCGCTCGGCGTTGTTCGCCCGGACGGCTGCCAAAACGATCACCCGCACGGGCTCGTCGGAAGCAGCGGCAACTCCGGCGGAGTAAGAGCATATGGCAGAGGATCGACCGCGCGTATTGGTCACTGGCGGATCGTCGGGCATCGGCTTTGAGCTGGCCCGGCAATTCGCCGAAAGCGGGCACGATGTCGTGCTCACCGGCCGCGATGCGGAGAAGCTCGAGCAATCAGGCGAGCTGATCCGCGAACGCGCGCCGGAAGTGACGGTGACCACCGTCGCGGCCGATCTCGCCTCTGAAGCCGGTGTCTACGAACTGCACCGTAGCGCCGGGCGGATCGACATTCTCTGCGCCAATGCCGGCATCGGCTCGGGCGGCGGCGACTTCACCGAGACCGATCTCGCCCAGGAGCTGGAGCTGATCGACCTGAACGTCCGCGGCCAGGTCCAGCTTACCAAGTTGGTGGTGAAGGACATGGCCGATCGCGGGGAGGGGCGGCTGCTCTTCACCTCGTCGATCGCGGGCATCATGCCGGGCCCGTTCGAGGCGGTCTATGCCGCGTCCAAATCGTTCATCCGCTCCTTCGGCGAAGCCCTGCGCAACGAGCTGAAGCAGAAGGGGATCGGCGTCACCATCTTCATGCCGGGCCCGACCGAGACGGACTTTTTCCACCGCGCCAATATGGACAACACGCCGGCCGGCCAGTCGTCCAAGGACGACGCGGCGCAGGTCGCCGCCCAAGCGATCGACGCGCTGTTCGCCGACAAGCATGCGGTCGTTACCGGCAGCCTGATGACGCGGCTGCAGGGCAATGTCGCCAAGCTGATGTCGAACCCGGCGCGCGCGGCCATGCACCGCCGCCAGACCGAGCCCTTCGACCGCGAGCAGGACGAGAGCAGCGGCGGCATCAGCGGGGCCGCCATCGGCGGCTTCCTGTTCGTCGGCGCCCTCGCCGCCGCCGGCACCGCCGCCTGGCTGCAAAGCCGCCGCGACGAAGAGGATGTCGAACGCCGCACCCGCAACCGGCTGCAGCCGAAGGCCGACTTCGAAGTGGCGAACAGCCGCAATCTGAATTCATAACCCTCTCCCCACCGGGGAGAGGGTGGACGAGCGCAGCGAGGACGGGAGAGGGGCTGTGCTTGTGAACTCTGCCCCTCTCCCTGGCGGCTTCGCCGCCGTCCCTCTCCCCGGCGGGGAGAGGTTTGGAGGAGAGGCATCATGCGCATCCACCACCTGAATTGCGGCACCTGTTGCCCCGTCGGCGGGCGTATCTTCGACGGCACCAGCGACAGCGCGCTCGCCCATCTCGTCTGCCACTGCCTGCTCATCGAAAGCGATCAGGGCCTGATCCTGATCGATACCGGCTTCGGCACCCGCGAGGTCGCCATGCCCGGCCGCCGCATCGCGCCCTTCTTTCGCGCCCTCAACAACCCACAGCTGCGCGAGGAGGAGACCGCCGTCGCCCAGCTGCGCGCACGCGGATTCAAGCCCGGGGACGTGCGCCACATCGTCATCAGCCATCTCGATTTCGACCATGCCGGCGGCATCGAGGATTTCCCGCACGCGGCGATCCACATCACTGCCCGCGAGAAGGAAGTCGCCGTCGAACAGCGCGGCGGCGCATTCGTCGGCACGCGCCGCTATCGGCCCCAGCAATGGGACGAGGTCGAGCATTGGCGGCTTTACGCCATGGGCGGCGGCGAGCCCTGGTTCGGCTTCGACTGCGTCCGCGACCTGCACGGCCTGCCGCCCGAAATCCTGCTGATTCCGCTTGCCGGCCATACCTGGGGGCATAGCGGCGTCGCCATCGACACCCCGCAAGGCTGGCTCTTCTACGCCGCCGACGCCTATTTCTACCGGGGCGAGATCGGGTCGGAACGCTATGACTGCCCACCGGGCCTGCGCGGCTATCAGGCGATGATGGAAGTGGACCGCGCCGCCCGCCTCAACAACCAGCAGCGCATCCGCCAGCTCGCCCTGGATCACGGCGATGAACTCCGCATCTTCTGCGCCCATGACGCGCGCGAGTTCGAGCTTCTCTCGGGCCAGCAGGCCGCCGTCGCCCCGCCGCTGCTGGCACTGAACGAGCCTGCCCTGGCGTGACGGAGGCGCCCGCGATCCACAATGTTCGACGCGGCGAAGGGCAAAAGCTGCTGCTGATCCACGGGCTTGGCGGCAGCTGGCGCTCCTGGAGCACCATCTCCTCCGCGCTGAGCCGCCGCTATGAAGTGATCGCGGTCGACCTGCCAGGGCATGGCAAATCTCCCGCCGAGCCGGACAGCGGCACGTTCCTTGGGCTCGTGCGCAGTGTCGAGGCGTTCATCGCGAACGCCGATCTTGCCGACGTCGACGCGGTCGGCAGCTCGATGGGCGCCCGGATCGTGCTGGAGCTCGCTCGGCGGGGCATCGTCCGCACCGCGATCGCGCTCGATCCCGGCGGCTTCTGGGAGGGATGGGAACGGGATTATTTCCGGCTGACCATCAGCGCGTCTGTCCGCCTGTTGCGCGGCATCAACTCCGCTCTGCCCTTGCTCAGCCGCAATGCCGGCACCCGTTCGGCGCTGCTGGCTCAGTTGTCGGCGCGACCCTGGGCGTTGGACCCGGCGATCGTCGCAGCTGAGCTGCAAAGCTATGTGGCGACGCCCACTTTCGACGCGCTCGTCCACGATCTCGCGACCGGAGAGATGCAGTTGGGGCCAGCCGCGCCCGGCACCAATGTCGTAATCGGCTGGGGACGTCAGGACCGGCTTTGCCTGCCGCGTCAGGCGACCCGCGCCCAGGCCGCCTTCCCGTCGGCTCAGCTCCATTGGTTTGGCGGTTGCGGTCACTTCCCCATGTGGGACGCGCCGGAGGAGACGCTTGGCGTGATCGAGGCCGCGCTGGCGAGTTGGCGCTGATCGGTGCCGCGAGCCTCCAAGCTCAAAGTCTATCGCACCCCGATCGGCTTTCATGACGCCTATGTCGCGGTCCCGAGCCAAAAGGCGGCGCTGGAGGCCTGGGGCGCCGATGCCAACCTGTTCGCGCGCGGCGTCGCCGAGCAGGTCACCGATCCCAAGCTGATGGAAGCGCCGCTCGCCCGCCCCGGCGAGGTCATCCGAAAGCTGCGCGGTAATCTCGAAGAGCTTCTCGACGCCCTGCCCGCCGATCCGAAGCGGCCCAAGCCCGCGCGCAAGGCCAAGCCACCCGCGCCGCCGCCCAGCCGCGCCAGGCTCGAAGCCGCCGAACAGGCGCTCGCCGCCGCCGAGGCCGCGCACGCCGAACGCCTCGCCGAGCTGAAGCGGCAAGAGGAAGCGCTCGCCCGCGAACGCCGCTCCATCGAGGCGGCGCAGGTCAAGGAGCGCGCCGGTCTCGAGAAAGCGCTCGAAAAGGAGCAGCAGGCCTATGACGCGGCGGTTCGCAAGTGGCAGGGCTGACAGGGCAGGGCGCTGCCTCTAAGCACCTCCCATGTCCCGCATCGCATTCATCGGCATTGGCATAATGGGCGCCCCGATGGCGCGCCACCTCGCCGCCAAGGGCCATGAGCTCACCGTCTATAATCGCAGCCCGGCCAAGGCCGAGGCCTGGATCGCCGCACATGGCGGGCGCATGGCGGACAGCCCGGTCGAGGCGGCGCGCGACCAGGACGCGGTCATCACCTGCGTCGGCAATGACGACGACTTGGCCGAGGTCACGCTCGGCCGCGAAGGCGCCTTCCGGTCGATGCGGCCGGGCAGCGTCTATATCGACCACACCACGGTGTCGGCAAAAATTGCCCGCCAGCTGGCTGTCGAAGGCAAGTCCAAGGAGATACTTTGCGTCGACGCGCCCGTGTCGGGGGGGCAGGCGGGGGCGGAAAACGGCACGCTCTCGATCATGTGCGGCGGCCGCGACAAGGCGGTCCAGGCCGCCTGGCCGCTGATGGAGGCCTATGCCGGCCGCATCACCCATATCGGCGCGGCCGGCGCCGGCCAGACCACCAAGATGTGTAACCAGATCGCGATCGCCGGCGCGCTGCAGGGGGTCAGCGAGGCGCTGCGCTTCGCCGAGCATGCCGATCTCGACACCGATAAAGTGTTCGAGGCGATCTCTGGCGGGGCGGCGGCGAGCTGGCAGATGCTCAACCGCTGGCACAGCATGGCCCGCGGCGAGTTCGACTTCGGCTTCGCCATCGACTGGATGCGCAAGGATCTGGGCCTCGCCATCGACGAGGCGCGGACCAACGGCGCCACGCTTCCCGTCGCCAGCCTGGTCGATCAATTCTACGCCGACGTGCAGGCAATGGGCGCCGGCCGGCAGGACACCAGCGCCCTCGTCCGACGGCTCCCGAAATGAGACAGGCTTGAGTTAACCCTTTATTAGCCTTTTGGCGCCGTCCGCCGCCCCGTATCAGCAGCCCAGAGTTATCTAGGGGTTGTTTATGCGTAAGATCATCGTGGCACTGGCGCTGCTGGGGAGCAGCGCGTCGGCCGGAGCCGTCACTTTCGTGGGCGAAATCAGCGGGACCGTCACGTCCAGCTTTTCGACCGTCTTCACCGCGGCCGATGCCAAACCCGACTTCAAGATCGGCGACACGATCACCGCCCGCTTCAGCTTCGTGCAGGCGGCGCCGAGCCGCGGTTCGCTGGCGGCCGTTGCCGGCAACTTCCTGGCGTCGAAGATCACCGACCAGATCAGCTTCGAACTGGGCGGCCATCGCTGGACCTCCCGCGGCGACTTCCTGCTCGGCCTGGTGCCGCTCGCCTTCGGCCCGCCGGCCGACCCGCTGCGCGACATGTACCTGACGACCGACGACGCGCCCGGCGCCGGCGATCTCCGCGTCCAGGGCTATGCGTTTGAAATCGGCGAGTTCGGCTACCAGCTCTACCAGGGCCATGGCTATGCCGGCGCCTTCAACAAGGCCACGCTCAAGGTCTGGGCCGATGGCCAGCGGATCATCGGCGAGACCGCCCGCACCAACGTCTCCGCCGTGCCGGAACCGGCGAACTGGGCGATGATGATCGGCGGCTTCGGCCTGCTGGGCGGCGCCCTGCGCACCGCCCGCCGCAAGCTGGCGCTTTCGTTCGCCGCCGCCTAACCACCTTCGTCATTCCCGCGAAAGCGGGAACCCAGCCCTTCTCCGTCTCCGCGTTCTTCGCGCCTCCGCGTGAACCAATCTTTCCTTGGACCGGTGCCGTCGCGCGAGGATAAGACGAAGCAGTTGGGTTCCCGCTTTCGCGGGGATGACGAGGAGGGGGAAGGAGGCTGCTACCCACTGTTTCCCGGACCCTCGCAATGCTAGCCTTCCTCGCATGAGCGGGATCGGCGAAGCGGGGGATCTGGTCACGGGCGCGATGCTCGCCGCGGCGGTGGAGCCGGCGCATGGCCGGGCGCAGGCGGCGCATGGCGGTGCCTGCCTCAACTGCGAGGCGCCGCTGACCGGGTCCTATTGCGCGGAATGCGGCCAGTCGGCGCATCTCCACCGCAGCTTCGGGGCGGTGTGGCACGAGCTGATGCACGGCGTGCTGCACATGGACGGCAAGATCTGGCGCACCCTGCCCGAACTGGCGCTGCGGCCCGGCATCCTCACCCGCCGCTATATCGCCGGGGAGCGCGCCAAGTTCGTGTCGCCCTTTGCGCTATTCCTGTTCAGCGCGCTGCTGCTCTACGCGACCGCATCGATCTTTCAGTCCAGGAGCACGTCGGCCGACGCGCAGGAAAGCGCGCGCCAGATGCAGAAGCAGGTCGCCAAGCTCGACCAGCGCATCGCCGACACCGAGACGAGCCTGCGCGAACCGGACCTGTCGCCCGCCCGCCGCGCCAGGCTGCAGGAGCGGCTGAAGGGCGCGCGCGACGACCGCCACGAGCTGGCGGCCGCCAGCGCGATCGCAGGCGAGGTCGGCAAGGAGTCGGCCGAAGCCGCCGGCGGCCGCTCGCAGATGGAGAAGATCGAAGCGGAGCGCGAGTTCGTGTCGTACCGGCTCAAGGCCAATGCCTATAAATTCTCCTGGGCGCTGATCCTGATCAGCACGCCTTTGGTCTGGCTCCTGTTCGCGTGGCGCCGCGACTATGGTCTCTACGATCACGCGACCTTCGTGACCTATTCGATCTCGTTCATGTCGCTGCTGTTCGCCATCTACACGGCCGGGTCAGGCCTCGGCCTGGTGTCCGGCGTGCTGATGCTGGCGCTGATGCTCTATGCGCTCTGGCACATGTACGCCCAGATGCGCGACGCCTATCGGCTGAGCCGCACCGGCGCGCTGCTGCGCCTGCCCCTGCTCTACGGCATCGCCGCGACCTCAGGCGGCATGTTCTACGGCTTGCTGACCGCGACCGCCTGAGCTTTCGGCAGCACCCATCTTCTGTTATTCCGATGCAGCGGGCGCATCGGAACAGCTTGGCAGCGGGAAGGGCGAAGTACAGCTCTGTGCTGCCGGCCGACAGGGGATGAACATGCGCAATATCAGCATCTTGTCTGCCAGCCTCGCGCTGGCATGGGCGGCTGCGGCACCGGCTGCCGAACTGGCGATGGATCACAGCGGCGGCGTCAGTTACTTCCGCGGCACCTTCGCCAATTTCGGCTGGACTTTCACCACGACCGAAGCGCGCCGCGTTTCAGCGCTCGGCGTGTTCGATCGCGGCGCCGATGGCTTGGCCGATCAGCATCAGGTCGGCATCTGGAACGCGAATGGCGATCTGGTGGTCAGCGCCACCGTCAAGGATCAGCCGCTGGTCATGTCCAGCTCCGCGGCTGGCGACTGGCGCTTCGCAGCGGTTTCGCTGACTTTACTGGCGCCCGGCACCTACACAGTTGGCGCCTACTACCCGACCAATCAGGACGGCTTTATCGGCTCGTCGGCCGCCAACAAGGCGGTGCTGTCGTCCGCCAGCTGGCTGACCTTTGGCGAAGGACGGGTGACGGTGGGCGGAACCGAGTTCTTCACCCGCCCCGACACCGCTGTCAGCGACCAGTTCAACCCGGCCTTCTTCGGCCCCAACTTCATGTCGCAGGCAGTGCCCGAGCCGGCCAGCTGGGCAATGATGATCGCGGGGTTCGGCCTGGCCGGGACGGCGGCGCGCCGGCACGCGCGGCGCACGATCCGGCACGCGCGGGCCTAACCGCCATTGGTGACGCGAAGAGGCGCGCGCCTCTTGGCCAAACCTCTGTCCTATTGCAATGCGATCCGGCTATGCTGTGCCGATGATCGTTCTTTCCGCTCGCCTTCAGCCCCGCTCCGCCCCTGCAACTGCACGACTTGCACAAGTTGCACGCCTGACGCCCCGTTGCCTTCGTTACCTTTGTGCAGTTCTGCTGCCGTTATCCCCACCCGCTCATGCCGATGCGCTGATCGACAATGTGAACGGCCTGACACTCAACAAGGCGGGGCAGGTGGAGCGCTTTACCGGTCTGCTGATCGGTCCGGACGGCAAGGTGAAGAAGCTGCTCGGCCGCGGCGACAAACGGCCGGATCGTGGGCTCGATTACCGTCATGACGGCAAGGGGCGGGTGCTGATGCCCGGCCTGATCGACGCGCACGGCCATGTCATGGGGCTGGGGCTGAAAGCGATGGCCCTCGACCTCACCGCTGCGCGCTCGCTCGCCGAGGCCCAGGCGATGATCGCCGCCTATGCCAAGGCCAATCCGGAACGGACCTGGATCATCGGCTCCGGCTGGAACCAGGAAGTCTGGGGCCTTGGCCGCTTTCCCACCGCGGCCGATATCGACGCCGTCGTCGCCGACCGGCCGGTCTGGCTGGAGCGGGTGGACGGCCACGCCAGCTGGGGCAACAGTGCCGCCCTCCGCGCCGCCAAGGTGACGGCGCAGAGCGTTTCCGGGCCGGGCGGCCGGATCGAAAAGCTGCCGAACGGCGCGCCCGCCGGTGTCTTCGTCGATGCCGCCGCCGAACTGGTTCAGAAAGTCGTGCCGCCGATGCAACCGCGCGAACGGGACATAGCACTGTCCAGGGCGCAGGCGATCCTGCTGCAGAACGGCATCACCGCAATCGCCGACATGGGCACCAGCGTCGACGACTGGAACGTATTCCGCCGGGCAGGCGACGCGGGCGTGCTCAAAGTGCGCATCATCTCCTATGCGGCGGGCATCGAGCCGGCGCTGCAGGTCGCTGGCGTCGGGCCGACGCCGTGGCTCTACGACGATCGGCTGCGAATGGTCGGGATCAAGCTCTATTCCGACGGCGCGCTCGGCTCGCGCGGGGCCTGGCTGAAAGAGCCCTACGCCGATGCGCCGAAGGAAGTCGGTCTGGGCTTCATGGACGACGCCAAGATCCGCAACCTGATCGTCCGCGCCTCGATGGACAAGCTTCAGGTCGCCGTGCACGCGATCGGTGACCGCGCCAACGCCCAGGCGCTGTCCGCGATCGAGGAAATCGCGCCCTCCTACCGCGACGACCGGCGCTGGCGGATCGAGCATGTGCAAGTGCTCGACCCGGCCGATATCCCCCGGCTGGCGCGCAGCGGCATCATCGCGTCGATGCAGCCCGTGCACCAGACCTCCGACCGGCTGATGGCGGAAGCGCGGCTGGGGCCGAACCGGCTCGCCGGCGCCTATGCCTGGGAGTCGATCCGGCGCGCCGGCGGCAAGCTCGCTTTCGGGTCCGACGTGCCGGTCGAATCCCCCAACCCGTTCCCCGGTCTCGCCGCTGCGATCAGCCGCGAGGATGCGGCAGGCCAGCCGTTCGGCGGCTGGCAGCCGCAGGAACGGGTCAGCCGCGAAGTGGCGCTCGCCGGCTTCACCACTGGCGCAGCTTATGCGGGCTTTGCGGACGACCGGCTGGGGATGCTCCAGCCCGGCTATCGCGCCGACTTCGTGCTGGTCGACGCCGATCCGCTCGAAAGCACGCCGGCCCAGCTCCGCGCTACCAAAGTGCTCGAAACCTGGATCGGAGGCGAGCGCGCCTATGTCGCGAAATGATGCCCCAATGACCCCAGACCCGTTCGTTTCGAGCGAAGTCGAGAAACGGCTCTCGGCGTCACCAACGCTTCTCGACTTCGCTCGAAGCGAACGGCTGTGGTTGTGCGCGGCCGCCTTGATCCTGAGTGCCTGCGACGGTGGCACGGTGACCAACCGCACCCAGCGCAGTGGCGAAGTGAAGGTCGCAGGCGTCGAGGAGATCGGCAACGACAGCTCGGCGGCGCTGGAGGGCGTCGGCGCTCCCATGGCGTGGCGCGTGGTGAATGGCGCTGCCTTTTACGGCGCGGCTAACCAGCCGCCCGCCTTCGCGCTCCGCTGCGACCGGGCCGCACAGCAACTCGTGTTCGAGCGGGCCGGGGCGGGCGGCACGATCAGCCTGTCGGCCGGTGGGGCGGGGGCCACCCTCGGCACGCGCGATGTCGGCAGTGGCCGGGTGCAGGCGCGCACCGGCCTTGGCGACGCCATCGTCGAGGCGATGGCGCGCTCACAAACCCAGATCAATGTCGGTGGCGGGGCCGAGACGCTGACGGTACCGGGCGGCGTCGCGGTTCGCCGCGTGGTTGAATATTGCCGCAAGCCGCCCGAGCTCGAGGCCACGCCCGAAACCGCGCCCTCGGGCCTGGTGATCCCGCAAACCATCGACGAACCCGCGCCGGACCCGCTGCCGACGCCGACACCCAAGTCATAGGAGCGCCAGTGTTTCTTCGCTTCACCGCCGCACTGATCGGCCTCGGCCTCGCTGCCGCCCCGGCGCTCGCGCAACCGCCGCGCCCGAAGCTGCTGGTCGTGATTTCGGTCGACCAGCTTTCCGGCGACCTGTTCGCCGAATATCGCCAGCATTTCACCGGCGGCCTCAAGCGGCTGTCGGAAGGCGTGGTCTTCCCTTCCGGCTATCAAAGCCATGCCGCCACCGAGACCTGTCCTGGGCATTCGACCATCCTGACCGGTAGCCGGCCCTATCGCACCGGGATCATCGCCAATGACTGGCTCGATCAGTCGATCGCTCGCGAGGACAAGACTGTCTATTGCTCCGAAGACGTGACGGTGCCGGGCTCGACCTCCCGCAACTACACCGTCTCCGCCAAGCACTTGCTGGTTCCCACCCTTGGCGAGCGCATGAAGGCCGTGGACCCGGCCTCCCGCGTCGTGTCGGTGTCGGTCAAGGATCGCGCTGCCGTGATGATGGGCGGGCACAAGGTCGACCAGCTCTGGTGGTGGAACGGCCGCGACTATGTGACCATGGCGCGGCAGCCTGCGCCCGATCCGGCGGTCACCGCCTTCCGGTCGAGCCTCGCCGCCCAGCTCGCCAGGCCCCGGCCGGACATGCCCGTGCCGGCCCTCTGCGAGTCCCGCAACCGGGCGGTGCCGATCGGCGGCGGCAAGATGGTCGGCACCGACCGGTTCGGGCGCGAGGCGGGCAATATGGGCCGCTTCCGCGCCTCGCCCGAAAGCGACGCCGCCAATCTGGCGCTCGCCTCGGCGTTGATCGACTCGATGAAGCTCGGGCGCGGCACGGCAACGGACATCATCGCGATCGGCCAGTCGGCGACCGATTATGTCGGCCACACCTATGGCACTGCCGGTGTCGAGATGTGCATCAACCTGCTCGCGCTCGACCGCGATCTTGGCGCCTTGTTCGAACGGCTCGACCGGAGCGGTGTCGACTATGCGGTGGCGCTGACCTCGGATCATGGCGGCATCGATCTGCCCGAACGCAGCCGCATCCAGGGCGCTCCCGATGCGCAGCGCGTCGATGTGCGGCTGGACCTGAAGGCGATTGGCGCCCAGATCGGACGCGAACTGAAGCTGGCCGGGCCGGTGCTGCTCGCCCAGGGCTCTGATGTCTATGTCGAGCGAAGCGTCCCGCGAAAGCGCCGGGCCAAGGTGCTGCAGCGCGCCGCCGCACTGCTCAGCCAATCGCCGCTCGTCGAGCAGGTGCTGGTCGGGGCGGACATTGCCGCGATGCCGCAACCGACCCGCCCGCCGGAGACCTGGTCGCTGGCCGAGCGTGCTCGCGCCTCGTACATGCCGGGGCGCTCGGGCGATCTCGTCATGGTGCTGAAGCAGCGAGTCAACCCGGTGGCCGATCCGACCCGCGGCTATGTGACCACCCATGGCAGCTTCTGGGACTATGACCGGCGCGTGCCGATCCTCTTCTGGTGGAAGGGCGTGCAGAGCTTCGAACAGCCTTTGGGCGTCGAAACGGTCGACATCATGCCGACGCTCGCTTCGCTGATCGGCCTGCCGGTTCGGCCGGCCGAGATCGACGGCAAGTGCCTCGACATCGTGGCGGGGGAGGGGACCAACTGCCCCTGAACCCGCTTGCCGCTGCCAAACCGCGTCGCTAGAGAGCCGCGGCCTACTTTGGAGGGACCTGAATGAACAAGATTGCTCTTTCGCTCGCCGCCGCCTCGGCGCTGGCGCTCGCTGCCTGCTCGGACAAGGCGCAGAACGAAGTCGGAGACGCCGCCAACGCTGTCGCTACCGACGTGTCGAACACCACCGAAGCGGGCGTCAACAGCGTCGATAATGCGCTCGACGCTGCCGGCAACTCGATGGACAACGCCGCCGAAGCCACCGGCAACGCCGCCGAAGCTACCGGCGACGCAGCGGCGAACGGCGCCAACGCCACCGCCAACGCGCTCGACAATGACGAGAATGACGGCGAGCCGGGCAAGTAAGCTCAGCTGAGAGCAAAAGGGGCCGCGTCTCAGCCGAGGCGCGGCCCTTTTTCGCGACTAGCGCCAGGCGGTCAGCCGGCCTTCGTCGTCGAGCATGAACAGCGTGTTGTTCGCCACCGCCGGCGCCAGGCTGACCGGCCGGCCATAGTCAACGGTCGCCTCGAAGGCGCCGGTGGCGGGCGTGACATAGACCATTTCGCCCTGGCTGCTGATCGCGATCAGGCGGTTGCCGGCGAGCACGGGCCCGACCCAGCTGATCGGGTTCTTCTTGCTCTTCTCGTTCCGCCAGCGCTTCAGCGGCGTCGCCCAGCGCACCCGGCCATTCGACCGCGCCACCGCCAGCAGCCGCGCATCGTCGGTGACCGCAAACAGCCATTCGCCGGCGATCCAGGGCGTCGAGATGCCGCCGGCATTGATCTCCCAGACGCGCTGGCCGGTGACCAGCTCCATCGCAACCATGCGGCCGCCGGCGCCGATCGCGAAGACGCGGCCCTGATCAACCACCGGATCGGCGTCGATGTCCGAGATGGTCCCGACCGAGGTCGATATGCTGGTCCGGTTCAGGGCATCCTGCCAGACGGGACGGCCATTTTCGTAGCGATAGGCGGTCAACTCGCCCGACGAGAAGCCCGCCACCACCGTGCCTTGCGCGGCCGCCGGAGCGGCCACGCCGAACACGCCGGACACTTCGAGCGTGCCGGATTCGGTCCATTCGACATTGCCGTCGCTCTGGCGCAGCGCGAACAGCTGATTGTCCTGGCTGACTACATAGAGGTTGCCGTTGGACAGCGTCGGCGCACCGCGAAGGGGGCCGCCCGGCCGCTTGCGCCAGATCACGGAACCGTCGGCGGCATTGAACGCCACGACGTCGCCCAGGCCATTGGTGGCGAACAGCCGCTCGCCCTCGACGCTGACGCCGCCGCCGAACAGCGAGCGCTCGTTGCGCCGGGCGCTGCTGCCCTTGTCGGTATCCGCCGCGTCGCCGACGAACACGTTCCAGACCTCGCTGCCAGTCGCGGCGTCAAAGGCGTGGAGCCGAGCTTCGGTGTCCACGACATAGACACGCCCGCCGGAAACCACCGGTCCTGCGGCGAGGCGGGCACGATTGGTGCTGCCGGCGATCTTCGCTTCCCAGGCACGGGTGGGAGAAGCACCGAGACCGAGATGCCCCATGGCGTGCGAGGAGTTGCCGCCCGGCTGGGTCCAGGCTTCGTTCACCGTCACAGGTGGCAGCAGCACTTCGATCGCGGCGAGCGCCGGATCGACTTCGGCGCCGGTTTCGCTGGTCAGGATCGGCGTGCGCTGGCCGAGCACCGGGGTCTTCGGCTTGGCAGCCTTGAAGACGCCGCAGCCGGAAGTGGCGAGCAGCACGCCAAGCAACAGGGAAGCGCGAACATTACGGATCATCGGGCAGCACTCGGAGCAGGAGCAGCGGGAACGTCCAGGCCAAGTACGCTGGCCATCTGAGCGCTGCGTGAACGGATCGAAGAAGGCACCGCCGGATCGGCGGCAAGGGCCGCGAAGGTGGCGCCCGCTTCGGCGGCGCGCCCGGCCTTCAGCTGGGCGACGGCGAGCAATTCGCCGGCGCTGCCGAACCAGGGCTGCCCCTTTTGCGCGAGCGGGCGCATGCGGGCGATGACCTGGTCGGGCGGCAGCGTGTCGAATTCGGTGGTGGTCTGGCGGATCAGCGCCAGGTCGCGGAAGGGCTGGCCGATCTTCTCGTCCCGGGCGACGGCGGCATAGGCATCGATGGCAGCCTTGGTCTCGCCCTTTTGCGCGGCGATGGCTGCTGAGGCGATCTGCGCGACGGCGCGATAGCCCGGACGGGACGAGCCGGTCAGGTCCTTCAGCGCCGGCAGCGCGGGCTCGATCCGGTTGGCGGAGAGCTGCTCCACGGCAGCGTTCAGACGCTCGCCTTCGGCACCGGCCTGCTTCGCCTGATAGTCGCGCCACCAGAGCCAGCCGCCGAATGCGATCAGGCCCACGGCGATGACGCCGACCAGCACCCGGCCCCAGCTTTTCCAGAGCCTTGCCATGTCGTCGCGCCGCAGTTCCTCGTCGACTTCGCGTAGGAATGCTTCATTCGTCTGCGGCGTGCGTGCCAAACTCATATCTCCTGGGGGGTGACGGCGCGGACCTTAGCGGCGGCCTCGGCGGAACGGAAGCGGCTACTTGGGCGCGTAGACCTGTTCCGGGCCGGGGAAGGTCCGGCCCCTCACGTCCGACGCATAGGCGGCCGCCGCGTCGTTGATCAGCGTCGCCATATCGGCATAGCGTTTGACGAAGCGCGGCGTCCGCTCGAACAGGCCAAGCATGTCTTCGGCGACCAGCACCTGGCCGTCGCATTGGGCCGAGGCGCCGATGCCGATCACCGGGCAGGACACGGCCGCCGCGATCTCGTTGGCGAGGGGCTCGATCACGCCCTCGGCCACGATCGCGAAAGCGCCGGCTTCGGCAATGGCGCGGGCATCGTCGAGGATGCTGGCATGTTCGGCATTGGTGCGGCCGCGGGCGCCATAGCCGCCAAGTGCGTTCACCGACTGGGGCGTCAGCCCGACATGGCCCATCACCGGAATCCCGCGGGCGGAGAGGAACGCGACCGTCTCCGCCATCGCCTCGCCGCCTTCCATCTTCACGCCGGCGGCACCGGTTTCCTTCATCACGCGGGCCGCGCTTTCGAACGCGAGTTCCGGCGCGGCTTCATAGGAGCCGAACGGCATGTCGACGATCACGACGGCGTGATAGCTGCCGCGCACCACGGCGCCGCCATGCGCGCACATCATGTCGAGGCTGACGGGCAGGGTAGAGGGGAGGCCGTAAATGACCTGGCCCAGGCTGTCGCCGACCAGCAATATGTCGCAATGCGGGTCGAGCAGCTGCGCCATCCGCACCGTATAAGCGGTCAGCATCACCAGCGGCTCGCCGCCCTTGCGCGCGCGGATCGACGGCACGGTCAGCCGCTTCATCGGCGCGGGCATCGGATTGGCGCGGCTGGTGGCCGTATCGATCGTGTAGGTGGACATGGCGGCGCCTTAGGCCATTCCCGCGACGTGAGCAAAAGCCGCCCGCGCTTCTGACATTGCCGACTGCGAAAACATGTTTAGGAACAGCGCCGAAGGGGCATTCCGGGTGGGTTGGTTACGGCAACGCTTTCTGCTGGCGACTGCGCTGCTGCTGCTCCTGACCCTGGCGGCCGCCGCCTATGTGGTGCGCGAGGTCAATCTGCTGGCGCGGCAGCGTGCCGAAATCCAGCTGCTCGAGACGACGCGTGCCTTGTCGCAGGTCATGGAAGGCCAGCTCCGCCAGTTCGAAACCATGCTGCAGGCACTGGTCGGCGACGAGGCACTGCAGCGCGGCGACTTCGCCGCCTTCGATCGACATGCCAGAACGCTGCTCGCCGGCCCCGATGCGTGGATTGTGATGGGCGACCGGCAGGGCCGGCAGCTCGTCAACACCCGCCTTCCCGCAGGGGCGACGCTGCCGACCGGGAACCCGCCGCTCAAGGCATTCCAAGCGCTGGACCGCGGCGAGACGCACATCTGTAACCTGACCAAGGGTCGGGTGACGCCGCAAATTCTTTGCGTGGATGTTGCCGTGCCGGACGGGCGCAGGGCGGCTTACCATCTCTCCGTGGTGTTCAAGCCGTCCTTCCTGCAGAAGATACTGGATCGCCAGCGCGTTCCGCCATCGCGGTTTGCGACGATCATCGACAGCACCGGCACGGTGGTCTGGCGCAGCGCCTCGCCCGAGCGCTTCGTCGGCAAACCCGCCACCGCGGACCTGCGTGCCGCGTTGGCGCGGAGCGGTGAGGGCGTGAAGGAGAGCGTGTCGCTGGAAGGTATTCCGACCGTCGCTTCGTTCAGCCGGTCCGCTTCGGGCTATAGCTTCATCGTCGCCGTGCCACGCGAACAGCTGGTCGCCTATCGCGGATCGATGCTGCGCTCCGGGCTGGCGATCGCGGCCGCGCTGATCGCCTTCGCGTTCGGACTGGCCCTGTTCCTCGGCAGCCGCCTGTCGAACGCCATTACGAGCCTGTCCGCTGCGGCCCGGCGCTTCGCCAGCCCCGGCGGCGAGGCTTTCAGGCCGACCGGCATTCCCGAAGTCGATGCGGTCGGCACTGCGCTGGAGCGCGCCGCCCGGGAGCGCGACGCGACCGAGGAGCGGCTGCACGACATCACCAATGCGCTGCCCGTGCTTATTTCCTATGTCGACCGCGGCCAGCGCTTCCGCTTTCTCAACAAGGCCTATGAGGAGTGGTTCGGGCGCCCGCTCGAAGAACTCCGCGACCGGACGCTCGAAGAGATCATGTCGCCGGCCATGTACCAGGAGCGCCTGCCTTGGGTGGAGAGGGCGCTGGCGGGCGAGACCGTGCAATATGAGGCCGTGTTCCCGCATCGCGACGGACCGCGCGACACGACGATCCTGCACCTGCCGCATTTCGGGCCGTCGGGCGAAGTGCTGGGCATGTATGCGCTGGTGCAGGACGTCACGTCGCTCAAGCGGGTCGAGGCAGAGCTGCGGACCAGCCGCGACCGCTTCGCCGCCGTGCTCGACGCGGCGCCCGCCGCCATATTGATCGCCACCGATCCGAGTTGCGAGACGATCCAGGGCAATGCCGCGGCGCAGCGCATGATGGGCGCGGTAGCAGGGGCCAATATGTCGAAAAGCGCCGCCACGGCGGCAACGCTTCCCTTCCGTGTGTTCGACGTCGAAGATCGCGAACTGGCGCCCGATCAGCTGCCGGTGCAGCGCGCCGCGCGGGGCGAGGAATCATGGATGCACGAAGAGCGGGTGCAGCTGGCGGACGGCCGCTCCATCCATCTGCTCGGCAATGCGGTGCCCTTGCGCGGGACGGATGGAAACATCGAGGGCGCAGTCGGCGCCTTTATCGACATCACCGAGCGCAAGCGGGCCGAAGAGCATCAGAAGCTGCTCGTCGGCGAGCTGAACCACAGGGTGAAGAACACGCTGGCCATCGTCCAGGCGCTGGCGCAGCAGAGCTTCCGCGACGGCCGCTCCGTCGAAGCCTGCCGCGCCGCCTTCGAAGCCCGGTTGGCGGCGCTCGCCACCGCCCATAATCTGCTGACGCGGCAAAGCTGGGAACAGGCCGACCTCGCGCGCACGGTCGAGACGTCGGTGCTGGCCGCGATCGGGCCGCAAGCCGCGAGGGTCACGATCGAGGGACCTCCGGTCAGCCTGCGCCCGCAGACCGCGGTATCGGTGGCCATGGCGATCCACGAGCTCTGCACCAACGCCGTTAAATATGGCGCGCTGTCCGTCGAGACCGGCCGGGTCAGCGTCTGCTGGACCTCAGCCGGCGAGCCGCCCCAGCTGCGCCTGACCTGGACCGAACAGGGCGGCCCGCTAGTGACGCCGCCGGACACACGCGGCTTTGGCAGCCGCATGATCGAGCGCGGCCTCGCCGCCGAACTGGGTGGAGAAGCGAAGCTGGTGTTTGAACCAACGGGCCTGCGCTTCGAACTGGTGGCGCCTCTGCCCCGCGAGGCGCCAGGTGCTTGAAGGCCGCAGCGTGCTCATTCTCGAGGACGAGCCGGTGATCGGCTTCGCGCTGGAGGACATGGTCGAGACGATCGGCGGCAGGGTTTGCGGCACCGCCTTCCGCGTGGCCGAGGCATTGCAGTTGCTCGAGCACCAGAGTTGCGACGCCGCCATCCTGGACGTGAACATCGCCGGCGAACGCAGCTATCCCGTCGCCGACGCACTCGCCGCCCGCGGTATCCCGTTCATCTTCGCGACCGGCTATGGCGACAGCGAACACCCCGAACGCTTCGCCAAATGGCCGACCGTGACCAAGCCTTACGGCCTGGACGATATCAGGGCAGCCTTGCTTGGTGCCTTGAAAAGCGGGGATGTCGGGAAGGCCGCTGATCGCAGCCGGAAATGGTGAACCAGCCAGTCGATAGCGAGCCGGTCTCGCCCCTGAAATCCCTGTTCTGAGGGTATTTACAGGGAATATTGCTGTTTAGGCCTTCCAGGGGCGGCGTGCTGCGCGGTCGCGGCTAATGCTGGTGAGAAGAAGCTCGAGCTGGTTTGCGGAGAAGCCGGCTTTGAAGAAGCGCGCCATCTCGCTTTCGGGAACTGCGAAGCCGCGGTGCCAGCCTTGAACGGCCATGCGCCGCAATGCCTCCAATCGCGGGTCGGCAATCGGGTTTTCGGACGAGCTGCCGAAGACGGCTGCCATGGCCTTGGCGATCCGGCCGGGCGTGCGCAGCGAAGCGAGGGAGTCCCGCCGCGCCAGCGCCACGACCGACCATTCGAGGGCGCTAAAGCTTATTGCGGGAGCAGGTTTGGCGGCAGACGGAGCATGGAAAATCAGCGCCGGAGCGGTCTGGGCGAAGTTCACATAGGCCATCATGTTCCTCCCTTTTCGTCGCCGGACACAGGGCAAAGCACGCCCGATCGCGAAAGCGCATGCGTTCGCGGCGTCCGACCAAATGGTCCTGAGTGCGGGAACCGGGACGCGGCGTGGGCCGCTCCAGTCCGCTTCTCTCCTCGCGAGCAGCGATCACATCGCCACTCTGTACCGATCGGTATATAAGGAGTTCAGCTGCGGTTCAAGAGCTTTTTATACCGACCGTTATTTTTTGATGCGGATTATTGCTTCGGCTTGGATAGCTGCTCTTTACGCACTCGGCCACATCGACAGGCTGGTTGTGATCAGGCGCTCCAGCTCTTCGCGCGAAGCACCGGCGCCCGCCTGCACAGCCATGCCCTGAAGGATAGCATAGAGGTGACTGGTCAGTCCCTCGACATCGATATGAGTCTGCAGGTCGCCTTCGTTTCTGGCCCGCTCCAGCCGGGCGACCAAGGCCTGCCGCGCTGACACGCCCCGCTGCAGCACGAACTGGCGAATGGACTCGGCCTCCGCGCCGCAAGCAACAGAGCTGATCACACCGAGGCAACCACGGGGCTCACAGCTGCTGGTCTGATTGTCGAGCGCTCCACGAAGCAGATGCTCCGCAACTCTCCGGGCCGTCGGCTCGGTCAGCGCCTTGCCAACATAATCCAGCTTCTCGCGCTCATAGAGATCGAGCGCCTTGACGAACAGCTGCTCCTTATTGCCGAAAGCGGCATAGAGGCTTGGCTTGGTGATGCCCATTGCCTCTGTGAGGTCGGCCATCGAGGCGCCCTCATAGCCTTTGCTCCAGAACACGCGCAGCGCTGCCGCCAGCGCCTGGTCGACGCAGAACTCGCGGGGACGGCCCCTGCCAACGGCGCGGAGTGATTCCATAACGGGCGGTATATATGATGCCAGCGTGACATTGGCCAGTGCCAAAAGGCGACGCGCCAGCTTAGCCTGGCCTGATCAGGTGAAACGATCGTTGGCGGCCATCCAGATAGCGCACGGACCGCCCATCGAAAAACGCGTCCTCTTCGGTTCGAAACTGCACTATCTGCCCACCCCATTCGGGCACTGCCTGGGTCTGCGACAGCTCAATCGACCAGGCCGTGTTTGGCCGCAGCTTGCGCGTGCCCCGTTCGCTGGCTTTCTGGTCGTCCCAGAAGCCGATCGCCGCGCCGGCGCCGTGGCCGTGATAGCCGATCGGGTGCGAATAGATGCTGGGGTTCAGGCCTTGCGACAGCGCCTTGCTGCGCGCCTCGGCCAGGATTTCGTTGCCGCTGAGCCCGGTGCGGAAGGAGGAGGTCACCGCATCCTGCACGCGATTGGCCGCCGCCAGTCCCGTCTTCAGGCCGGCAGGCGCATCCGTCTCGCCCGGCTTCAGTACATAGGCGAGATGCTGGGTGTCGGTGGCGAGGCCCAGATGCATGATGCCGAAATCGACCCAGAGCATATCGCCCGGACGGATCACCTCGCCGCCGCTAAGTTCCTGGTCCGAACCTTGCCGGAAAATGGCAACAGAGGGGTGGAACCAAGTTGTCAGCTTCAGCTGGGCGATACGCTCCCGGAACCACCATCCCAGATCGTGCGCGGTCGTCACGCCCGGCTTGATGACCTTGTTCGAGAAGCCTTCCCCGATGATGGCGTGGGCAGTGCGCACGATCTGAGGATAGCGGGCCATCTCCGCGGGCGTGCGGGTCTCCAGCCAGCCGACCGCCAGCTCTTCGGCGGGTACGATTCGTCCCCGCATTTCCGCCGGCAGGGCAGCCGTGAAGGACTCGTATTGGCTATGCGTTAGGCCGTCGCCAAACGCAGTTGCGGCCGAGATATTGACCCCGATTTTCCTTGGGTTTCGCTCCCCAATGAGCTCGCCTAGCCGCTTCCACTGGTCGGGCTGGGTCTCGGGGACCCAGGCGGATTGGAACAGGTCGCCGACGCCATAGCGGCTGACCGTCAGCCGTTCCACGGGCTTCCCTTCGCCGGGATCGTGGAAGAGCAGGATCGTGCGGCGCCGCGCATGCATGCTGCGAGCGTCGAGCATGGTCGCCAGCACCGGATCCTCGAGGTATTCGCGCGCGATCAGCACCCACATATCGATGCCCTGCTCGCGCATCAATGCGGGCACAATCGTGTCGAGCCGCTCGGCGGTCCAGCGGTCCCGCAAGAGCGACTGGTCGCGCAGCGACAGCATCGGCGGCACTGAAGGCGCGAGCTGCTCGGCGTCAGGCTGTGCCATTGCCGGCGCGGCCATGAGCAAGGCGGATGGGAGCAGGAGCCTGCTGATTGAAGACAACATACGCTGCTGATCCCTTGTGCGAACGTTCACATCATCCGGGCCTGGAATAGCTTTCCCTCCTCAACCACGAAGACGATCGTAAACGCTGCCACGCCTATGCCCAGGTAGCCCAGCGCGAGCGGCAGGGTGGACCCATCATAGGCCTGGCCGATTGCCGAGGCTACCAGCACCGCCCCCAGTGCCGTGATGAAGCCCTGGATCGAGGAAGCCGTGCCGGCGATATGCCCCACCGGCTGCATCGCCATGGCGCTGAAATTTGCGCCGCACAGGCCAATGCAGGTCATGCTGAGCGCCTGAAAGGCGACATAGGTCCACAGAGTCTCCGCGTCGGCCAAATCCAAGGCGACGTGCAGCACCGAAAGGATGATGAGCGCGATCAGGCCAGTCTGTGATATCGCCCGTGTCCCTAGCCGCTCCACCAGGCGGCTGTTCAAGAACGACGCGCATCCCATGAAGAAAGCACAGATGCCGAATAGCAGGGTGAACCGCTCTCCGGCATCGAACGTGTCTGCAAATACCTGCTGCGAGGTGGAGACAAACGCAATGATGCCACCGAAGGTGAGTGACGCCGCCAGCGCATAACCGAGAGAGTAGCGATTGGTCAGCGTCAGCCGATAGGCTTCGGCAAGGGACTGGATAGAGATCGGACGGCGATCGGCAGGTGCGAGCGTCTCGGGCAAACGAAAGGCCGCCCAGGCGAGCACGAAGGCAGCAAAGCCACCAAGCACGTAGAAGATGAACCGCCATGGTCCAAAAGCGAGCAGCGCCTGGCCGATCGTTGGGGCAAGGATGGGCACCAGAAAGAAAATCATCTGCGCGAGCGACGTTATCCGCGCCATTCTGCGGCCGGAATAGCTGTCGCGGACGATCGCCACGGCAAGGACGCGGGACGATGCCGACATCAGGCCCTGAAGCACGCGCGCGGCGAGCATGGCGGCAAACGTCGCAGCGGCTGCGGCGAACAGGCTTGCACAGACAAAGCCCGCTAGGCTCAGCAGGATCACCGGTCGCCGGCCATAGCGATCGGCCAACGGGCCGTAGACGAGCTGCCCCAGCCCGAAGCCGAACACATAGGCGGTGACGACCCATTGGCGGGCATTGTCGCTCGGCGCGCCTAGTTCGGCGCCGATCTCCGGAAGGGCAGGCAGCATCAGGTCGACGCCCAATGCGTTCACCCCCATCAGTGCCGCGACAAAGGCCACGAACTCGCCACGGCCAATTCCCGGATGTGGAGCGCCCTCTTCTGTCATGGCAGTCGCAGTCAGCGGCCTGGCCGGAGAGGTCAAGCAGGCATGGCAAGAAACAGGGAGTACGGTACGACATGGCCGGTCCGAATTGGATGCCCAGGGCAGACCGGGTGGCAAAGAGCTTCCGCGCGACGACCGAGCGCGAGCGCGGTGCTCTCCACCATTTTGCTGCACGATCCCGCCAGGCAGGGCCGCTGGGGCCTCTATGTCGGGCAGACGGCGCGAGACCCCGACTGGCGCTTCGATCAGCATAAGTCGGGATACAAGGCGAGCAATGCCGTCAGGCGCTTCGGCGTCCGTCTACTTCCCGCCCTTGTCGAACATCTGAACCCGATGAAGGAATGGGAGTCGCTCGAGCTCGAGGCTGCCCTTGCCGCAGCGTTTCGGAAGGCCGGCATAGACTGGGTGGAGGGTGGGCACTGATCGGGGGGCTCATCTCCGACAGTCCATTGCACGTCTTGAGAGCTATGCGAGGAGTAACAAGACGCTACACACGGGCGAAGAATCTGTCAGGGAGAGTGAAGCTCGTGCATCTGGGTCTTGGTTTCCGTCTTGGCGTGGCGGCTCTCGCCATGATGGCTGGACAATACGCCACCGCGGCTCCCATCTCAGCGCTCAAGTCGCGCGCAATCGCTGGAGTGGAATCGCGCGCCAAGCTTGCACAGGAGATCAATGACTCTGTCTTCAGCTTCGGCGAGCTCGGGTTCCAGGAAGTTGAAACGTCCAGATACCTGATCGCAATCCTGGAGAAGAACGGCTTCGAGGTAGAGCGCGGCGTGGCTGGCCTGCCGACCGGATGGGTTGCGCGCTGGACCAATGGCACTGGCGGGCCGGTAATCGCGTTGGGCAGTGACATCGACGGGATCCCTAAGGCGTCGCAGAAGCCGGGCGTGCCCTGGCGCGAGCCGCTGGTCGACGGGGCGCCGGGACATGGCGAAGGCCATAACTCCGGTCAGGCGGTGAACATCGTCGCGGCGCTCGCGGTCAAGGAGATCATGGAGCGCGACAAGATTGCTGGCACCCTCGTGCTCTGGCCCGGCGTAGCTGAGGAGCTCGTTGCCGGCAAAGCCTTCATGGTGCGAGAGGGCGTGTTCAAGGATGTCGACGCGGTTCTCTTCACCCATGTCGACAGCAATCTGGAGACGGCATGGGGACAGCCATCAGGGACCGGCCTCGTCTCGGTCCAATACACTTTCACTGGGGAAAGCGCCCACTCCGCCGGTTCACCATGGCGCGGTCGGTCGGCGCTTGATGCCGTCGAGCTCATGAACATGGGCTGGAATATGCGGCGCGAGCATCTGCGCACCGAACAGCGCTCCCATTATGTGATCACGGACGGCGGCGATCAGCCCAACGTCGTGCCTTCGCTCGCCTCGGTCTGGTATTATTTCCGCGAGCAGGATTTCAAGCGCATCCGCTCGAGCTTTGAGATCGGCAATGAGATCGCCGAAGGCGCTGCCAGGATGACGGGCACCCAAGTCTCGCGACGAATCGTCGGCACCGCCGCGCCGCGCCACTTCAATCGTCCGTTGGCCGAGGCAGCTTACGCTAACATCAAGGCGGTCGGACTGCCGAAGTGGACGGCGGACGAACAGGCATTCGCTAAGCTCGTTCAGAAGAACGTGAAGTCGGAGAAGCAGGAAGGGCTGGCCACAGAACTCAAGAAGCTCGAGCCGCCGCTCAAGGAGCCGAAGAGCGGAGGTTCGGACGATATTGGGGACATCTCATGGATCGCGCCGACCATCACCATCGGCTATCCTGCCAATATCCCTGAGCTGCCGGGGCACAACTGGTCCAACGCGATCGCGATGGCCACCCCGATCGCACACAAGGGCATCGTGGCAGGGTCAAAGGTGGTTGCCATGACCACCCTCGATCTGCTCACCAATCCCAGGCTCCGTATCGCAGCACGGGACTATTTCGTGAACGTGCAGACGAAAGATCAAAAGTACGAGCCGATGCTCACTGCATCCGACATGCCTGCCACGGATATCAATGCGGACATCATGGCCAGGTACAAGCCGGCGTTGAGCAAATTCTACTACGACCCTGCTAAGTATCCGACCTACCTGGATCAGCTTGGGATTAAGTTTCCTCTGCTCGGCATCTCGGAACCAAAAGCGGGAGAAAACTGACCCGACATCGGAAACTCCGCTCTTCGAATAGTGCGGATGTTGGCGCCTCGACGGGTTGACCCGAAAACATGGTATACCAGAGCATTATCACTCCTCGCGTGGTGCTTAGAAGTCCATTGTTAACCGGGCGAGCACCTGACGAGACTGGGCATAGATGAAGGCATTGTTGCCAGCGACCTCCCAACCATACTCGTTCAACAGATTGGTCGCCTGCAGCCGCAATACGGCATCGCTGCTGCCGAGCCTGAAGCGGTGACGAATTCCCAGATCGATAGTCGTTATCGCGTCGACCGGAACTAGGTTGAGTACGTCGCCAACATTGGGACCGACATGCTCAACCGCGATGTCGACCGAAGTCGCTGAGCCCGGCGGCCGCCAATCGAAACTGCCGATGAGCTTGCGAGACGGCACGTCAACGGGTCGCCGGCCAACCGCCCCTGATGCAACCTCTTCGCCTGTCACACTGGCTCGCAGGAAGGTTCCACCGGCCACCACCATCAGCCCCGGCGCGGGCGATCCTGCGACTGAGACCTCAACTCCCTTGTGGCCAACGGCGCCGAGCCGCCGGAAGACGTTTGCGCCATCCACACCATAATAGGGTCGGCGGATGTCGAAAGCGCCTGCAATGATCGTCACGTCACCGAGCCGCGCCTTCAAACCGGCGTCCAGCTGCTTCGTTCTCACCGCTGGCGGAGCTTCGTCTCGGTTGATAGCGATGTCCGGAGCTACGTCGCTCTCCTCCAATCCGCGCGTATAGCTGCCGAACAGCGAGACGCCGGTGGTGACGTTCGCCACAGCGGCGACGTTAAGCAGCCATGGCTTGTCTCTCGATTTCCGGAGTGATCCTGAAGGCGTCGTTACACTCTTCTTGTAGTTGACGTTCTGGAGGCCAGCACTGATCTGGCCGAACTGTTCGTGCTCCGCCTGATAGCCGATTCCGAACGAATGCTGCCGGACCCGATCATTTAACTGTGGCCCGAAAGAAAAGAGGGGCCGCGGTACGAAAGCTGGGGTCCCGAATGAGGCAGGCGGGAGGCTCAGACGCTGCGTCCCGCCGAAGCGCCGATCTTGTGCCCTTCCACGAGCAATCAGCTGAATGCGATGCTTCAACTGTCCATTAGAGAACTCGCGCGCCAGGCCGAGTTCTCCGCTGGTGGACGCCGCGCGGCGACCGGGGAAAGCGCTTACGCTGCGCGTGGAGAGTTGTCCAAAGGGAGCGGCCTGAAGGAAGATGCTATGGCCTTCGAGCACCTCGTTAACGGACCGGAAGATGCCACCCCGGACTGCGAACCCAGCAACGTTGGCCTTTCCAAGGACGCCATAGTTGAAGCGCTCTGTCTCGACATCAGCCCAATGCTGCCCAAGGAAACGACGCCGCTTGATCCTCGCAGGCACCGAGCTGCCATTCCCGATGATGATCGGGAAAATGTCTTCGTCGACAATGCGCGTTCGGCTCCAGAATAGCTTCGCCTCCGACCCTGCCGCAGGTTGCCAATGCGCGATTGCCGCCAAGTGGCTGATGTCAGCATTGTTGCCAGACGCGTACTCGCTGTGGTTCTGGCTCACGCCGGCGCCGACACTCAGATCGGAACTTACGGGGACTGAAGCATCCAGCTCGACGAGTATGCCGCCGAAACTGTTGGCCTGTGACACAGCGCTGATCGCTGCCTCTGCGCCAGGCGTCCGTAGTCGATAGTCGACGATGCCGGATGGAGCAGGGAATGCATATGTTGCAGCCGATGGGCCGACCCTGATCCGATTTCCTTCGACCAAACGCGGGTTCAGATCTGCCTGGCGATCAACAAATACCCCCTCAATCCGCACATTGCCCGCGTCGATTGGTGAAAATCCGCGCACGTCGAACGGGCCGTACAAGCCGAGATCTTCACCGCCGTCGTTTGATCCAAACGCGTCCTCCGCATCGGCGATGGCGTTATCGTCCGCGCGCTGAGCCAAGGCACTCGAAGTCGCGAAACAAAGAGCAAGGATCAAGCAAACGCCAGCTCGCATAAGTAAACACCCCTCGGCCACAGGCGCGACGCCCATCGTCACCACGAGCAGACCTCTGGTCTGAGCGAGGGCGTTGACATAGTTTCATGATCGAGCATCAGTTGGGAGCATGCAGCACAGCTTCACGGATCTGCCCTCACTGGAAGGACTGACTGCCGTGCTGATGGCTGCCGAGACAGGCTCGCTGACTTTTGCGGCCGAGCAGCTCGGCGTCACGCACGGCGCGATCAGTCGACGAGTGAGCGCCGTGGAAGCTTGGCTCGGGACGCCGGTGTTCGAGCGGCATGGCAGGGGCGTGCGCCTGACGCCCGCGGGCCACCGGTTCACGAGACAGGTTCGACAGGTTCTCGAAGCGCTGGGACAGACATCCGAGCGTTGGCGGCCACAACACCGGAAGACTACAGTGCGGTTGAGCGTAGTCCCGTCCTTCGCGAAGCTTTGGCTTCTTCCCCGGCTTGCGTCCGTTCTCGAGAAGCTGCCCCATGTTCGCGTGGACCTCGCTGTTGAGCACCGAACCGCGGACCTGGACAGCGGTGAGGCCGATGTGGTGGTCCGCTATGGCCGGGGAAACTGGCCGGGCGTCCAAACTCGACATCTCTTCTCAGAGACGTTGGTGCCGGTAGCTTCGCCTGACGTGGCGGCGCAGATGGGCACGAGCCCGTCTTCAGAAGACCTGGCACGCCTGCCGCTCATCCACGACTCCGACACCAGCCACTGGCGCGCTTGGTTCCGCGACGTCGGTATCCGTTATGCGCCCGGTCTTTATGACAGGCGGTTCGAAGATTATGATCTCGTGCTTGCAGCGGCCGAGGGCTCGCTGGGACTGGCGCTCCTTCGGCTGCCCATCGCGCGAGGATGGTTAGACGATGGGCGGCTGGTGACCGTGAGCGAGCTGGCGACAACGAACCCCTTCGGGCACTTTGTGGCTCACCGTCGCGGAGAAAACCGAGCGGGCGTGCTCAAGTTGGTGGATGAACTGTGCGACCTAGCGACCGACTAACGGCGCTGCATACGTCATCTGGTCGGAAGTTCGCGGACAGGGCTGGACTTCGGGTCGAGCTGGAGCATTGCTGTTCACGTAAATCGCAGCCGACGTAACCGGCTGCCGACCCTGACCAGGCGACTCGCAGGGCTGTGAGTGGTGGAAGGCGGCGCAGTGCCGCTCTTCGCCACGGAGACCACTCACATGACCAAAGCAAAACCGAAGCCTGCACGTACCGACAGCAAGCAAGCGAAAATCCTCGAGTTGCTTTGCCGCGAGCAGGGCGCCAGCCTCGCTGAGCTGCAGGAGGCAACCGGCTGGCTCCCGCACACAACACGTGCGGCGCTGATCGGCATTCGCAAGCGTGGAACGACGATCGCGAAGAGCAAGGTGGATGGAGTCACCCGTTACAAGACCGCGGTGGCTCAATGAGTATCGAAGAGCAGATCCACCAACTGCGCACGATGAGCCTTGCCCAGCTGAAGAACGAATGGCGGCGCGTCTGCAAGGGCGCGCCGCCGGCGTCCTACACCGCAGACTTGCTCATGCGCGGCATCGCCTATCGCATACAGAAGGCCTATGGCGGCTTGTCAGCCGAGATCAGGCGCGAGTTCGACAGCGTAGCGACCATCGGCAAGTTACTGCCGGCCCAAACACCGCGGGTCCAGCTGCGGCCGGGGAACCGCCTGGTGCGCCGTTGGCGTGGCACGACGTACAGCGTTGATGTGACCCGTGAGGGGTTCATTTTCCAGGAGCGCCGCTATGCATCACTGTCGACCATAGCCACGGAAATTACAGGAACGCGCTGGTCAGGGCCGCGCTTCTTCGGGCTTCGGGAGCAGCAGCGATGATCAAGACGGTGCGCTGCGCCATCTACACCCGCAAGTCAGATGCTGATGGTCTCGAGCAGGGCTTCAACAGCCTCGATGCTCAGCGCGAGGCATGTGCTGCCTATATTCTCAGCCAGAAGCATGAAGGCTGGGCCGCGGTACCGGACTTCTATGACGATGGCGGCTTCCCAGGCGGCAACATGGCGCGCCCCGGATTGAAGCAGCTGCTTGATGATGTCCGCACCGGCAAGGTCAACGTCATTGTCGTCTACAAGGTCGACCGGCTGACCCGGAGCCTCGCGGACTTTGCCAAGATCGTCGAGGTGCTTGACGGGGCAGGGGCCTCGTTCGTGAGCGTCACCCAGTCGTTCAACACCACCACCAGCATGGGCCGGCTGACGCTCAACGTGCTGCTCTCCTTCGCGCAGTTCGAGCGCGAGGTCACCGGCGAGCGCATCCGGGACAAGATTGCGGCCTCCAAGCGCAAGGGCATGTGGATGGGCGGCAATCCACCGCTCGGCTATGACGTGAAGGACCGCCAGCTGGTCGTGAACGAAGCAGAGGCCGAGACCGTCCGCCACATGATGCGGCGCTACATCGCGCTTGGCTCTGTCCGCGCGCTGCAGGAAGAGCTTGGCAGCCAAGGCATCTGCACCAAGCTGCACAAGGGCAGGGGAGGGATCCCGTTCACCCGCGGCAGCTTGGGTCACCTGCTCAAGAACACGCTCTACTTGGGCGAGGTGCACTTTAAGGGGCAGGTGCATGCTGGCCAGCATAACGCGATCGTTGATCGGAAGCTCTGGGATGCTGTGCAGGCGACCTTAGCGAGGTCGGCCGTCGATCATCGCCACGGCCAACGTGCCAAGGAGCCGAGCCTGCTGAGTGGGCTCCTCTATGACATGCACGGCGGCAGGATGACGCCGAGCCATGCGGTCAAGAACGGCCAGCGATACCGCTACTACATCACTCTTGCTGATCATCGGCAGGATGGGAGGTCAGCTGCCCGAGTTGCAGCTCAAGCGCTCGAAGATGCTGTCGCGGAGCGGCTTGCCGGCTGGCTGCTGGCGCACGGGCATGATCAGCTGTTGGATGCCGAGGATCTCGCCGAGGCCATGTTCCGGGCGCAGCGAGAGGCGGACGAACTCAGAACCGGCGCAGCATCGAACAAGCGCGAGATCATCCTCCGCTACGTGCAGCGGGTCGACCTTGGTGAGCAGTGCTTTAGTATCCTGCTCTCCGGCGGGAGAGCGGTCGAACCTCGGGTTCTGACCGCCGCTTTTAAGCAGGTGCGGGTCGGCAATGACTTGAAGCTGCTGATGCGCGGTACCGAAGTAAGTCAGCTGGTCACACGCGATGAGCAATTGGTGCTTATCTTGGCAGATGCCCGTGCCGCGCAGCAGCTGGCGATCCAGTACCCTGATAAGTCCGCAAGCGAGTTGGCAGCGACCATTGGCCGAAGCATCGGCCGCTTCAAGCGGCTCCTGCGACTGAGCTATCTGGCGCCTGCCATATACGACGGCATTCTTGCGGGCCGCGAGCCTCCCGCTTTGCGGAGCCCAGCCGTGCACAAGGTCACGAACATTCCGTTGCTCTGGAGCGACCAAGCGCGGCTACTAAAGGCCTCTTGAGGCGAGTGGCGCCCCACTCGGAGGACCAGTTCGGCGGGCCGAATTGCCGCTTGGCTTTCGAGCGGTCTGTTGCTGCGGCGACGCATAGGGGGGTATAGGCTCGGACTTGGGGGTGGTTGTGAGCATCACGCGGTTCGTCAAAGGGAGCGCGGCTGCACTGATCTTGCTGGTAATTGGATGCACGCCCAATCGTCCGCCCCCGGAACCTCTTGAGTTCGACGGACTCCCGGTCAGCGGCAGCTTGGCGCTAGCGGTTCGATCAGGCTTCACCTCCTGTTTCAACACCGATGCGATCCGCTTTCGATGTCGCAAGCATCGCGTTCAGATCCTGGGTCAAGGTCCCTTTCAAGCCGCGGTCGATCTGCGAGGCAGTAAGAGTCAATCTGGCTTTGATCACGTCGTCCTTTGGCATGACGATGATCAGAGGGCCCTGTACGACGTCCTCGTGCCATTGCACCGGCTGGGCTGGCGCGACTGCATCACGGGCACGGAACGCGCTGGCGATCAGGCGATCTTCACCCTGGCAGGAGCCCAGGTCTGGATCTCAGTGGACATCAGCTATTACGGCAAGCGGCGGCTGCGAATCTTCCCAAGCACCGCCACGCCGAAGCTTTCGAGCAAGTGCATCCCTCAGCGCGGCTTGGAAATCTTCAACCTCAACGTCTAGGCTCGTGGCGCGCTCTAGTTCAGAGTTCGCCCGCTGCCAGTGCATGATCAATGGATGCGCAGACTGCCGTCACTTGGGCGAGGCTGCATTGTTCCGGCGTGACACGGGCGCTGTCCGGATAGACTTCGGTGGTGGTGGTAAAGCGCGCCCCTGTGATCGCCGCGCAGAGTCCAAGCTTTGCGAGCGGGTACTCGATGACGCCATGCGCCACGACGGGCGAGCCGATTATCTCGCCTTTCTCGTCAGGCATTGCGATGTGTGTCACCTGTTCGACGGCCGCAATGATTGCCTGCTGGAAATCCGGCTGCGGATTTTCCGTGTCCGCGCACAGATAGAAGCCATAGGGGATGCTCTCCGGCTCGAAGGTCTTGCCGTCTCGCGCGGCTAGGGCAGGCCGGAACTCTTCCTCGTCGCTGTTCGTCGTCTCGTGCAAGTCGATATGCAGCAGGAATGGCTGACCTATTGATGCGACGAGCTCGATCAGCGCCCTTGCTTCGTGCGAAGGGCCGCCTCCACGAAAGCTTCGGTTCGGGTCGATCGCATCATGGTTCCAGCGGTTGATGCGTTCATAAGCCCAGGGGCTGACGCAGGGCGCCACCAGCAGATTGGCCCGTTCAGCATAATCGTCCGCGCGAGCCTCGAGGAACTCCAGAGCGCCAGTGACGCCGCTGGTCTCATACCCATGGACGCCGCCGGTCACCAAAACTGTTGGCAGGCCAGGATCAACGTGCGGGCTGCGTAGCGCGAAGAGAGTGTACCGCTCACCGCCATAGTTGAGCGCGCCATAGGCAATCTTCTCGAAGCGGTCAGCCAGCGCTTCAATGCGGGGCACGACATCCTCGATATAGCTGCGCCGACGGAGCTGCTGAGCGCGCCACTGATCGATTTCCTCGTCGCCCCACGGACAGCCGGGAGTTCCCACGGGATAGAAGGACAAATGGCTCATCGGGTCGGCTCTTATGACCGTTTCGCGATCCACTCGTTCACCCGCCGCTCAAGGATGGACATGGGCTGGGATCCGGACGCGATCAGAAGATCATGGAAGCCCTTGATGTCGAACTTAGGGCCCAATGCCGCTTCCGCCTTTCGGCGCAGCTCGACGATCTTCAGCATCCCGATCTTGTAGCCGGTGGCCTGGCTCGGCACCGTGATGTAGCGTCGCACCTCCGACCACGCCTTTTCCAGCGGCTGCCGACCCGTTTTACTCAGATATGCCACCGCCTCGTCTTCCGTCCAGCCAAGCGCGTGGATGCCAGTGTCGGTGACCAGCCGGGCGGCACGGAACAGCTCGGCATCCAGGCGCATGAAGTCGGCCGCGATGTCGGGAAAGGCGTTCATCTCCTTGCACATGGCCTCGGCGTACAGGCCCCAGCCTTCACCGAAGGCGACATAACCAGTGACGGACCGAAACTTCGGTCCACCCTTTTGCCGGACCTGAATGTCACCCTGCATGTTGTGGCCCGGGATCGCCTCGTGGCACATCAGCGTATACATGGCCGCCGGATCGCCTTGTTCGCCGACCATATGGACATAGGTGCGGGCCGGCCTCGAGCCGTCGGGGCTCGGCGCCGAAGCATGAGCGGCGCCGCCCGGAACTTCGCTGAAGGACGGCTCGCGCACCACCTCGATCCTGTAGGCGGGCAAGGTTCCGAAAAAGGCAGGCAGCAGTGTGCGTGTGCGCGCGACAAACGCATTGGCTTTCTCGAGATAATCAGCTCGAGAGGCATCATCCCATGGCCGAGCCGGAAATAGCCGGGCACGCTCAGCATAATAGGCCTGGCGGTCCTTGAGCCCAGCCTTGCGAGCGAGCGCATCCTGCTCCGCTTCGATGCGCGCAACTTCTGATCGTCCGATCGCGTGGATCTGCTCGGCTGTGTAGTCTGTCGTTGTGGTGAGCTTCAGCTCGGTCGCGTAAAAGGCGGCTCCGCCGGGCAGCGAGATGGCGCCGACCCGGCCGCTCGGCGCCGTCGGCAAGGCTCCTTTCGCCCATGCGATCACTCGGCCATAGGCCGGCTGCAAGGCCAAGATTGCGGTGCGGGCTTCGGCAAGCAGCGCGTCGGCTTCGGCGCGTCTGAGGGTGCCGCCTGCGACCAGCTTCTCTGTCTTCGCTTTCACGTCCGCCCAGAGTGCGACGTCTCGCCCCGGACCGAACGGTGCGCCGGTGGTCAGCTTCTCGCTGCCGGCGATGATAGATTCAACCTGGAACCGGGGGACGCGGATTCCAGCCGTCTCGCTTGCCTTGGTACGCGTGACGGCCATGTCGAGCACCGCGGGCATTCCGCGGAGGCGGGCGATGTAGTTTCTGAGGTCCGCTGCATCAGCGACGCTGTGGGTGTTGATCAGGAAATCGGGAAGCTGGCTGTGCGTCGAATATAGCCGCGAGTAGAGCGGAGGCCGAAACTTGCGGTTTGCGTTGGACAAGGCTGCCCGCTCCGCTTCGAGAGCCCAGATGTCGTAGTTGACCTGGCCCTCGGGCGACAGTTTGCCGCGATCGAACGCAGCCTTCATGCGCCCCGCGCTGGCCTGCCGCCAGGCGACCATCGCATCGGCCGCCTGATCGCTGATGTCGTTCCATCGATCGCCGCCTTCTTTCACGCCCAGACGAGTTGCGGTTTGAGGCTGCAGCTTCAGAAGTTCGGCAAACTCGGCGTCGAGGAATGCTGTCAAGCGAGCGTCTTCGGCATTGGCGGATACGGCGACTGGAACCTGCGCGGCTGCAAGCGACGCAGACCCGAGGGGAGCGATGAAGGCGAGGGCGGTGACAAGGAGGTTAGGCTTCACGGTAGCTCCCCGGGATTGCTGAGGCAGATTGGCGAGGCTTCTAGTCTGTCTGAGCCAAAGACCAATGATTTATGCAGGTAAGATCGTCGCCTTTGCAGCACCGATGTCTCGATGCTGAGCTCCGCGACGGGGACGGGGCGAAACAGGTCCACCGTCACGCGCGCCACGCGCATGGGCACTGGCGTGGGCACCCGTTCGGCGGCCCAGGCAGCGAGCGATGATGGTGCTCCTCCATGTTGCAACCGCGGATCCCATGGACCCGCGGCAAGTGACGTCACGGAGACATTGCTTCCATCCACGGCATAGGCGAAGTCGGTCATGCCGCTCGTTTAGCAGCGAGAACGACATGCGTGCCAGCTGTCCGGCTCCTCGGATGATGTTCGATCGTCGAGGCAGCGGACGGGTATTCTGGAGCATCCCCCCCGAGCGAGCTGCTCGTCGACGCCGGGTTGCTCTTGATCGCCATTGATGGATCCGGTCGTTCGGCCCGGCGTCTTGGTCGATCAAAGCAGGCCAGATGAGCTCGCCTCTGACAAGCAGCCATCATCAGGTGTTAGGGGCGAGTTCGTCAGTGTTTCAGGTCTCCAAACCGGTTGAGCCGGCCGCATCGGCTCTCACCTGCCTCACCGAGGTCGAGCTTGCGATGATCGGCGGACGCATGGCTTGTGCCTTCATGGTCGATGATGCACCAAGCTTCGAAGACCTTCTTTCCGCTATCGATGTTGCAACCTCTCCGTCAGAGCGTTGGATAGCAGCGGCATAGCTGCATCCTTGAAGCTTGGCTGGGGACAGCAGGCTTGCTGACGCAAACCGCAGCGGCGATATCGAGCCATGTCCGAACTGCGCAGCTTTGTCCGTGAGCTCCCCAAGGCCGAGCTTCACCTCCACATCGAGGGCACCCTTGAGCCTGAGCTGATGTTCGAGCTCGCGCAGCGAAATGGGGTGGCGATCCCGTTTAGCTCGGTCGAGGAAGTCAGGGCAGCATATCGCTTCTCTAATCTCCAAGACTTCCTCGACATCTACTATGCGGGCGCCGCCGTCCTCAGGACCGAGCAGGACTTCCATGATCTAGCGGCTGCTTACTTCAGCCGTGCCGCTGCGGACGGGGTCCTGCACGCCGAGATCATGTTCGACCCGCAGACGCACACCGAACGAGGTGTTGCGTTCGAGACCGTCATCAGAGGCCTGCTCTCGGCGATGAGCGAAGCTCAACAGGTCCATTGCATGAGCACCAGGCTCATCCTCTGCTTCCTTCGTCACCTGAGTGAAGAGGAGGCGCTCCAGACGCTGGAACAGGCAAAGCCCTGGCTTGAGCACATCACCGCAGTCGGACTGGACTCATCAGAGCTTGGCCATCCGCCGTCCAAGTTCGCGCGGGTGTTTGCGGAGGCGCGCCGGTTGGGGCTGAAGCTCGTTGCTCATGCGGGTGAGGAAGGTCCGCCGGAGTATGTTCATGAGGCGCTTGACGTGCTTGGCGTTGATCGGCTCGATCATGGCAACCGCAGCCTTGAGGATCCTCTGCTCACAACGAGGCTGGCCCGGTCGGGTATGACCCTCACTGTCTGTCCGTTGTCCAATCACAAGCTCTGTGTGGTCGATGATCTGGCGCAACATCCGATCGATCGCATGCTCACCCATGGCCTCAGAGCGACCATCAACTCGGACGATCCGGCCTATTTCGGGGGCTACGTGGCTGACAACTATGTCGCTGTGGCGGAGGCGAGGGGGCTGGATCGCGAGCAGCTGGCGCTGCTTGCCCGAAACAGCTTCCTCGGTTCGTTCCTGCCTGACAGCGAGGTCTCTGCGCATGTTGCAACGCTCGACGCCTATGTGAGGAGCGCCGGCTGATGCCGAAGTTCGCAGCGGTATCGCACGAGCAGTTCGTCGCGGATGTTCTTGCCCTTGCGGAAGGCATGAAGAGCGACCGCGCTTGGCAGCCGAGCTTCTTGGTCGGGGTGGGCAGGGGCGGCCTCATTCCTGCGGTATATCTCAGCCACGCGACCGGTATCCCGACGCTCTCGTGCGACCTCTCAAGCCAGGTAAAGGACTTTGCCGACGACGTCCTGGTTCGCCTGGCAGCACGTGCACGCGAGGGTGAGACGCTCTTGTTTGTCGATGACATCAACGACTCCGGCCGAACGATCGGCATCCTCCGATTGCGGCTAGACGCCGCGGGTGCGCCTGCCCGAAGCGTGCGGTTCGCAACCCTGATCGACAACAGCGTCTCGGCCGAGACTGTCGAGTATCGCGGGCGCTCAATCGATCGGACCTCCGACAAGAGGTGGTTCGTGTTTCCGTGGGAGGCGCTCGCACCTGCCGAGACAATTGCCGAAGACGCGTCTGAGGTGCCGGAACGGCTGGGCTAGAGCGAATCAGCCGCGGATCAGGGTTGCAGAATCGTTCCTGTTATGTTCCATGTCTGCTCATGGACGTAGAACGACTCTCCACTATTCTCGTGAGCGCACCGGCCTGGGCGCGCCTTGGCCTTACGGTCTCTGACGCCCGCCTACGCGAGCGTGCTGCAGATGCCCTCGCGGCCATCATCGCGCATAGGCTGGAGGAGCCGGCGGTGTGCGCTGACAGGAACCAGCTGGCCCTGCCTCTGTGACGTGGCCGCCAATACACGGTTCGATGATCTGCATGATCTGATCAGGCGTAAGGCTAACCTCCGTGTCGAGTGCGGCACGTGCGAGAAGGTCACGATCATCAATGCACGGCGCTTTGCACGCTTCTGCCTTCTCCGACGCTGGAGCACGCAGCTGAGCTTGATCGGTGCCCGGCTCCTATGTAGCCGCTGTGGCGCTCGCCCGTCCCGCGTGAGAGCGACGCCGGAGGCTGCCGGCGCAGACCCGTTTCCCGCCACTGAAGTCGAGTGGAAGCAGCTTTTCCGCAGACTACGAGACTGACCAGTCAGCCGGAGACAAACTGAGCAGTTCCTCCGCGGCGCCATAGCTGTGCACCCAATTCCAGTTTTGTTCTGTCCTATTGCGAACCAAATCGGTTATATCGATTCGCGGAAAGGACAGTAATATGGAAATGATCGATGCTGCTCTCGTGAGTGCGCTGGCGAGTCTGGTGATGAGTCTTGCCGCGCTTGTGTGGGCGTTCCGGCGAAGAGCCTAGGATTGGGACAGGTTGGGCGGTCCAAGATGTTGGAGGAAGTCGGGCTTGCCCAGCGACACGCCAGAGGCGCGAAGGATGGCGTAGGAGGTCGTCACATGGAACATGAAGTTCGGGATTGCGAACGTCGTCAGGTAATCACGCCCGCTGAACCGATAGCCCATCCCGTTCGGAAAGCTAAGGACCACTTCCCGATCCTCACTCGAAGCAATTGCTGTGGGGTCGACGCTCCGAACAAACGCGATGGTCCTGTCGCAGCGTTCCCTTAGCTCAGCGAAGCTGCTCTCGGTGTCAGGCATTGAAGGCGCTTCCATTCCGACGAGACGAGCTACCGCGTTCTTCGCCGAGTCTGACGCCATCTAATACTGGGCGGGGAGGGCGCGCATGTCAGGGGCGAGGTTGGCAGACAGCAGTTCGGTCTCCGACTTTTCCGCGGCCGCCTTGTCGAGCCACGCGCGCATGTTGCTCAGGGCATTCACAAAGATCGGGACCGACGCGTCGTACGGGCTGAATGGCATCGAAGCACTCCTTGCTTTCGATCTGCTCATGAGGCTCTGTCTTGTCGCGTGCAATGCTTGGGTGAGCCGGGGGAGAAGCGATCCTGGCCGCGCGGAGCCAGGCTGAGGCGCAACGTAGACCGGCTCCGTTGCGTTCTCGGTGCAACAACCAAAGGGCACGCTTTGCGCAAGATCGTCAACGGCTCCAGCCTTCAGTCAAAATCAGGAACAACCCGAAAGATCGTTCTGCTGCTGCATGGCTATGGGTCCAGCGGAGCGGACCTGATCTCTCTGGCCCCGCACTGGCAACAGGCTATGCCGGATGCCCTGTATTTGGCTCCGAATGCTCCTGAGCGTTGCGGTATGACTGGCGGGTACCAGTGGTGGCCGCTCGCTGCGTTCAGCCCGCAGGCACTGGCGGCGGGAGCCACATCGGCCGCGCCAGCAATCGATGCCTTCATCGATCGCAAGCTCGCTCAATACGGCCTGACGGAGGCGGATCTGGCGATCGTCGGCTTCAGCCAGGGAACGATGATGGCGCTTCATGTGGGACTGAGGCGCAGCTCCCAGGTCGCTGCGATCGTGGGCTATTCGGGCATGCTCACAGGAGCAGCGGAGCTTGCACATCACCCAATCACCAAACCACCGGTGATGCTCATCCACGGGTCTGATGACCCCATCGTTCCAGTTGCGGCGCTGCATGCTGCCAAGGCTCAGCTGTCCAGGCTCGGCATTCAGGTCTCGGCCCACGTTTCCGCGGGGCTCGGCCACAGCGTTGATCCGGTCGGCTTGCGGCTCGGAGGTGAGTTTGTTGCAGCCGCACTCCGCGAGGCACGATCAAGCGAGGTGGCAGATGGCCGATGATTACGAGCGCGGCCGCCGCGACGGCCTGCGGCTGGCGCTTTCTGTGCTGGCTGCCGAAGAGGCCAAGTGGGCGGCGCTACTTGGAGAAAGTTCCTCCTGGCGGATCAACTCCACTCGAGAGGTGCGTCACAAGACACTTCAGGTTGCGCAAAGCCGCGTTCAGACTCTGCTGAAGCGGCTCTCTCCCAAGGAGGACGGGAAAATCAATCAGGAGCTCGCTGCAGCGCTCGATCAAGTAGGGCTTTGATGTGGGCTCGATATGCCGTGGTGTACCGAGCGTGATCCACGAGCTGCTTCAATGAAGGTCTATTTCGACGGCGGCTGCCGTCCGAACCCGGGCACAATGGAGATCGCGGTAGTTGTCGGCGGCCGCGCCATAGTGCTGCCTGATGCAGGTATCGGCACCAGCATGGATGCCGAATGGCTCGCCTTGCTGCACGCGCTGGAGGTTGCGCAGTCCTTTGAATTATCTGACTTCGTCCTGCTGGGCGATGCCGCTGATGTGGTCGCGAAGGCCAATGGCCGCATAAAGTGCCGCGGCCCCGCTGCAGAGCATAACGCGCGTTTCCAGGCGCTGGTTGGAACCGGTCCGAAGCCGCGCGTACGCTACATCAAAAGATCGCAGAACTTGGCTGGTATCGCGCTCGCCAGATTGCATCCGCGTTGACGGTCGGCAGTCAACAAGAGGCTGACCAATACCCTCCTCAGTCGAGTTTCGGCGCCATGCCCGGCTCGCACTTTGCCATTGCCCGCTGATAGGCCGCGCGCTCACCGATCCGCTTCAGGTAGGCGCTGATGTTCGGGAAACGCTCAAGCGACGCGCCGTTGAACATCCGAGACGTTGTAAGATTAAATCTCATCATGATGTCGGCAGTGGTAAGTTGCCCTCCGCCGAAGAACTCCGTCTCGCCAAGGCGAGTTTCAGCGAGCGACCATGCCTTCGCCACCCGATCAGCAACGAACTCGGGCATCTCCCCACCCATTCTCGCTACCACAAGCGACATCATGCCGTTGGTCAGGAAAGTGGCATTGGAGAAGTGAAACCAGAACAGGTGGCCAGCGAAATCTAAATGATCTGGACCAGGCGTCAGCGTTGAGCCGCCAAACCGTCGGTCGATATACTCGCAGATGGCGCCGCTCTCGCCGAGCACCAGCTCGCCGTCCGTGATGACCGGTGCGATCCCCATCGGGTGCAGCGCCTTGTACTCGTCAGGGGCGAGGTTGTTGTCCTGCCGCCTGGTGTAGAGCTTCAGCTCATAGTCCAGCCCCAGCTCCTCACAGAGCCATACGATGCGCTCCGATTGTGAAATGCGCAGGTGGTGGACAGTGAGCATCGTGTCGCCTCCATGAAGCTCTGGCGCAACTGTAGCTGCTCAAGCCGAAGATGCATCCTTCTTGTCACCCCCTCCCGATCGCTCTTTCTTACTGCACGTCGAGAGTTAGCGCACTCCAATCATAGAGACTGGGCGCGCGGAAAGCAGATGCGCCTGCTCGGCTGCTTGGCGCCCTTATCGGACCTTCGAAGGCGGGTGCGCGAACGTCAGCTTCGGGTGGCTTGCGGACGTGCGGGCCGGCACCGCGACTCCCCGTTGATTGATGCCGTCCGGCCGCCTTCTTCGACAAGGCATGGCGGAGGCTCCCACAGCTTCAGATGGTTCAGTTGCGCTTCTACTTTGGCCGTTGCGGCGGCCTGCACACGCTGAGCGGCTCTCAACGCATCGTAAGCATTCGTATACCGACAGCCATTCCACTCGTAATGCGTACTGACGTGGCTCGTGATCCCATACTTCTCCAGATCCACTGGCTCTCTGTCCTGAACGGGGGGCGTGCTGCTATGTGGTCCGGTCATTATCGTTGTCCCTTTTGAGGTTTCCGGCACGACGCCAGCATTGGTTGCGGACGCAGTCGGGCTCAGCGGTTTCCACCGAGCCCACAGCGCACCAGTAACTATCTGCGCCGAACCGGTCCGAGCATCTGGTCGAGTTCGCCATGACGCCGATTGAGATAGACTTGTTGCTCTGCGTTGTAGCCGCGGGCTGCATAGGCGGCTTCCAACCGGGCAAGGTCGCTCAACTGCGCCCTCACTTGAACAGCCTCATTCCTCGTGAGCCGGCCGTTCTGCTCAGATGAATCAAGGCGGCGCCCCATTGCGCTCCAGCGGTCGACGGGATTTCGATCGCCATTCCAGCTGTCCTCGCCGCCGGCGCGACGCGTGAGATCATTATATCGTGCCCACAGATCGCTCTGCTCCCGCTGGTCGAGGCCCTCGCGCTGATAGGTGGCTTCAAGCTGCGACAGCGTGCGCCACTCCGAGCGAAGCCGCATGGCTTCAGCCTGGGTGAGGTCGCGGGAACGCAGTCCCGCAGTCACCTGCTGCTCGAACCCCCCTGCGCGGGTCGCCAGCATCTCCCAGCGACCGGTGTTCTGTGGGTTCTCGCCATAAGCCGAGCTGCCGCCTGGGCCGCCGACACGTTGCGAGAGCGCCCGATATCGGGACCGCAGGTCGCTGCGCTGCTGAGTCGACGCGGACCCGTCCACGGTATATTGGCTCTCTAGACGGACGATCTCGTCATACTCGCGGCGTAGCTCGTCTGCTTCCCGCCGGCCGATCGATCCGTCACGAACCGCGGCATCGATCCGCGCGTCCAGGGTTGCGCGCCGCTGCTCGAACGGACGTCGTCCCTGGTTCCAGTCGGATTCAAGAGCTTGCTCGCTGGCCTGTTGGCTTTGACCGAACACAGCGCCAAGAAGCTGCCCGAGTATGCCACCTTGCTGCTGCTGGCCGTAGCTCTGCTGGCCCTGCGCCACCGCCGGGGTCATGACCATGATTGCGCCGCTGGCCGCCGCGACAAGATATGATGTTTTCATGCGAGAATTGACTTTCATAGGAGGCGTGCTGCCGGTTCCAGCAACGCTCAGGGGAAGGATGGCGGGCCTGCTGACCTGCACGGGCCACGGATCGCCGGGAAAGATGCGGTCTAGCTCTGGCCCGAAAGGAGGAGGTCGTCGGCATCTTCTGCCAGGGCGACCTTGAGGTCGTTGCTGAATGTCGGCCATAGCTGCCTAGTTCGCACGCCGATCCGGTTGCGCCAGTCAATCTTGCTGCCGTCGGTGGCCCAGTCCGCGGGGGTCATAACAGCCTGCTCACCGACGTTCATCTCAGACGTCCAAGCCTAGTCGACGATTGAACCCTCGCAGCGCTGCGTCCGTAGCCGGCCATGTTCCTCCTCCCCCAACTGGGCAGAACAAGGACCATCCACAGCGCGAAGGGAACTAACACGGCTGCCCCCAGTGCATACGCCATAAAAATATCATTGAACAAATTGCGTCTCCTTGGTGAAGATCGGAGACACGGTCGACGCAATGAAAGTCGACTAAATCCGCCTCTGTTTATATAATGTCGCTTTCAAGTATTATAAGAGAGACCGTTCTATATATCATCACTTGGTTTTGATGCAGCGGGGAGCAGATTAGACAGCAACTCGCCATAGCGTTTTTCCAGATCATTATGGAGCGCGGCCAAGGTTGGATTGGCGGCTTTGGCTGCAAACACCTGCTCAGTCAGCATGTGCTCGGTGTAATAATCGCAATGGGACTGGTCAGACATAAGGGCTCCGGATCTATCGCTTGTTCGAGATCGCGGCTGCATCCGTGGAGATCATCTCCACTGTGAAAAGGATGAGCCGTCGGGCATCCGTGACAGTGACACGGTAGACCTCTGCTTCCCAATATTCCTCAGGTGAGTTGCAGAGCACTTCGCCGATCATCTTGACTGCGTAGCAGCGTGCCTTCGCTACCCCATCGAGATTGACGCCTTCGTCGTCTGAGGTCTCCAGGCTGGTGGTAAGGTGAAAATGGAAATGTGGCATATAGCCCCCACAAATAGTCGGGAGCACATGCCGGTCTCTCAGCCGCCTGCGGAGCAGGCGATAGAACCTAAGCGAACGAGTCTCCTTGTGGTTCCGGCCGCGCGGGCTCTACCCCGATCACCCATCGCGGAGTTGAATGAGCGAATCTGCCAGCGCAAGGTTGGGATTCGCAGCCGAGATACCAGCAGAGGACGGATGCCGCCCTGCGCTCACGACAGGCTGCGGGGTATCTTCGCCAGCCTGCGGACATGCCGGCTCACCGCCGGCGGGGTAATCCCAAGCTCCTCCGCGATGTCGCTCTGCTTGCGTCCGCTTGCTAATAGCCGCTCGATGCGACTGCGGCCGTCGGGGGTCAGTCGTCCCAGTTCCGTCTTGCCGACCCCGCAAGACCGACCGCCGCTGCTGCGGCGAAAACCCACTTTATCATTTTGAAGACTCCCGAGGCCGAACATAGCCTCTGGTCCAGGGCCGAGTGGCCGTGGTTCCATAAGCCGTAACAAAGCTAGTCCGACTCCGGTTGCTACAAACCACGACATTTATTTGGCTGGTTCGACATAGCTCTGCGACACTCTGCCGCAATAAGCTGGTCTCAACAGCGGTTTTGACCCCGCCGCTGCAAGCGAAGACTCCCTGATCGGCCCCGCTCTCGACCCCTGAGAGCGGGGCCTCCGCTTTTCTAGCTCTCCAGTGCGCGAAGTCACACTTCCGAAAGCAGGAGCGGCTATGCGACGTTCGTTGCATTGCTCAATCAGGAAGTCACTGGGTCCCGCCACGTCGTGCTCATTGCTGCTCTAACGCTCGCATTCGCCGCGATGCTGGCGAACTTCGGCTACGTCCGCGCCGCGTCATAACTCACTTCGGCTTCGTGAAGCACCAGCAACGGGTGGGAAGCGGGCATTGGAACGCAAACGGCGCCCAGAAGCCGATGGGCTAGCGGCTCAGCTTCGCGCACCGAGCTGAACCGTAACGATCAATCCGCCCTCTGCCCAATCGTGGTGGATCGTACCGCCCAGTTGTTGCTCGACGCTGCGCTCATGAGTTTGCTGCCAAATCCTGACGCATTGGGCGGCGTTTCCACGGGAGGGCCGCCAGTTCTGTCCAGACGAGACTGAACTCGGTGCTATTGGTCTGAGTGGCAATGTCGAGAGTGCCCGCATCCGACGACAGGGCGCCGTACTTCAGTGAGTTAGTGGCGAGTTCATGCACGACCAGCGCAATGGCAGTGGCAGCGGCTTCCTCCACGCCCATCCGCTCAACAGCGACGCGAATGCGCCCGCTGAACGCTCCGAGATCGTCGTAGGGCGCGAGGAGAACGGACAGAACGTCGCCGAGCAGTGCAGCCGAGCCTTGACCCTGCGGCAGCGGCCGTACGAGATCATGCGCCCGTCCTAAAGCCGTGAGCCTCTGGGTGAGCTCGCGAGCCATCTCCTGTGTAGTTTCCGTGGTGCGAGAGGTGATCGTGGTCAGCCCAGCAGCAATGGCGAGCAGGTTCTTGACGCGGTGGCTCATTTCGCCGGCGAGGAGTTCGTGGCCCTCTTCGGCCTGCTTGCGGCCCGTTACATCGAGAAAGATACCAAACATGGTCCGGCCGACGATGCCAAAATCCTCGCCCTGCCCACGAGCGGCAATCCAGCGCACTTCCTCACCCACCATGATCCGGAAATCTGTTTCGTAGGGACCAAACACTGCTCTGGTCGCAGTAAAGGCTGCTCTCACGCGGTCACGATCAGCCGGGTGGATGTGGTGAGACAGTTCTTCAAAAGTGACAGCCTCGCTCCAGGGGAGACCCCACAGCTTGAAGGCTTCTTCGTCCATGCCGAATAGATCGGTGTCAACGTTCCACTCCCATAGCGCTACCCCGGCGGCTTCAACTGCCAACCTGAGACGACGCGCCTCCCATGCCGAAGGTGACGGCTCGGTTGGGGAGTCCGCGAGAGGAAGAGCGCTAATCATGTCGGTGGATCCCCTTGCTTGGCTTCCAGGCTCTGGGCGCGCAGCAGATTAGAGTATGGTACGGCGGCGAAAGCAGGCTTAGGCTCAGCCCATCAAGTCATAGAGAAGCTTGCAGGTCTCTTGAATTTCGGAGCGTAGCTGGTCTTACTCTTCCCGGGTGAGCATGCCCCCTCTTGCCTGCCAACCGGAGATGATCCGCTCTCGCAGGACGCGAACGTCGTCGATCATATGCTTGGCCTCAAAGGCCGGATTCTCTCGACGTTGCTGCGGTTGTGATCCGACATACAGTTCCCCCGAACAAAAAAGCGGAGGCTTTCGATCTACCTTCAATCAGCAACTCGCCCGATAACAAAACCCATCCCTGACGCGCCAACATAGGTTCAAGCTACAGTAAAAGCGACTCAATTCGATGTGTGATATTCAACACGCGTTGTTTCTCTTTTGCGACTATGGGAACGAACAACCTGAGAGACCGTAGAAATCACGAATGCCCAAACACGAACCATTTTCCGACCGGGTGGTCTCCGTTGGGCTCCTACCTGAAGCCGTGGTCGAGGCATTTGGCATGGCCTGCCGGAAAGCGATCCCCGTGGATCACACCCCCGCCTTTGCTGATCTACTCGCGGCCATCGACAAAGCTGATCTGAAAGTAGCGGTCCCGTAGGCATAGCCGTCAAGCGCCAACGAGTGTCCGCAACGGGTCGGAAGCGGAAGTTCGGCGTCAGCGGCCTCACTCATGTCCACCCCGTACTTGCTGACGAACCATCGAATGAGTTTCGTGGTGACTGCGCCCGCTTCAGCGCCAGCAACCCGGCCAGCCAGCATAGTCAATCGCTGCTTGGGCAGAAGGCGCTGAACCAAGACCTTCAGTTGGTCAGCCAAT